>Ga0302221_10003096_pt1 | contig 10155 bp, 9 predicted proteins | sample II_Palsa_E2_1_FD_193517 | JGI IMG/M metagenome (GOLD analysis project Ga0302221, IMG submission 193517) | Peat permafrost microbial communities from Stordalen Mire near Abisko, Sweden - II_Palsa_E2_1 | ecosystem: Environmental > Terrestrial > Soil > Palsa > Peat permafrost | place: Sweden...
AAACCAGGTTCGTAGCTAACTAATATACAAGTCAAGAAAGTTCATCTAACAGTTACAGGCATTGCTATAAAGCAAATAAATCTTTTTTTGTCTATGAAAATAATTCAGCTGTGGTAGCGAGCCATATTAAAATCCGTCCAAATTTGCTAAGCGAGGAGGGGCGCGATCCAGCCCTCGCATTACATACAGAAATTCTCACAATTTTGCCGAGTAATTTTTTCATCGCCAAAATTTCGCAAAGCCAGGTCCGATTCTTTCCTATCACGCAAAGAACTTTCAAAGAGCATTGGGTGCGTCGTCGAGATTTGGTGTGCTTTTCCAAATGCAGCAATTTTGGTGTCCGCGTCTCGCCTACGTAACAGCCAAATGATTCCATTCCATTCCCCGCTCATCCTCAACATGCCACTCATCACGGTCCCGAGGCTCTCCCTCACGTTATCCGCAGACAGCCAGCTCTCCATGCCCCAATCCAGCTGTCGCCTCTCTCTTTTAGCTCTGATTCAAGTTCGTCGTTGATCGCTTTAGGGACAGCATGCAGTGGGTGTGGAAGGACAAGCGGTTAATTCGAGGCTGTAGGAATCTCGAATAATTCATGTGGTGAAGACGTCTAGGAATTGGCTGGGAGGAGGGTGTTAGGATAGTATCTGCTTGGAGGGTAGAATTGGTATTACGAAGGTAATGTACTGTAAAGACTTGGGAGGCAGCAGATAGCAAAATAACATCAAAAAGAATGGAACTCTGTCTATCAGGCAAAGCGTTTATGCGTTGCATTTGGACTGTGATTGTTCCTTGGCTTTTGATTTTGTGGTCGACGTAGGTTGGCTGACATTGTTCGGGTTGGCCTTCCATTTTCGTCGGTGATAATCGCTATATTTTTTCTCTTTCGACGGCAAAACTGCCTTTTCGAGAAGATGATCCAGATAGCGAACTCTGTAACGCTTGATTTGCAAAATTGTTTCGAAGTGCTTCCACCTCGAAGATAGGACTGACAGAATTTGGATAGGGAAAACCGATCGTGGTATGGCTCAGAGAAAGTGGAAATGGGTGTAATCCCTCGTATATCGGGATTCCTAGGTCTCATAATTGGTCTGCTTGTGCTGCATTTTCGGTGTGCTATCATCTTACAGCCATTGGCTCCTTGTTCGTACCTGTGAGGATTTTAACCTGGGTCAGATGGCAGATGATCTCCCATGAAAGTTCGTTCGTTAGAGTGGACCAGGATTATGGGTTACAAATCAAGCCAGCCAGGGAAGCTGATTACTTGGGCCCAGACCTCAATGTAATGATGAGCAGCAGCAACTTAATTTGTAAGACTAGGATCACCTAATTAGTTGGTGTATTCAAGAGGGAGAGGGTGAGCAGCGGTAGCATTAATGTCAGTCTGCTCAGTCTAGATGGCTGACACACGCCTCCTTAACAAGGATAGCCTAATTACGAGATATTCGAGAGAACAAACTCTTGGTCGATGCCAGATCAAAACAACTACGTTTGTTCTTGTCGGCGATCTCCTCAACCCGGGCCCACTGGCAGAGTGAGTCAAGAGAGTCAAGGGAGAGAGCCTTACTGGTTGATCCTCACTGATTGAAGTTATGCAGCCCTATTTAGTTCATAGTGAGAGAAAGATGAGATTTCATAATAACACAAAGGACTGGTTGTCGACGAAGACAATAGAAGGCTCGATGTCCTCTTCGTGAACTCAATGAGGGAGGTGCGCTTGAGACCAGTCTGGCGAGGCAAAACATTCTGGTATCCTGCACTCAACTTCGTTGAAAGTAGCTTGATACCCTGTTGAAAGGAGCTTCAAAGCCTGGGAAAATTTGTTGTAATCTCGCAGAATGGTTCGAACGCCTGGAGATCCATGGTAAGCAATGCCGTATCTCGAGGACCTAATTTAGTAAGATCCCCTGATGTATTTCGGGTGAGTAAACTTAAATCGTTCCACGGCTTGCAGATATTCGGGTAGAGGAAAATAGAGTTGAAAATAAGTTTACGATGCTCCATTCCCTGAAGCTCCTTGTAAGATTGTTCAACTCCAGAGTCTAAGATGTAGCGAACGTCGGGCTGAATGTGTGATGCAAACACATGCAAATTGAAATGCCTCTTAGATTGGAGTCACTGCAAAGGAATGAGTTGTTCCAGAAAACGAAGAGTAAAATCCAGAAGGCTATCAATTTATCTCGTAGATTGCCTCTGATATCCTTTCTTCATCGTCGCTGTTGAAGGTCTGTTCACTATAATTGATATAAGCTAGTCCAACATCAAAGGGGTGCATCTCAGCCATACCCTGGCAGTCCGTAATCCACTATCTTGGAATATGAGAAAGCAATTCCTGCTCAGGCCGCTGAAGCAGCTCGATGGCGGTATCGATAATAAGAGAAATAGAAGTCAAGCTGATACTCCATTCGCCCTACCACACCATCTCTCCTGGAAATACTCGCAGTGACTGTTCCAATCCTTGAAGAAGCAGTAAAGCTCGGAGGAGAGATAATCGTTGTCTAACTCGTCATCAAAACTCGCGATATTGGACCATAGAGTTCAAGAATTCGATATGTTTAGATGGCACAGCCGTCTCCGGAACATCTGCTGTCTTCGCCAACTTTTCCCCTCTGTCCCTTTGCCCATGTTCTTCCCAGTTCTTTGACTGAGAAAAGTGATGCCCAAGCTTCTTTCTCGTCTGTTTCGGCGACGGCAGAAACTTCTCTTCTCGTAGCTTATAAGCCCCAACGAAACTGTGATTAGTAACAGGTGGAAGTACTATATTTGCGGAGTTACTCGGACGTTCTGGAGAATGCTAGAGGGTCAATAAGGCCACAAGAGACTTATACGTGTTTCTTCTGAGCATAATCTTTGACATGTGCTCTGTGACCGATGGTTGTCTCCGGGAGTCTATCATCACGTTCTGTTGGCAGGGCACTTGCCCTGCTTCTGGCAAAAGAGCTGTCACTCAAAGTCAAACCTAAATCAGTGTATGCAGACTATCCATTTCAATCGATAAAAGCAATCTGAGAACTCCTTGCGCATAGCAACGACTATACAGTATGCTTCGTTGTAGAGACATGGGGACCTTCCTTGTCCAGTCTCCCGCCCCACACAACTCAATCCCACAACTCAAGACTCGATTGCCTTTGATTCGGTATGTCGTTCTAGTAGGGGTTCTTTCTCAACCTTCACCTCAAATCGCTCCCCCGAGACCCAGAATCCAGCCGCCTCGATGATACGACAGACCACGTCCAGCTCCCTTCGATCCCTCGGAGCGTAGACCATGATGAATTCGCGTGGAACGTATGCTTTCATCCAGCCGCCCCTTGCAAGAGGGTGCCTCTCGCCCCAGCCCTTCTCCAGCACGACCTTGGCATCATCCGGATGCAGATTCATGTGCATGCTTCGATCACTATGGTGAACGTGACAGATTTCACCCCGACAAGTGGGATTGATTGGATCGCGGGCAAAAAGTGCAAGACCTTTCTTCTCGAAGCATGATGTGTCGACTCGAAAGAAGTTCGGGTGTCTGACGGCGAGGTTTTCGAGACTCGTACGCAGTATTTGGTACATCTGGGGACATCCTTGTTGATCTAGTTGTCGTTGAGGTGCTATTCCTGCTATTTTCGGTCGCGGTCCAGTTCTCTCTGGTAACCAAGTATGAGCCCGTTGGTAGTAGCCTGCCACAGGGTATATCTTTTCGGAGAAGGTGGCCGGCGTGTAAGGGTCCGAGAGCGCAAATAGACGGAGGTATGCAATTTTGAGATAGCCCAAAAAAGTGGATGGAGTTCCTCCAGGCCCAAGGTTGAGGAAATTTTCATAGTCATTGTAGATGATGAAGGGCAACGGCGCCAATGCCAGCAATGTGCATGTCAGGGACGGCTGGAGGACCTGGATGCTAATGATGATTGCCAGTATGGTGGAGACGAGAGCAGGGCCAGTCAGGGTTATCTGGACGACAGAATGCTGGTTCATCAACATCGGAGGGTCAGATGGCATATCGGGTTTCTGGCAGATGACCCGAGCCGTCGTGGTAGTTGAGCTTGCGATATCCATTGCCTATTGATTGTTAACAGGTTGAAGGAATGGGTGGGAATGAGGGGTTCTGTGCTGACTTGACTGGCTCCTGCTTGCTTGGAGGGAGTGATCGTGCCGCCTATCACATTCAGTAGCTTCAATGCTCGAGAAGTATAGCAAGAGCTCAAAGAAGGGATTCTAGCAGTCACGTGGAAGTGCAAGATTTGAAGAGACTTGAATTCAGCAATGTGCAAATGGGATGATTCTTTATGGTCTCAAGGCTGACTACTACAGCAACACGAGGTCTCAACAAGTGTGAGGCACTGCCACAATTTGATCTTATATTGATGACTGAGACAAAGTTGACTGATTATCCCTAAAAGGAAACTCAAGTCCAGGGTTGAGGGATGATATCGAACTGATGTGGCAAACGCAGAAGAGATGGCGATGATGGGCGAGGTAAAAGAAGGTGAGGTTAGGTGAGGTGAGATTCTTTTAAAGAAAGAAAGGACCCGCTAGAGGGGGTTGGCTGGAGCTGATCATTTCTTGCTCCCCTCCTTCCCCTCCCCTCTCGCTTGGGTTGCGGCAACCAATGGAGTGCGTAGAGCGGGAAAGCGCTGTCGAGCGTCATCAGAACGCCCGCAATCGGAAGCTTGTGTCATCGGGGAGAGCAAAGCTTTGAGCTGGAAAATCGTCACTTGACATGTCATCCGGTCTCAATTGGCCAGCGTGGGGAATCGCAGAGGCGGCCACGACGTTTTGCAACGATGGTCGTATGATCGGCACCGAATGGGGGCGTAGGAGCGCGGCCAGTCATCAGTGGCTCAGTACCAACGAATCTGAGGCCGGGAACGTTCCGTAAGGCTATGCCAGCATTGGAGGGTTGAGCAAGCCCAAAACCAGCAGTGGTACGGAAGTAATATGCTTGGGAGCGGGAGCCCAAAGCACCTGTTTCTGGCAAATTGCATCTTCTTACCTGTCACCGCCTCGTGCGAGCAGCTGCTGGGGAGGCCAGAAGAAAGAATGGGGGTCTGAGATCTAATCTACCCCATAACCCAATAGCACCTCAATAGGCACAGGGGCCCTAACTCACCACGCCTGCTATATATACGCTCTTGGAAAGAAGAGGAGAGTTTTGGACAGCTAGAGCAGCCCAGCAGAGAACATAGGTGTGGCATAGAGACTCTTCTCGAAGCTTGCGTAGGCGCAACAGGATAGGCTCTAAGGTGTTCGAGATAACTACTCTGGTGGCCACTGCACGGAATACAGCGTGTGGTTGATTTGAGTTGGCTTTTTGGATAATGCTTTGGATTAGATTTAGCTGATTCTGGACTAGATTTAAGACGCGCAAGAAGAAGCGTCCCAGCATGGCCCAAGACTGCCGACTGCCGGCTGCAAAGGCTGCACAGGCTGCATTGAACTAAGTTGGTGCAAGCAGGAACAGAGGGGTAAGGTTGGGGGTAGGGGGGGCACTGGGTTGGTTGGGAGGCTTTGCCTCGTCTCGTCTCCACGTCAGACCTACAGCAATCGGCCATCGTTTGTCAATTTTAATTTGCATGTTTTTCCAGATCCAAGGGGTCATCGTGGCGGCGGCAGCAGGTGGCACGAGACTTAATAGCAAACATTGAGCTGGGCTGAGCTGCCACTATCCAATAGACCTGGACCTGGAACTGAAGTGAGAGACATGCGGTGTGCGGCATGCGGCATGCGGCGATCAACTCAATCTACTTAAGTGAAGAGTGGGAGCGCATGGATTTCTGAAGGAACCACATGGCATTCGTGGCATGCTGGAGGCAGGTACCTTACAAACTGCCAAGTAGGGCTGCCTACATCAGCATTCACACAATCAAAAGTCAAAAGCGAATTCTGAAACTCGGAACGTTTGTCGGTCTCTCTGCCCTTGTTATTGATGCTACACGATGTGGATAAGCAGACCAGCTTCAAGGGCTCGATTTGCGTGCTTCTTGTATATGTCGAGAAGAGCCCCCGCATCCTCTGTATTCGTAGCATTCCCAATTGCCCGCAGCCACGATCACGACCAGAAGAAGAAGAAGAAGAAGAAGCAGAAGAAGCAGAAGAAGCACTTGGTACATTCGCATTCACTACTTACTCGCTCACCAACTCACATCTGCACGGTGAAGCTCCACGAAGAGGCCAGCCTATCGGATGTCTTCCCGGGAACACAGGCGGTCAAATCTCACGGTTACCTCATGCCCTTCCCTCCTCTCTTTCATGCCTCGTATCTCGATCCCTTCGAGGACTGACGTTGCACCCCACTACTCTGTACCTCCATCACCGTACGCAAGTCTGACCTCACACTCGCCGACAACGGCTGCCATTTTCATCAGAATAACCACCCCGAACTTCATTAAACATACGACAAAAAGTTTCACATCATGATCTGCGACGCTGGCGGGCAGCGTGGACTGCCTCGCCTGGGTGCGAGGTGCAAGCCTGGTGGTTGTGTGCCTAAAGTTCCCACGGAGGGTTTTCTACCAGCAGCTGCTTCCTCTTGTGCCCTCTAAACATACGTATTCGACGCCGCTGCTTCATATTTGGATGCACTTTCATGAAGTCGCTGTTTGTTGTTGTGGATGAAGCGGGATTACATCACGTGAAAATGGAAGGCCGACTGCGATAAGGGTGTGGTCGTCGGGCCAACAAAGCCACAGCTCGCCGCAGTAGGTAAACAGCGCAACTTAGGAGAGTAAACATTTCAATTTTCGCAGTTTCAGTCTCAGTCTTAAAGTCTATTTTAGAGATTCAAGTTCATCTCATTCTTACTACTAGCTGATTTGATTGTAACTTTGCCGCATGAGACTATACAAGTAAGACGAGTATCCCCTTCACATTTAGTATGGATACTTATCGTGCAGACAAGATTCCCCGGCATTTAACCCCACGGTTGCTTAGGAATGGCAGGCTTCAACTCCCTCAACCCATTGACCGTCATGAAGAGGTCATCCCCTATAAAATACTCAACAATCGATACACGAAGTCCTAGACGGCGAGAACGCGATCTCGAAAAACATGATTACTCGGACTCCGATGATGAATCCGACTGCTCCTCATACACATCTTCCTCGCCGGTCTCCTCTCGGGAGACGTCTGGATCCTACTCATCGAATCGGCCCATGCTACGGAGGAAGCCCTCTGCAGGTTCACAAAGACCTGCCAAATCAAGATACAGACTTCCCAATAGGATTATGCGATACTTGTGTTTATCGTTAATATCGACACTTATTATCTTCATGTTGAGCTTGGTCCGAATGAGCATCGTATCATCGCGGAGGGTAGAAGCTGGAGACCTAGGGAAACGGCCACCACCCCCACCGGAGCCATGGAAGTCGTTTCCCTTCTTATCGAGGTATTATGGTGGCATCAGGACATTGGTTCCACAGTCGGAGAATCAGCCAGAGTATCCATCTGCTGCCGATGAACAGCCTGTCTCAAACGCCACTACCTCTATTCCCATCCGGGAAATCCCAGTCAGCAAGCCATTTCAGGCATTTAAGCACCAATTCTCAAGCGCTTATTTGAACGAATATGGGCCCATTCATGAATGCTTTCTTGATGAAGAATCAACTGTCCGCATTCCTCAACTAAAATACTACCAGGGCAGGCCCAATGGCTTCCCCGATAACGTTGTTGGATCTTATGAGCTGCTCGGCTTACCGGAGGATATTTGTTTCGAGCGATATGGAAGACTGGGACCCTACGGTTTTGGGTACTCCTCAAAATATGGAGGTACTGGTACTGGTGAGCATGGGGATGCAGAGGGATCAGATTCGGTGTGGGTAGATGACTCGGAGCTTGGTCTCAACCAGGTTGACTTTCGAAAAGTCAACTGGGGAGCCGCTCAGAGAAGATGCTATGAAGCTAATTCTGCACGATTCGAGCCAAATTCTCCTATCGCCGAACTTCCCACGACGTTTTCCGTCATTAGCCACGATATTTATGTGACGGAGAAGCAGAACTCACAGCCAAGCCCAACTCTAGATGAGAGAGCCAATACTACTCTGACCAAAAAGTACCTGCCTCGCACTGCTGTGGTTGTTCGAGTGTGGGACGACTTTCAATACCGGGAGGAGGATATACTTCACCTTAGGGCAATGATCTCAGAGCTTTCTCTTGGCTCGGGTGGAGAATACGATATCCATCTTCTTGTGCAAGTCAAGGATGAAGCCAGACACCCAATCTGGGCAGATTCCACAACTTACCACCAACACTTGGCCGAATGTGTGCCAGAAGAATTCCGCGATATTGCAACATTGTGGAGCGAAACGCAGATGCTCATGTTGTATCAAGGCATCTTCGATACTTTTACTCGTGATCTTCCAGTACACGGTCCATATCGAGGTCTTCAAATGGCAATGCAATATTTTGCTCACCGACATCCTGAGTACGACTACTTTTGGCATTGGGAAATCGACATTCGGTACACAGGCCACTATTACAACTTGTTCTCACAAGTTGAGTCATGGGCCAAGAAGCAACCACGGAAAGGACTTTGGGAGAGGAGCAGCAGATTTTATGTTCCCTCGGTGCATGGATCCTGGGAAGACTTCAAGCAAATGGTTCGCGTCCAGACTGAGATGGGTACGGAGAATGCTGAAGACATGTGGTCCGGGATCACGGGAGCTAAAGCGCAACCGAAGGGCGACAGGCCAATTTGGGGCCCCGAACGACCTCAGGACCCCGAAGACTGGTTCGAGATCGAGCACGACCCCAAACCTGTTGGTGGATACGACAAGGATAAGTATATCTGGGGAGTTGGTGAAGATGCCGATCTCATAACTTTCAATCCCCTTTTCGACCCTGAAAAAACGACTTGGTTCCTAGCAAACGATATCACAGGTTACAATTCCACAAATGGGCTGCCTCCTCGTCGAGCGGCGATCGTGACCTCTTCAAGAATGTCAAAACGACTTCTCAGAACGATGCACCGTGAGACGGCGTTCAAGAAGCATCATGCATTCTCTGAGATGTGGGCTCCAACCTCTGCATTGCACCACGGGTACAAGGCCGTCTACGTCCCGCATCCCGTGTTTGTGGACAGGGAGTGGCCAACAGCATATCTTGCAGGCGTTTTGAATTCAGGGAGGAATGGTGCTAGCGGTGGCGCTAGAACAAGTGTTTTTGGTGAGAGGGAGCACAATTTGTTAGGCATGACTTGGTACTATAATGCAGGGTTCGCGCCAAATCTGTGGAAGAGGTGGCTAGGATTGAAGGTCAACAATGACGGAGGAGAGGAATTTGAAATGACGGTTGACGAAGGCAGAAGCGGTAATGGCGTCAATGACATGAAGGGCGGAGAAGGGAGAATGTGTTTGCCTCCTATGCTCCTACATCCAGTGAAGGGTGTTGAGTTGCCGGTCGAAAGTACGAGAGAAGAGGATTATGTACCGGAAAGTGATCCGAGTGCGTGATTGTGTAATTGGGATATCGGCGTTTGAGCGATTGGTATACACAGGAAGTTTTGGGTTTAGGGGTGGATAGTTCACGAAGACATGATGTGACAAGAACGATAATTTCCGATTTTGATATTCATTATTCCTGCTCTACCATGTTTTCATGATCATCATCCTTTTTCTTGGTCTTCTTGAAATGCTCTTTTCCGTCCGAGATATACGCCACGACTTTCTGACCTGCAAAACTCCTTCCACCCATTACTCCAACACATGCTTTGGCAGCCTCGGAGTTTGAGAACCTAACGCTTGCGACTCCATCCTCCTCCCCGTCAAAGAGGACTACATTTGTGACTTCTCCCAATTTACTGCATTCCTCTCTGATATCTTCCTTGATATCCAATATTGCTGCTGGGTCTTCAGCCAGTTCCTCCAGGGTAAACATATGCTTCAGAATGACCACCTTGTCCCATCTCGAGCTGGTCTCCACAATACTGGAAGGCTCGTCATCACTCCAGTCAGCTAACCGCGCATCCAACTTCTGCGTCTTTTTTATGATCTTTTGCTTGTCCTTCATGCTTGTTTTTGGTTTCTCCTTCTCCTCTCCTTCATTGTGCTGAACTTTCTTGTAACTTGACTCTGCAGCCTGGACCCTCATCTTGCCGTTCGTGGTATCTCCTATCCTGAACTCTGTATCGTCTAGTAACATGATCGCCATATCCACGGACGGGGCTTTGAAGAACACGATTAA
>Ga0302221_10003097_pt1 | contig 10152 bp, 4 predicted proteins | sample II_Palsa_E2_1_FD_193517 | JGI IMG/M metagenome (GOLD analysis project Ga0302221, IMG submission 193517) | Peat permafrost microbial communities from Stordalen Mire near Abisko, Sweden - II_Palsa_E2_1 | ecosystem: Environmental > Terrestrial > Soil > Palsa > Peat permafrost | place: Sweden...
GTCTGGGGTTGTATGGATGGTGAGGGGGTTATGAGTAGCGCCTGTTAAGATAACGGCGTTCGTTCTTGCTCCTATGTTACATTCTTCAAGGGTCTCACCGAGCCGATTTAGGTTCTCTCTAATACAATCCCACGTGACCTGTTGGGGTCGATAAGCCGTCACGTGCGGCTAAGCAATGGCTAGCGGTTACGTTGTACGGCGAAATTTCACGCGCCTCCGATAAGAGATCACATGCTTAGTACAAGGTTACACAAGGAGGCTCATTGGATGGATTTTTGCCACATCATGTCAAGCCGTTCATTCAACTCCAGCCATGTCGCCACGTCGCAAGCCTCACTCAAGCTCGCTTTTCGTCGGCCATCAATGCCCAATTCTCCTTATATCTCAAGAAATTTCACCAAGCTGCTTTCGCTTCCCAGAACGCTATTCCACCGATATACTGCGTAACCTTAGATCTAGCGAGATTGCCAGTCTTTAGGCTACGCCAACACCTGGAGATCTAGCCAATGGGGCCATACAGCCAAGCCTTGGTCGAATATACAAGTAATCGTAGGTCAACCGCGACGTTTCCTGCCTCAAGAACTTGTCAAGATTTTATCTAGGCTGCTAACTTACTGCTCGGGCTCCTCACCCCCAAAGTTTCTCTTTAAGCTCTGTCTAAAACCCGAATTGACTTCTGAGACTAGTAGCAACCCCAGCATGCGAGCAAGAAGGATGTAATAGGGCTCATACATTCGTCGATTTCGAGGGAGGATGGTACTTATGTGCTGAGCGTAAGTCCTTATCCCGACAAACAGATTACTTAGTCATTGTCTAGAACTAAGAGTGCCCAGATACCTGTTCGTTCCGCGGATGCTCCCGATACTGCTCTGGTGGCAAAGAAGTATATTGCACAACTCGTAAGTCTAAGAATGTATAGATCTCACTTTTGAACTGATTCTAGCTGCCATTAGATTATTGCGCTGTTGATACATGCCGGAAACTTAGAATCCTTACTCGTTACTCTGACAGCGGAGAATTGTCACCTAAGGGTTGGTTTTGTGACCGTCGTAAGTCTGCTCAACTAGATGTATCCTAGGCCGAGTTTAACTGTCAGGAAGACGAGTGCGAGGCAAAAGACTGTCAACTTCAGAAGTCCAGCAAAGATACCTACTGTTTACATCGTATGTGATAAATCTTGTACCAAATCGCCTGCGCGAGACTTTGTAAATTCCGGAACTGATGGTATTCTGTTGTAGATAAGTGTGCAAAGAGTGGATGTCAGTCCCGGCGGCTTATTGATCCCGAGGCCACGGATCCAATAACGCTATGCAGGAATCGTAAGTACTTTTCTTTTCTGTCAAATACTCGTTAATCGTTTGACGTTTACTCTAGATTACAAAGAGAAGATACTATCAAGGAAATAGAGAGAAAAGCCCCCGGACGTTCTGCAACGGCGCATACTGTGAGACGTACGGCTTGCTGGGAAATAGTCCACAGACGATGAGGAGCTTGGCCAAAATGGATGTTCTGGCAGTAGCCGGCGCAAATCGAGAATTTATCGCTCAGATAATTGTCTCATTGGACAAGGGGATTATTTCAGGCACTAGCATCATGCTCTTGACCAAGCCTGCTATATCCTGAGTCAAGCAAGTTCAATATCTAATCTTGTTATGGGATATCCTGCAGTAATCTTGCTTTACGAGAGAGAATGTATGTCCACGTTACGAAATAGATGTAGAACCCAATCATCCAATGGAATTTCAGCTGCTGTCTGAAATCGAAGTGGAAATTCATGATATATCGTGCATTAAATAATTATTTCCTTGTCTACAAGTGCTTCTTTGAAGCTTCTATCCTTCTTCATCTTACTCAAGGCTCTGTCGGAATCATAGCTGGCGCACACGGCCTTACTTCCACAACACTAGTAAGCGTAGCATTATCCAACGCAACAACCGGCGCAGGACCGAAGAACGGCTCGGGACAAGTCCACGAAAACAACACAGTCTCTGTCTCTACTGTCGGGGTCACAGCTGCCATTCTTCGTGAGTACTGGAACCAATAAGTAGAGACATTTACCTCAGTGAGTGGGAGGGAATCCCCGACGATGTCGTGCAGCCGACGCTCAAGGTGCAGGTACTAGACATTTCCAGATCTCCTTCGAATTTGAAATGGTACGAAAGCGTATACGCCGTGCCTGAGACGAGGGTTACTTAAGGTCTGGCTAATAAATAAGGCTAGTCCTTCGATGCCTTCGAGCACGCTATAATTGCATTTAGCTAAGAATAATATTTGATTCGTAGTATAGAGATATGCTTACGCGAATACTGTCCTAGCATGAGACTAATATGCGTCATTTGCATTACCGAAGACGCCGGCAAGAGAGTTGGAAACCCAAGGTGTGCTGTACGAGCCATCTGTATTAATCTCGAAGTAGGGGTTGACGACTACTGGGGTTAGAAGCGAAGTACAGTATGCGGTTATTACTGCTGCTGTCCTAAGGACTACGACGGTGGAGGTTTTCAACGGGGTCGTAGTGATGAAAGTCGAAATTTGAGTTGGTTGGATGGAAAGACAGCTGCAGGCTGTTCAGATCTAAAAGGCGTCGGAAGCCGATGTGAAAGGGTATTCATCTTCTACCCTCTTGTAGTAGATGGTTGAGAAAACTGTGGTAGCGGAAGACGAGACGGTACTAGTTGAACTGGTGTACATGACACTTGTGGCCACTTCCACAATCGTTGAGATGACAATCGGTTGGATTTAGAGGAGACTGCTGCAGTAGGCAATGGCTGCGTTGCCGGCTCTTGAGAAGATAAACGCCGCTGAATCATTACTGCAGGAGAAAGGGGTAATTTTAGGCATCAGAAACGTGGTTGACGACGCAGCCACTGCCGTTGAGCTGCTTTGTGCTGCTGAGGAAGTAGAAGCAGGGGCCGCCGTATATGGCAGAGCTCCACAGCAATAAATATCAAGTCTATTCCCAGTACCACAAAATTTTCCTGGAGTTCCATCGCAAACTATATCGCACTGGTCATAAGCCATCACCATGCTGGCGATGTTGATCTGGTTCCCACAATAACTCTCTCTTCCGTATTCCACTCCGAAGAAGGTTTATTCTGCGCAGAGAGAGGCGCAAATCTCAACGCAAATATACATATAGTCAACAGAAGTGTTTTCGGCGCAAGGCTCGAATGTTGTCTCCCGCCCGTGTAGCATCGAATTCGCTCGCAGGAAACAATTGATGATACATGAGTTGGCTCGATCACGATGTGGGCATGCTTGGGCTAGCACTTGGTGATGCGGAACTTTTTGCAGCAGAAGATGACGAAGGCGAGCACGAAAAAGTCGTAAGGATTACTGAGCTGGAGTTCGAGTCAGTTGGAATTGTTGAGGGGGCGACTGCAACAGTAGAGCTCGATGCAATAGCATAAGTCGTCGAATATGGGATAACGATAGTTGAACTTGAGCCAGCTGCCAAAATCGAGCTTGAGGATGCAGCTGCAAGAAATAAACTTGAAGCTATTGCAAGTGTGGAGAAAGCTACAATGCTATTTGAGCTCGAGGCAGCACCAAATGGCGATGAGGAGGCAGCAAGTAGTGAAGATTCAACAGCAGTTGAGCTTGAAGTAGCGGTGATTAATGAAGGCCAGCTCGAGGACGTGCTTGAAGTCAATGCCTTAGAGCCTTTCGAAGACGCATAACTTGTCCCTGATAAGACAAGCTAGAGTTTGCAAACGGATAGCTTGGTAAAGATGTTGAAGCCCCGACAGCTATAGAGAGACTTAAAAGGCTTGAGGTTGCAAGCGAAGAGCTCGCTTTGAGGCTGTAAGTTGACGAGCCGCTTCGTACAGAGTGAAATGAGTCTGTGGAATTCTTGGAGGCCATGCTGTGTCTATGCTTGTGGTGGGGCTTGGATCACGGTTGAAGAGCTGGCCCGGTTGTGGCCGAAGCTTCTGTGCTTGAAGCTGATACAGAACCAGTAATCTGGGATGTTACGCTTACAGGACAACTGTCGTGTAGTCTATCACAGTCTTTGTATACACCTGTCCTTTGCTGGTATAAGTTGAAACTTTATACCCGGTATTGCAGGTGATGCTCTACTCACAGGATAAACCATTATGTAATCAAACACTGTCTTTGTGTACACTTGGCCGTCGCTCGTGTAAGTTGAGACTTTGTAGACGGTCGAGGTCGTATGTAACCGGAGAGCCCGCTGTCGGTAAGGGCACATCTGCCAAAGCTAGTGAACCACTGTAAGGGTTGACCCATGTTTGGACAGAGGGAACTGCAGTTATGGGCGTTGCAGAACTAATGGACCCGTGGAGTACCGACCCCAAGATAACAAAAGGTGAGGTAATGAGATCAATAGCACGCATTGACAGGCAGAAGATATATGAGCGGATCTAGCTGTTGTTGGAACGAAGGAAGGCATAACGATGCTATCATTTTCCAGATATTTAGTGCAGAAAAATATCAGGAACAATCTGCGTCTGGTTGCTGAGAGCTTGAAGATAATTATCCTGAGTCTCGATTAGCTGGCGCTCTGAACTTAAAGAAATCCTCCTCAATTACCAAAATGTATTTATAAATAACGGCAAATATCTAAAACAGCACTCTGCAGCAAAGTGACCTTGATTTGTATGGCGATCGCATAGAAAATGAAGTACTCAACCTGCGTGGTGCGTGAGAGCGCATAAGTATAGGAAATCAAGTGTTTTTTGGCGACTTTAGTGCTCGAAATTTTACTTTTGATGAAAGGTGACAATATCAAAACAACTCCCAAACGACACAACATTATGAAAAATATATATAGGATAATGATTTTTAGTGATTTAAAAAGGAGAGATAAAATTGCTAGAATAATTCATTAATGGGTTGTGGTTTAATTGAGCGTGGAAACTGACTTACTATTGTGCCTATTTATTTAGGGAATTTTCGTCCAGCAGATGCCCCAACAGCGCTCAATTCGCACGAAACTGTAATAATATCAATTGACTGCCTAGAGAATATTTAATTGCCTATTTGGCCGAATTCTGCCGCTTTTGCCTTTACTTTAACTTCCATATTACTTCGATCTCTTCCGCCGAGGGTATCTGCCAGGAGTTGGTTCCATTGCAGGTAGTGTTGATGGATCTGGCAGATTCGCAGGGCGTATTACCAGGGGAGATACGACTTGACTGCGCCTTCGTCGTCTTGTAGATAGTGTTGTAGGCCGTTCAACAGAGCTTCTTGGCGTAATTGAGCTAAAGCTGTATGCTTATCGCCACAGTATTCTTACACATTAGTATCTTCCTCCCCGCGATGTCTTCGTCGTAGTGCCGCCTTCAATGCCCTCAGATCCTCCTCGATTCGTCCTCTACGAGCTTCTGGTAGGCCCGAACCTCCCATCCTCCCCTTGTGATCTGCACGCATCCGTATGTATTCGCTCTCGACCTGAAGCTCCCACGACTCGAATTGACTACTGGTCTCTGCAAGACCTCGATTACCGCATCCTAAGATCAGTTGTTGCTCCTGCTGTCTCTCAATCAGGGCGTCGACATCGACAACAATTCAATGGCCGTGTTGTTCGTACCAGTCCTGCCTTTCCTTGTATTCCTCCTAATATGCTATCACTTCTGGTATAGTCTAAGGGGACGGTTTCCGGTCGATCTTATCACGAATTCGAGAGTAGCACTTCCCCAATTCGGTTGCTGACGCGGTGTATCGTGCTCTGGATAGGCAAATTGCTGATTGATACTCTGAATCTGTCACTATTCCATGTTTGATTCGATAGATTCGCCGGGTGTATTTATATCTCCAGTATCGACTTTCGACTGAATCTGTGGCATTCAGGGCTTCGTTGTACGCTTTTGCCACAAGGAACTCTTCAGTGGGCTAGTCGCAGTCGTCACCTTCGCTTTCTTCACATACTTCTAAAGGCCTAATCAGCTTCTCCCAAGGTCGACGTTCGGGCGAGTATCCAAGCTCTTGTCTCTGCTTTTGCCAATTAGCTTCGTCTTTCAGCAGTATAGAGTCTTGCGGGTTATCGGAATCGGGGTCGATTTGGTGTTAAGAGTCACGTGCGATTGAGAGGATGTAGCCTACTAATAAAAATTATCTACTTATCTTTAATAAGACCTTTAAGTCTTAGGTTCGAGATGACTTCGAACTTTAGAGCTACTAATGTAAATTATATTCTTCTTAAACTCTTTTTATTGAGCTCTTCTAACTAAATTCTTAAGATCCTTTGTCTTACCTATCTTTATTAAAAGGAACAATCAATAAGATAATAGAAAGATACAGATAGTCTATTAAAACAAGAATTTGGAATATACATAGAAATTCGGAGGGGCAGATAGAGAAGGGTCTGGTAAAAGAAGGTATACGAAAGAGCAGAGATTTGGGGGAGAGGTAACGCGAGATAATGCTATCTTACGAGAAGAATCTGCTTTGAGAGATTAAGGAATTTTTTTTAGGGGGAGGAGGGGTCCTGTTTGGGCTCCTTGAGAGCCGACTTGGACCCCTTGAGTTTAATCGTGTAAAGTTGACAACTTTCGCACGGCAGGTATGATTAGTTATAGGTACTAGAAGCGAGAGCAGGAACGTGACTGAGCAACCTGGGTGGACGGTGAGGCGAGGGTAAGTAGCGCCTGAGCAGAGCGGCGACTACGGTAAGGTTTTAGGGGGTAAAGGCTTACTTTTTGCGAAAACTAAAAAAACCTGATTTAATAAAGTACTTTAATTTATTTATTATTTATATTAAATTTTAAATAATATTTTAAAATAATTTAATATATAATTCTTTAAAAATAAATTTATTATATATAAAATTATAAAAATATTTATTTATTTATATATTTTATTTATTTTTAATATATATATTTTTTTATATATAATAATTATTTATAATTTTAATTTATAATTTTTTTTAATTATTATAATTTTTATTAAATTTTTATTATAATATTAATTTTTTTCTTTAATTATAATTATTTTTTTTTATTTTTTTTATTAATAATAATATATTTTTTTAAAAAAAATTATAAATTTTTTAATAAATAATAAATTATATTTAAATAATTTTTTTTAAATAATTTTTTTTTAAATAATTTTTTTTTAAATAATTTTTTTTTAAATAATCTTTTTTTAAATAATCTTTTTTTAAATAATTATAATATATTAAAATAATTTTTTTTATTAATATTTTTAAATTTAATATTAATAATTATTTTAATTATATTAAATTTTAAATATTAAAAATATTAAAAATATAATAAATTTTTTTAATTATATTAATTATTATATATAAAAAAATAATTATAAAAATAAATTTATAAATATTAATTAAATTATTAATAAATTAATTAATAAAAATTATTTTTAAATAAATTTTATTAATATTATTAAAATTAAATAAATATATTATAAAGTTTAAAAATATAAAAGTTTATTAATAAAATTAAAAATATTAAAATTAAAAATATTTAAAATATAAAAATTATTTAAAAAAATAAAATAAAATATTTTTAATTTAAATTAAAATATTTTTTATTATTATAAGAATTTAAATATAATTTATTATTATTTTTTTAATTTTTATTTTTATTTTTATTATTTTAATATATAAGATTTATATTTATAATAATAAAAACTAAATAATTAATTAAAAATAAAAATCTCGATTTTATAATTTAATTAAAATTTAAAATTAAAGAAAAAAAAAAGTCGAGAAAAAAAAAATTATATTTAATATTTTTTTAATTTAAGTCTTTAACTAAAACTAGAATATAGTATATAATATAATAATTATATAATATAATAATTATATAATATAATAATTATATAATATAATAATTATATAATATATATTATTGTTAAGTAATATATAATAAATATTATTATAATATTTAAATAAAATTTAATAATTAATTTTTTTTTATATTTTTAATTATTTTAAAATAATAAATTTTAATTTTAATAAATAAATTAAATAAATTAAAAAGTTTAATTTTTTTTATTATATAATTAAATTTTATAATAAATAATTTTTAAAAATAATTTATTATATTAATATTATTTTTAAAAATTTTAATTAATTTTATTAAACTTTAATTAATATTAAATTTATTTTTAAATTTAATTTAATTATTAATAAATTATTTTAATATTTAAATAAATTATTAATTTTATATAAAAAAGTTTATAATATTATTTTTATTTATATTTTATTAATAATAATTTTTAAAATAATATAAAATTTTATTAAAATAATTTAAAGAATAATTTAAATAAAAAATAAAAAATTAATTAATTTATAAAAGTTTTTTTTAATATTATTTATTAATTTAATTAAAAAAAATCTAAAACTTTTAAATTTAAAAATTAATATATTTTAATTTTTTTTATAAAAATTAAATATATTATTAAAATATTAAAACTAGATTTTTAAAATAATTTTATTAATTAATTTAAAAAATTATTAAATATATATATTTTTTAATATTATAAACTTAATTATTTTAAATATAAATTTAAGTTTTTTTTAATTTAATTATTATTATTATAATTTAAACTTTTTATTAAAAAATTATTATTATTATTTTTTAATTAATTTATTATTTATAAATATTATTAAAAAAATATAATAATAAATAAAAATTTATAAAAAAAACTTAAAACTATATAATCTTAAAATTATAAAATAATAATTTAATATAAATATATAATAATAAAAAAAAAATAAAAAAAAATAATAATAAAAAAAATAATAATAAAATAATAATAATAATAATTTTTATAAATAATTAAATTTTAAAAATATTTTATTAATTAATAAATATTTTTATTTCTCGAGAAATTTTTTTTATTATTATAAATAAAACTTAAAATTAATTTTTTTTTTAAATTTAATTTTTTATTAAAAATTATTATTTATTATTTTTATATTATTAATTTTTTTAATTATAAGTTTTTTTTCTTTAAATATTTAATTAAAAATTTATTACTTATTATTAAAATTTTATAATTATTTTATTTTTTTAAAAAAAAATTTTAATATAATTTTAAGTTTTTATAAAATATAAGTTTTTTTATTTATTTTATATAAATATATAAGAATTTTATGTTTTAAATATTTAAAATAATATTTATTTATTTAATATTAAAAAAAAATTAAAAATTATTTAATTATTTAAATAATATAAAAATATTATAATATTATAAAAATAAAAACTATTTAAAAAAATATTTATAATATTATAAAAATAAAAATAAAAAAATAATAAAAATTTAAAAATAATAATAAATTTTTTTTATAAATAATTAAATTTTATAATTATATAAATTAATAAATATTTTTTTTTTTTAAAGATTTTTTATATATTATTATTATTAAAACTTAAAATTAATAATTAATATTTTTAATTTAATTTTTTTATTATTTTAAAAAATATTTTTAAATAATTTTATTATTAATTTAATAAAGAATATACTTTATTTAAATATTTAATAAAAAATTTATTAATATTTATTATTATTATTTTTTTTATATATATATTTTTTTTTAATTAAAGTTTTTATTTTAAATAATTTTATTTTAATTTTTATTAAATATTTAAAATAAAATTTATATAAATTTTTTTTAAGAATATTATTTTTTATTTAAAAATTTTAATTTTTTATTATTATTATTTTTTTTAAGAATATAATATATTTTTTTTTTAATTTAAATAAAAATAATTTTTTAATAATTATTTTAATTTTTTTTATAAAAAAATTTTATAATTTTTTTTTTAAATTTTAATTTTAATATAATAAAAATATTAATAATTTTTTTTAAATAAATTATTTTAGTTTATTTTATATATATATATTTTTTTAATAAAATTTTATTTAATTTTTTAAATATATATATATTTTTTAATTTTTTTTATTTAATATAATTTTAATTATTAATATAAAAACTTTATATTTTTAATTTTAATTTTATTTATTTTTTAAATATTATATATAAAATTTAAATAAATTTTTTTTATATATTATTAATTTTTTTATAATTTAAATTTAATAAAATTTTTTTTTATTTTAATTTATTTAATTTTAAACTTAAAAAAAAATTTAAATTAAATATTTTATTTTAATTAATAATATAATTTTTTTTATATATTATATAAAATAATATAAATTTTATAAATT
>Ga0302221_10003098_pt1 | contig 10148 bp, 12 predicted proteins | sample II_Palsa_E2_1_FD_193517 | JGI IMG/M metagenome (GOLD analysis project Ga0302221, IMG submission 193517) | Peat permafrost microbial communities from Stordalen Mire near Abisko, Sweden - II_Palsa_E2_1 | ecosystem: Environmental > Terrestrial > Soil > Palsa > Peat permafrost | place: Sweden...
AGGGATGATCAACAACCTTAATCCCCCCAGAGGGTTTGTAAACCTACTTTCGATTAAGTTGTTACTTAGGTCTTAACTTTAAGGGTTGAAAAACTAAGTACCTTGTATGGGAGTTGCACCCATGTATGTTAGAGCCTAAATCTAATGTGTAACTGCTTCACCAACAAGGCCCATTAAAATAGGCTGAGACGGGATTTGAACCCGTAATTTTTAGATTTGCAATCTAACGCATTGCCGTTATGCTACACAGCCAACTTGGTACTTTGTATAGGAATTGCACCTATTTATGTTAGAGTTTGAGTCTAATGTGTTAGCTAGTTCACCAACAAAGCTACTAGTAAATATGGACTATTTTATTTTGATCTTTCGTAAACACTGAGGACCCAATCAACGCCACCAATAAACCAACTACAGATACCAATAAAAATAAAAAATTATCTTCATACAAAATATACTTAATAGCAAGTAAGCTATCTTGGCTGCCATGATTAGCTGTAGTCGCGGCCCCCATGCTAACTGTAGAAACAAAGCTATATGGAACGCATAAAAGCACGATACTACCCCCCAATAACAGCTGTTTAAGTTGAGCTAAAAACTCAATAAAATTAAATTCTAATCATTTATGAAGGATGTTTCATGCCGCTGTCAACAGCAAGTAGCCCGCTACATTGATACAAAAGATAGCCCTGTTAATAATTTTGAATACGGCTAAATTATTCGGAATATACTTAATAAAGCGACCGCTAATCTCGTTAGGAAATAAATAAAATAGCGAGAACACGGACACGCTTGGTATATAAGTGAACCTCTTGTCTGGAATAGGTCAGTGTACAAAAGACTCTGGCCGTGCTATTGATACCCCCGTCTCAAAAATTCGGAAGGTCTTGCCTCAGACAGGCAAAAGTCGATTATACATATCCTTATCGTACCCATCATAAAGATTTGACTCGATATTACAGTATAAGTAATATAAAAAATCGTGTCACAGAAGTACCGTAGTTGCTGCTGTTGGAAACTTCTTCGGGCTAATATTACGAAACAAAAGCACAGATACTGGTATGCCGAAGCCAAAGAAAGCTTTGACTAAACGCCACCCCTGCACTAAATTATAACCTTGCCATTTTAAGTGGCTTTTTAAGCTTGGTTTACGCGCCCACTCTACCTTACTTAGTAAATAATACCCCCTACCATTTTTAAGCGCTAAACTAGCAAAATATTTGATGTCTTCGTACTCAAACACTAAAGCAAAAAATAAAGCCCGAAGAGTTAAAAATACTACTAAAAATATAGCGAACGTTAAAAATATATCAGAATTCACGCCGCTCTCACTTACCTCCACAACAACTCAAATACCGCGCCCTAAACTACCTGCTGTAACGCTGGCTGGAAGCATCAGTATGACACTTAAAAATAGCATAATCACTGCCCCAACAAACGCTAAAATATAAACAATATACAAAAAAGTGATATCTGTAAAATAGGCCCACGTGCCTACAACTAGGAGACTAATAATAGCTAAATTAATAACGCGATAAATTAAGCTGGTTAATTGAGTCAAAAACAACGATAAAGTAATAAATAAACTCAACATTAAAAACACGTAATCAACCTCCAGCATTAAATAAGCGCTGTCATTTGTAATTAAAAAGAGCGCAATACCTTTCGTCGTCGCTGCATTACTCACTATGGTACGAGTTTTTTGTGGGAGTCAGTTTAATAACCCGACAGCCCACTCGTAATAAAAACCAACTAAAACGATAATTAAAAACCCTAGCAAATTTACATATCCAAAAAAAGAAATGTTAGCAATGTCAATAACCGCCGGGATTAAAAAAACGATCTCTAAGTCAAAAATGATAAACAGTAACCCTACAGTGTAAAAATGGATGTCAAAAAAGCTACGAGCATCCCCAAAGGGCTCAAACCCACACTCATACGCAGAGTGTTTTTCATAGTCGTTTGTTGGAATATTAATAACATATGTCGCGAACAAAATAATTAAAACTAGAATGATCGAAATAACTAGGAACGTTAAAAACGCAGACATTATACGCTATCAACTATACTTATTATCTAGGCGCAAAAGGCTCTTTCGATCTGCTGCGCCTTCTCATTGCGAAAGCAATGGGTCCTGTCACATTACCCTGTCTTCTAGAGGCCTTGAAATTTGCAAGAATGTCGACTCTGAGACCTGTAAAAAATTTCACGATTTGTACATTGCACCAACAATGTCTCCGGCAGGTTTAATTTTATACAGTAGCTTAGTGCGTTTTTTTGTACTAAAAATATTTACACTATAAACATAAGCAACAACACTTTCGATTGATACTTCAATCTCTTCAGATAAATAGGTTGATGCGGGGCCGGCCATAAATACAATTATTGACATATCTTCCATAGAATAGACGTCTAGTTGTCCCATAGGTTATCTTATTTATATAACACCTCCAATTTAGTGTGTTTGATTCAAAAGGCGGTTCTATGCCAGCTTTTTCAACGGTTCTCCAAAGAGCTTGAGGCGATTTACCTTTTGTAACAAACTACCGTGGCGTTTTGTCTGCCTATTTTAACACGATGCTGCATATTTATTATAGCCTCCCTATAAAACCTTCACTACTCTACTATGCCCTTTCTTATTCTATTAATTAATTCGTGCTTCCCGTGGTACTTGAGCAAATGTCGCGGTCGGTGAAACTATAAGATCATAAACAACTACAGCAACCTTCGTAACCGTCCCGTTTTTTTTGCGTCCGGCGTGTTTCCCTCTATACTCGCAAATTACTACAGTATTGCGGACAGAGTAAAGTTCAACCTATATCTTGTGCTTCGTCGGTTTTTATTTGTTCTAAACCCCCCAAATATACACAAAAGCAAAAACCCCTAACCAAACAATATCAACAAAATGTCAATATCACGCAGCTGTCTCGAACCCTATGTGATGCTTCGTACTAAAGCTATTTACCACAGCCCGCCAGTATACTATTAATAAAAGTGTAGTCCCCACAATAACATGAAACCCATGCAACCCAGTAAGCATAAAAAAAACTGAGCCGAAAAGTCCATCGTTAATAGTAAACTTTGTTAACCCGTACTCAAGAAACTGTAACCAAGAAAAAAAAATACCAAAAGAAATTGTAAGGTACATGGTATTAATAACCATTGATTTATGCCCATAAACGATCGCACGATGAGCTCCTACAATCGCAACCCCAGAACAAAGCAATACTAGAGTGTTAACAAGAGGTAACATAAAAGGGTCAAGTGTTTCAATGCCTTTAATCCCTACAGGAGGCCATACTCCTCCTAAAGATACAGACGGAGACAGGCTCCCGTGAAAAAATGCTCAAAAAAATGGGAAGAATAGCATTGCTTCCGACACTAAAAATAATAACATACCATATTTTAGGGCAAGTTGAACACGTAAAGTATGGTTTCCGCCCCGGGTAGACTCTCCAAGCAAGTTCAATGCCCACGCTCACATAGTAATAGTTAATAAAAACATTAGATTTAGTATCGTTAAATTCATAGATAAATGATGTAAGCTCTCCGTCGAAAATAAAGGATCTAAGATCTGGGCCGCAACATAAGAGTAACCGCCAATGTCCGCTGGACCAATATTATGTAACTTTGCTATGAAAGTTAGGGCTAAAAAACCCGATAAGGTTGATGCAATTATAGGCAATTTGCTACTTGTTAGCACATGAAACGGGTGTTGTTGAGTTAATTTAACATTTAGTAGTCTGCTTGCTTGATTTACTGTCATTTAGTGAAACCAGCCGGAATTGAACCGACATTTTTACCGTGAAAGGGTAAAGTACTAGCCGTTATACGATGGCTCCTTTTTAAACAGGGAATACGGAGACTTGAACCCCGAACATTCAGATTAACAGTCTGACGCTCTGCCATTTGAGCTATACACCCAGGCCTTCGCTGCTTAGAAAAGGAATCGCACCTCTGACCAATAGATTTTCAGTCTACTGCTCTGCTACTGAGCTATCCAAGCAAACAAAAGGACGATAAAGGGATTAAACCTTTGACCTTCGAGGTGTAAGCTCGACGCTATCTATCACTGAGCTAATCATCCTTACTTTTCTTTTCTTTTTCGTCAGTCATTCGATATAACACCGCCCAGCTACACACTAGCGTAAATAAAGCACAGCCGGCCCACTTTCAAAATAGTGGTGTTCAAGCAAGGCCCTCGCAAGCTAAAATATACGCTAAGTTGCCACTTCAAAGACACAGGACCATTAATATAAATCATAGTGCGTGCTGTCATACTGGGGCCGATGGAAAATCCCTCCGAACAAATAACAACCATAAGATGAGTACATAAACAACTACTCAAATATAAGCCTGATATTCGGCGCAAAACATACTAAAAGCGTTATAGAAAAGAGACCGCATCATCAAAAGCAGGACGCAAATTGCGTTTAAACAAATTAACTGGGATCTTTAGTAAGCGCAAATATCCCTCGTTTCAGGTGTGCGGACTACACGAACTAAAAATTAGGTGCGTTGTTAACGGTAAGTAAACCCCCCGATGTGTATCGTACATACTTGCCTCAATAAAGCCAATAAAGTCGTCAAAGTATCCCAATTTTTGCCGAATTCGTATCGTATAACTATTTGCACTTTTGATTGACTTTTTAGCCTTTATTGTTTTAAAATCATTGACAGCAAGCAGAAATTGCTGGGTAAACTTATCTAAAAATGCTCAAATATTATTACGCAATAACCCCACCATCGCTGAAACTGTTCGTTTTTGACGTTTACCATGCAACTGGTAACTTAAGCTAGGAGAGGCCCCAACTAAACTAGATAAAACTAAAATATGTTGCAATAACAGGCTAGCTGGCTTGTACGCGCCCGCGACAACGACTAACCTCTCCAATAAAAGACTTTTAAAACCGTATATGCCTATTTTGTGAGCGGTAAACCCTACAATTGTAGACTGATACAGTTGATACCGTAACATTAAACAATCCCCCCTGAAATCGAAATAACCGATTTAAACTGCGTTTTAATTTTTTTGTTTTTAACTAACTCCAAACATGCAGGCCCTGTTGTTTTTGTTCCTATAAAGTTAGGAATGTTCTCGGTTTTTCCTGCAGGACCAAACTTCGTAGGCTCAGTGAAGGTGAACATAGAATTACTATCGAATTTAATATAGGAGCCGTCGATACGCTTCGTTGGTTTTTTAAGCGCAATAAGTAGACCAAGATATGGGCGCAAATTTGGCTGCTTCTTCTTTTTATTTTTAATTTTACGTTTTTTTTTAACTTTTTTTGAAAGCTTAGCGATTTTTAATTTATCTGACTCTTTTCTATAAACTTTACGCGAATGAGACACCACACCAACAAGTTCGCCGAGACCAGCGTACCGTCGTTTAAAGCCACCGAACACTGTAATACAGGTAAATAAAATACCTCCCGCATTATCCGCGGCTTTTAACTTTGACTCTATCATAATCATTCTCTAAAATTACCCCTTTAGTGTTGAAAACTCGTCGAATGAAATTTTACCTTTAGTACGATACAGAAGAATTAAAATACCTAAGCCGACAGCCGTCTCCGCAGCAGTAATCGCTAAAAAACAAAGCGCATAGACTTGCCCATAATAATCACCTCAAACAATCGCACTAGTAATTAAATGAAAATTAGCTCCCATCATCATAATTTCCGTGTTAATTAAAATGCTCAAAAATTCGCGACTTTCTAAAAACCCAACCAGCCCCATTAAAAATATCGCAACTGTTAACGGCACTAATTCGTGACTAAATTTTAGGTTTAAAACTAGGCTTTGGTAAAACTCCTCAGATACTCACAAATTTAAATAGTTATTTAACACTAGAAACTAACTAGAACAGCAGTAATAAATAAAAAGTATCCAATAGCGAATGGTAAAAATGTTTTTCAGCCTAAGCTCATTAGCTGATCATAGCGATAACGAGGGTAATTCGCACGAACCTTAATTATTAGAAAACAAATAACTAAAGTTTTAATAATAAACCACCAAGCGCCGTTTGGTAAAAACCAAATAGGAGATAACCACCCTCCCAAAAATAATATGGCCGTGATCGCAGAAAGTCATAGCATGTTACTATACTCAGCTAAAAAAAACATCGCAAAAGTCATTGACGAGTACTCAACATTATACCCTGCTACGATCTCGGCCTCAGCCTCCGGTAAATCAAACGGGGCACGGTTTGTTTCAGCTAGCACCGAAATAAAAAAAATAATAAAAATAGGAAATAAAGGGACAACAAATCAAATACTTTTTTCTTGTTGGTTTACAATCTCAACCATATTAAATGAGTTAGCACACGCTACCACAGGCAGTAGTAGTAAAGCAATCGATATTTCATATGATATTAATTGCGCCGCAGAACGTAACCCCCCCAAAAAAGCGTATTTCGAGTTGCTTGCTCATCCCGAACCAATAATTCCATACACTCCTAACGATGAAAAAGCATAAACTAAAAGTAAACTATAATCAAAATTAGTTAAATAATTTAAATCAGAAAATGGTATAAAAACTCAAATCAATAACCCTATAGCAAGTGTAAAACAGGGGGCCGCTAAAAATAAAACTCAATTAGCCTTGATCGGCACTACAACCTCCTTTAGTAATAGTTTTAGGCCGTCCGCAAATGCTTGTAACAAACCTCAAAACCCTGTGACATTAGGGCCCTTACGTCTTTGAATCGAAGCTAATAATTTACGTTCGGCGATAGTAAAAAATGCAATTGACAATAAGCAAGAAATTACGGTTATAAGGGAAGTAACCATTGAAGAGAACGATGGGAATTGAACCCATTTATTACAGTTTTCAAAACTGTCTCTTAGCCGTTCGGACTCGTTCCCGGCGTAAATTATTTAGTGTAAAAGTGGAGGGACATAATTTATGCGTATAATATGCATGTCTCTAGGAATAATTAGAGTTGAACTAATGACTTCACGCTTATCAAGCGTGCACTCTGCCAACTGAGTTATATTCCCAAAACTGAGAAAGACGGGAGTTGAACCCATTTTTTTTCGATTAGCAGTCGAGCCCCCATCCGACGAGGACCTTTCCCCTACAACGTACCCTGTACTGGATTTGAACCAGTGTATGGTAGATTTTAAGTCTACTGCGTAACCACTTCGCCAACAGAGCGCCAAATTACTAGGCTAAAAAGGAATTAAACCTCTACTCCACCGTTATGAGCGGCATGTTCTACCGTTAAACTATTAGCCCATCACAGAACTGCACGTGCAGGGACTTGCACCCCGGACCCTTGGCTTAAAAGGCCACTGCTACTGCTGCTGAGCTACACATGCGTTTATTAAAGCTTATTTTTTAAAGTCTAGACCAGCTATACCGAATGTTATCCTGCAAATCAATCGCCTCACGAAGATACTGGTCCCTTTTCCTATAAATAGGATGCCTACGAGACTGGTTAAACTCTAGTAGTTTTAAATACACCTTACTTCCGAACGAAACAATAAATCCTCGAGGACTCTCGCGGATTGCGCTAATAAGCCACCGTAAAGCGACCTGATATCGTTTATATTTCCTTACCGTTTTTGGATAAACAACCTTTGTCCTCCTTCCAGGAAAGCAGTTTTCTAACTTAAAAACAGGCTTAATTTTATCTAAAGTTTCGAGCACATAAATACACGGATTCACAGAGTGCAGTATTTTCAAGTGCACAAAGGACTTGTAAATCTGTTTTGAGACTGTTTGTCTGTTGCCAGCGACAACAAAATTATTAACTAGCTTACCAATTCAAAATGAATTATAAACACTATCCAACCCTTTATAAAAGCTAACATAACCATCCGTACGGGCCGGTATACCAAACGCTTTACCCTTACTACGTACTTTTAACGTCTCTTGGCTCTTAGGGTTTACCGGCTTTAGAGTTTGTTTTTTAGGGCTTGTTGTCTTTTTAGGCCTTAATGGTTTCAGAATTTGTTTTTTAGGGCTGGCTGTTAACTTGGTGCTCGATAGTTTTAAAGCTTGTTGATTTTTAGAATTTTTCATTGTTTGTTCGTGTATAAGTTCTGATATAAATTCATTAATTAGCTGACTTATATCCTTCGGCTTCATTAGAATACCTTACCTTTTTGTTTATCTTTTTTTCCGGCTTTACGAATAATTTTTTGTCGCTTAAATCGAATGCCCCGCCCCGTATATACGCTAGGGATTCGATATTGGGCAATTTGTTTTGAAATATAATTAACCGAAGTTTGGTTTCTTCCATAGACAACCAATTTTCGGTCTTTTTTCAAGGTTTTAATAAATATGCCAATCGGGATCGGCTGATATAAGTCGGTTGTGTGCCCGGCCCTAATAATTAAATACTTTGAATACGGGTACTCGAGATGCACGCTAAAAGGTTGGTCGACGGCTGCGCTTTTCTGCTCCGTTATTGCTATTTCGCTACGCCCATCTTTGTTTCCTACTAGATTGCCCTTTACAAAATCGTTTTTAACATAAAACGCTCTGTACCCAATCCCACGGATGATCATTACTTTTACAAAGCTCGTGTGCTCACCCCAGATCTTTAAGTATCCTAGCTCCAGTTGTGTGGCTCACTTACCAATCGCAAAGCTTGTATAGTTTAAAACTTTAAAACCCCTAGTGTTTTGGTCAAGTAACATAAGGTTTATACAATCTTTAGAAGGGGCCTTCCACCAATTTTTAACTGCGCTGCTGCCCTGCCTGTTAAAATACCCCTGTCGGTATTAAGCATATAAGATATTGCCTCTCCCGAAAGCTCTTGAACTTTATTTAGCTCTTTATAGTGTACACTATATTTTTTTGGTTTTAACCGAGTTTTAGCTGTTAAATAAAAAATAGTCGTTAACGGCTTACCCCAACTTTGAAAATGGGTTTGTTTTAAATAAATCACGGCGTTGCTTCCCCTTAACTCAAAACTCTGAATAAACCCCAGATCGTGCAAGCAAACTAAAACTTCACCGTGCTTCAAGTTTATTTGAGGAACTACGACAAATGCCTGATTATTTAACACGCCGCGCTTAATGACAGCGAGTAAATAGCGAAGGTTATTTTGAATTGCCATTTACTGCTGTAAGCCTGAAATTAGCCCTGTTTTAACTAACTTACGTAACGCTTGCCGTGAGATAAAAAACCTACGATTATAGGTGCGCCCTTTACCAAGAAACAAACAAAAGTTTTTAGGCGTTGGCTTTGTGGCTCAAGTGTCACTCAAGATTTTATTTTGTAGTTGCGTATTACGTGGGCCTGGAATATTTAAACGCCTATCCATAAATAACATTTTTAATGTTAGTTTTGACACTTCTGATAGTACCTCTGCTGTAAGTAACTGGGTTTGCATATCTCGACGGTTACCACTTACTCAATGCGACGTTTTTTTTTGATATAACGAAATCGTCTCCTCATCTTTTTGAGTAACCCGAATTCAGGGCAATTGATCTTGTGGAATTCTCTGCTTAGAGCGTTTTCTCATCGTTTCAAATAGAAGAAATGCTTCCTAGGCGTAAGCTTTGACTTAACTCGACGTCATTATAGCCGGTTTGTTTAATAGCGTCTGAATACTGAACTTCTTTAAACCCCGAGACGGGAAAGTCTTTTCGTAAAGGGTGCCCTGAAAACCCGTAGTCGGTTAAAATTCGGCGCAAATCAGGATGTTTTATAAAAAAAATTCCCGATAAATCTCAAATTTCACGCTCGGCCCAATTAAACGCAGGATAAATGTCCTGTAAAGATACTAAAAAAAGATTTTCGGTAGATTTCGTTTCAAGTCGAAACCCCACATTATTAATCGAACTTTGAACACTATAAAAAACTGTGAAACGATATTCATTTTCTAGGCAATCAACTACAAATGCATCAATTGCCATGTCACAGTTATACACACTGCTCAACCTCAAAAACGTTACTATTTCAACCATGTTTTGTCGATACGTTGCTACGTGAGTTAAACTCTCTGCTTCAATTAGATCATCATAACTAGATAAAATACCCCCAACTAAGCTGTCTATTAACGAGCGTTCCATACCCGATTTAGACCCGGAATGGCGTCGCCACCCCTTTATAAAATCGGGCACGATATTCTGGCAATGCAGTAAACATGGTCACCTTAAACGCTCTTTGGGCAAATTTATAAATATTACGTTGCT
>Ga0302221_10003101_pt1 | contig 10142 bp, 2 predicted proteins | sample II_Palsa_E2_1_FD_193517 | JGI IMG/M metagenome (GOLD analysis project Ga0302221, IMG submission 193517) | Peat permafrost microbial communities from Stordalen Mire near Abisko, Sweden - II_Palsa_E2_1 | ecosystem: Environmental > Terrestrial > Soil > Palsa > Peat permafrost | place: Sweden...
AAAGCGAAACTTGAAATTCGCGCTCTTCGAAGACTAGACAAGGTAGCTAGAACTCACTTCTATAAAGGATTAAAGAGGGTTAAGGGCAAGTTAAAGTTAAAAGAATTATTTTTAACGGAACTTGTATAGCAAAAGAATACTTTGCAAGGATTAGCTAAAGTAGATAATATAAGTTGCGAATTAAGAAATAAAATAGAAATAAAATAGAAGCTTCAAAGGCTAAAGTTTGAGACTATAAAGGCTTTAAGGCAATTTTCTTTTTAGCTTCTTTGCAGCATTACTTTATAATATTCCCTATTGCCCCGGGGCATTTATAACTTAGCATACTTTTTATAGAGATCTTGTAACCTCTTATATAATCCTATAATACATATAACTTAAGCAAAAAGTGGGGGAAAGGACTATATTTTATTCCGTCTCCTTTAATACCTCCTTATTATTTACTTTAAACCCTTCTTCTTAATTAAATAAGGTATAATAGGAGCATTCTCCTTACTATATGCTCTTATAAGAATATTGCTTTTAAGATAAGTATCTTAGGACGTTATAGCTTATAAGACCCCACAAATCTTAAAAGAATACTCTTAAGATTATAAATATTATAAGAGAATTCTCCTAAGATAATTCTCTTAAAAGGATTCTTATAAGAGCCTTAAAATTTTGGGAGAAATCGCTTAAGAACTATGCTCTCTTAAGCGATTTTTCACAGGACTTATAATCTCTTAAGAAATTTCTCCTAAGAAATTTCTCCTAGCTGCTCTTCGACTATAAGGTTAAAACATCGTTAGCACGTGATTTATAGCTATTAGGCTAAAATAAGTTAAAACATTGTTAGTTTTATTCTTTAAGCTAAAATATTTTTAATATTAATAATTTGACCAAAAAGGTTAAAACATTGCTAGTTTTATTCCTTATATAAGATATTTTTAGCGTTAATAATTTAACTAAAAAGGTTAGAACATCGTTAGCTTTATAGGATATTTTTAGCGTTAATAATTTGACTAAAAAGGTTAAAACATCGTTAGCTTTATAAGATATTTTTAGCATTAATAATTTAACTAAAAAGGTTAAAACATCGTTAGTTACGTAAGATATTTTTAGCATTAATAATTTGACTAAAAAGGTTAAAACATCTTTAGCTTTATTTTATTAAAGGATATTTTTAGCATTAATAATCTAACTAAAAAGGTCAAAACATTATTAGCTCCATTCTTTGGGCTAACTTTAACATAACCGAGCCTTAATATTAACTTTAAACTCAAAACGCAAAGATATATACTTTCTAGCAAATTTATCGGTTTATACTATAGCATCTTTACTCTTAGCAAAGGCTAACGTTCTTATAGCCTTCAAAGGTTATAGATTATAACTAAGCTCGGAAACTCGCAAAATAGCCTTAAGTAGCAAGCAAAATCCTCTTATATATTTTATTAGCTAACTAGGTAATAATTTATTGCTTTTATCTGCATAATTCTTGATATCTTTGCTTAGCTTAGCAAGAGAGACGCAAAAGCTCTCTTTGCCCAAATCCGACTACACAAGCTCTTTAAGATAAGTAATATAATATCTTAATTCGCCTTATTATTATATTATATACTAACTTGTTCTTAAACGTTAATATGCTTAACAAGATCTAAAACCTCTCTTTAACATGGTCGCGCGCTAATAAACATAAGGTTTATTAGCCCTATGCCCTCTTAGCAAACCCACACACCTCTTATTTTAGCCTTATTCCTTTAAAATAATATAGTCTTAGCTATAAATAACCCGAATAGACGCTAGTCTTAGTTTATTTTAAACAAGATAAGGATAATATAAAATCGCAACTTAGCATAGCATAACAAAGTTACTTAAAAACTTTAAACTATTGCTCGAAGTATAATTACACTTTGCTAATTATGCTATTAATATTTAGCTTAACTTTAAGTTTAAGAAACGTAATCACAGCAATATAAACGGGCGACCGCTTAATTCGCGACGATGCTACTACTTTTTTACAAGATCATTTATCTTACTAAAAAAGTATATAATACACGTCAACTCTTCTAGTACTTTTACGCGATAAGTTAGCTATTAATCATTTTATAAAGATATTATAGTACTTTGCTATTCTTAATAAGCGATTAAGCTTAAATCGCGTACATATCTTACTTAACCGGGTTTTATAATACTAGTTTTACTTTCACACTATACAAGATATAAAGCAAAATTTAATAAGGTAATCGGGAAAGAAACGCAGCGTTAAAAATGCTAAATATGCTATAAACTATCTCCTTAAACAATTATATATTAATAATTAGGATTTAGCTAGCAAAGCTAAACGAGTATAACGAAGAATTCGTTTGCACAAATAAAATTACGCCAAAAAGAGGCTTTTAGCGCTATTTAGCTTAATAGGGTTTAGCATTTACCTCCTTATTAATGCCGATGCTATAAGCACTATAAAGGTATTTCTTATCCAAATAAACGTTATCGGCTAATAGCTTAATAAATGTCATTTAAATACTACAAATGCTACATTTAATGCATTTATTTGCTATATTCTTAATACATTTCTAGACATATTAAAGCTTTGTAAGAGGCTAGATATAGTAGTATAGCAAATAGTTAAAAACGAGCTAGTAGAGGCTATAAGATTAAACATAGAAAGCGTTGTTTTAGAAATCGAGACATTTATAAAAAATTGCAAGAGTATAATAGCTCTAGTAAGTTTTACCCTAGTTAACTTGTTAATAGATTATGCTAATCACCTTAACCTTTTTTTAGAGACGAGATCCCTTATTAGGCCCGACGTGTTTTTGTAAGGGGGTAAAAGGGCATTATCCGGAAAAGGAAATATGCAAAGGCTAGTTAGCAAACGTTACAAGTTATTACTTTAACTTTAAAGCCCGGGAAAATAAACACTTTTAAACGCTTATATAATGTCCCGTATACTTGTGCTATAATACATATCTTAATATAAAATATTGCAAGACAAACTTGATAGTAAAAAGAGTTAATTTATTCTTATTTTAAAGAGTACATGTGTTTCTAAGTATATAAGTAAATTTTATAAAAATGATTATATTTAAATAATTATTTATAGATTTCTAAGTAAAATAGTACACAAACTATAAAGCAAATATAAGACTCCTACAAGTTATAGCATTCAAGAAACTAAGGGATCCTTTTAAAGAGGCTTATTAAGAGATGCTTTAGTAGTCTTAGACGACCTCGATTTCTATAACTCGAAAGTGTAATTTACTTAAAAACATCTCAAATTGTTTTCTCAAGTTAGCCTCGATGCCTTTCCATTTTTGCTAAAGAAACTATAGCTTATATGTCCTTATAAGAAGCATATCATCTTTTAGCTTAATAAACTTAATATTCCTTCTATTTAAGCGATTATAAAACAAATATGCACGCGGTTTAACAGCAAGCATTATTTCTTTAAAGTTTCCTTTAAAGTAAAGTATTATATAACAAAGTTTATTAATTATATGTAAGCTAAGATAATACTTTATAGCTAAAGAATGAATTTTCTTTATATTAAGGAAGCTTCTAGCAAAGTTTAAGTATAAAAGTCCTTTTTAGAAGTAAGGTGTTATAAAATAGATTATATCGAGAGTCGAATCGAAGTAAATTAAATGTGATCTTTATATTTTGCTTTCGCTATCTTAAGATTAGTCGTTATTTGTATCGTCGCATTCGAATTTAAAGTTATATTCGAATATATCATTTATAAAGACAAATTAGGATAAAGGCTTATAAAAATTAAGAGCTTTATATCGAGAACTTTTATAGACGTGAAGCATTATAAGGGGATAAGCATCCCTAAAAACAAATAAACCTTTTTCGTCGTCTTGCCCCTTAATATAAGCTACCCGAATAACATAGGGGCTTAAGAAAGAGTATTGCTAGATCATGTTTTAGAGTTTAGCAAAGAAGTTTAGAAATATATAGAATATATAAGGCATTTCCCTTTAAAGCAAGCCTTTATACTAAGTTGTTAGATTAAGATAAGGGCCTTTTTTAATTTACTATTACCTTTTCCGAATAAGGCAAGTGTCTTTAATACTTATATCGACAAGAATAAAGTAGCTAATAAGGATAAAGGACAAATATTAATAAAAGTCGAGCTCGAGGAGAGCTTATCTTAAGTAAGTCTACTAAGTATAATCGAGAACCAATTATTATAAGGACAAAATAGCAAATAAACTAGATAATATATATAGCCTAGTATTGTGTCGCTATAGCCCCTAAGGAGTCTAGAAGCGGAGCCTAAATCGGATCTAAGTAAGAGGATTAAAACTAATCTTATCCTTTAAGCATAATTAATTAAAGAGTCAAAATCGGTCTTTAGCTTGAAATAGCACTATTCAAAAATATTAAAGGATGCAATACGCTTAATTAATTACTTAGCAATTATAAGCGCCCTAAATCGTAAATGCATAGTCGACTCTCACACTTAAACGAGAACTTTGCTAAGATCCTTTAATAAAAATAAAGAAGAATATACTCCTTATATGACCCAATTAAAAGAAGCAAATAAAGCACTATTGTGGGACAACTTCTAAGCTAGACTCTTCTTATAGCTTACACTAGCTAGATATGTCGTATTTCTTAGGGCATTTACTTCTCTTAAAACTTTAAAGACGCTTATAAGTAGCAATGCTAAACGGGTTATTTAACATGCAATTAAGCGGCTACTAATATTCATTATAGCAGCGACCTGTTATAGAATTAGAACTCTTAAAACGGGGTAGCTATAGTAGATTTAGTAGCAAAATGCCGTTTAGTTAGTTTAATATATATTTTTATAAGTTTCTTCTAATTTTATTAATTAATTTAAGCTAACTAAATAACTAAAGACTTAGGCTATTCTACTCACTTGTCGGCCTTATCACTACCCTTGTTAACGTTTATATTACTCAAGGTGGCCACTAGTCTAACACTACTAAGATAACAATAATTATTATTAGTATATATACAAGGAATATATCCTTGCTATATCTAATATATAATTACTAGATCTTAGAGATAAAGACAGCACTTGACAAAGCGTTAGCTAAGCCCGGTTATGCATAAGCGCTTTTGTATAAGGGAAGGTACTTAGAGAAGTTATAAGAAGAGATTTTATACTAGATAAAATTAGATTAAAGCCTTTCCTTTTTTTATAGACTCTAATAAAGAGGGAGATTTCTATATATTGTATAAGTATAATGTGCTTAGCGTATTCAATTTTATATATTAAACTAAAGGTTATAACTCGCAACTTAAATTCAAATTTACACTATTTGCTACAAGTTCTTATTTTTAATTAAAGTTTAACTAACTCCCCTCAAATAAGCAACATTTAACTTTAAGTGCCTAATACTAGAATTATCTATAGCATACTTATAATAAACCTCCAATTTTCTCGTCTCGTCTATACCCGCTCTCACTATCCGTGATAAAAAAGGGCTAAGGGCTTATAAGGAGTGTTGCTACACTTAATGACAAGTTAAGCATTTTATGCAGCCTTGCACGTTTAACTTGGTAAGGTTTAGTTATTTAAGTTAGCAATTTCTTAATATTTTACTAGTATTTACTAGATATAAGAAACTAGTAAGAAACGCACTTTAGTTTATGCCAATTCTTTATCTTATACGTCCTTATATATATCGGACTTAGAGATCCGGGACTATTTATTCTAAGCGCTATTAGGACTATCCCTTAACTCGATTGCCCGTATAAGATAAACAAATCCCTTAAGCTTATTACCGGCAACGTTATTATTGTCTATTTATCAATTAGAGGACTTACGCCGCTCTCTAGCTTCGTTCTTAGCTGCTTATATGCACTTTAAGCGTTAAACACCCCATTTCTACCGAGATTATTAATATCTCTAGTTACAAAGTTTGCGTTTTATATGTTAAGATACTTCGCTTTACTTATTCCGGGAGTTAATAAAACATAGCTACTTTGCCTTACTTATAAGGGAACTTTAGAATTTCGCAAAATTTCTCTTATTGCTTTCCGCTGCTTGCATATATATATTAATAACCTTACTAGACTAAATATAGCAAGAATCCCGATTGCAATTCCTACTATTCCTCTAATAAATAAATCTTTCTTTAAAGATGAGTTAATAGCAAGGGAAGACAATAAAGTAGTGCCTTAAGTCGGATTTATAATTTCTTTAAGAAAGTATTTACTTGGGCTAAATTCTTTAGTAGCGTTTTAAGAGTAGTTAAATTAAGCTAAGAAAGTCTAAGTATCGTTTTAAAGTTAATTAATTTAGAAATTAAGAAGGAGGTAAAAGCAAGCACTTATAAGGTTAATAACTCCTATTATACTGTCGAAACATGCTCCCGGAGCAGAATAATAGAAGAATATAGGCTTAGTATTATTAATTAGCAATTAAAAGATAGGAGGCTTTAAAATTAAATTAGTTTATTATTAATAAAAGATTAAGTATACGCTATCTTACATTTAAAAGAACTAGTGCTACTAGTTAGAATTTACTCTAAAATTTAACCTTATTCGGTCTTATATCTTTATATAAAATGCATAGTTGTGCGAATGCTGCTCTTGCAACTAAATAATTTTAAGGATAAAATCAATATTTTGCATTTTAATTAGCCTTTCCGATTTTACTATCTTAAAATTAGTAGTTTATCTTACCGATAATATTGCCGGCATTTGCATTTAACTAATTTAAAGTAAAATTATACCCTTCTTATATAAGATAAAGCTAATTAGCATTTTAACATTGTAAAATAGTTATTTTAAGGATAAATTAGAAATTACTTATAGCGCTAACGGCAATAGTATATATCGTAGTAGCTATAGTCAAAGTGGTAGTGCCTAGTAAAGACGAGCTTTGTAAGAAGGCTAAACTAAGCATAGCTATCGCTAAGACCCCAAATTTCAAATTTATTATAAGCTTAAAGGCCTTAAAATCGTGAAGTTAAAGAAACTTGACACTAGAAAGTAAAGTGGATATCGGCTAAGAGGATAATGCTAAGAAGCTTTTAGTTAGTCCTTTCTCAATAAGCACTTCTAACTTAAAAGAATTTTCGTTATAGCTATTATATTAGTGCTTTTTATTTAATTGAACTCTTTTCTATATTATTCTTATTATAAATCACGTGCACGCTTGCTAATCTTATAATATAAAACTCTAAATTCTTACGCGGCACTTTAAACTAGTAAGGGCCTATTCTTAAGTAATCCTCTTACTTGCATTTTTCTCCTTGCATTTAAGCCCTAGTTTTGCACCCCGGTTTTGCACCCTAGTATTGCATCCTAGTTTTGCACCCTAGTTTTGCATCCTAGTTTTGCATATCTATTTGCAACTAAGAGCTAAAACGAGCCTTTAACGCTAAAAGGTGTAATAATCTTATTTTAATTCTTACTTGCCTCTTTAATTAGCTCTAGTAAAGCTTACGCGTGCAAATTTAATACTATAAAGAACATTTGTTGCTCTAGTTTCTAGGATTTTAATTAATAACAATTTAGAGGCAAACTTTTAATTAGCATATACGAATAAAATGCCCTTACTAATTCTAGAAATTTTATAGTCGGAAGTAATTGCAAAAGCAGTTGCAATAGCGATAGCAAAAAAGGAAGCTTTAACGGCTGCTTATCCTCTTTTATATAATTTAACAAATAAACCCTACTAACAAGCAAACCCTTCTTTACTTTGCTTAAAAATAGAAGCAAAGATTTATGTCTTTTGTTTTAAATGCAATCCTTAGCACGCTTTAACAAAGAAATATTAGCAAGGGAGGATTATAGGCATAAGACTTTACAAGTCTCTTAATGCTCTTCGTGCTAGGATCAAGTATATACTATTTAAGAGCTAAGCACTATTAATAAGTCTATTAACTGTTTATACCGAGTATTATGCAAAGATAAAGGTATATTATAAAGTTAATTAAGTTAATCGGATCTTCGGTTTTTAAGACAAGCATAAGACGCTTAAAGAAATAGTCTTAAGGGTTTTATATAAAAAGATCGGGGAGATCGTTTCTAGCAAAGTAATTGTCATAAAAGGGGTGCTCTTAAACGCGGGCACTATTAACACGTTTAATGCAAACGGCAAATAGAGGAAGTAATATCTTTAAAACTAGTAAAGGTTAACTTTAGAAAATTAATATTTAGACTAAATAATAGATCGGCTTAGTCTTTTAAATGCCTAAAAATTACTTCTTATTACATTAATAGCACAACTACAAATAATATATTTTAAAATGCAGCCAAATTTATTGTTTATATAGTTATTAAATATTAAGTATATATATGTTTGTGCTATATTTGCTATTTAAGACTATAGCTAACACATCTCCGGCTAACCGTCGACGCCACCTTAAATTATAACCGTTTGTGACTAAAAGGTGATATTAGTATAAGCCGAAGTTGCTAAAAATAGTAACGTTAAGCTAAAACTAGATCTTAGCTTGCTAGAATATAAGTAAGTTGCTATAGCATAAGTGCAAACGGTTTTATCTTTTAAGTTCTTTTAGTATATAAATATTATAAGCTTTAACTCCCAAGTTTTATATATATTAATAACTCTTTAACAAAGAATTCTTCCTAATTATGCTCGATACTGTGCAATATCTTCCCTTTATACTTGACTATAGCCACATCTATACATTATTCCAAAACTTAACTGCAAAATACTTAATACTTAAGATAGCTATAAAGTATAAACGGAATATTAAAATAATCATCCTTTACCGTCTTAATATACGTCTTATTATCGGTATAATATCCGCCACTTGAAGGTCTAATATAAGGACTAAAATAAGTTAATAGCCTAGTCTTAAAAGTTAAAAATTAATATATTAGTATATAGATAGCTTAAATAGCACTATATTTTAATATACTATTTTGCATAATAAAGTATTTCTACTTAACTTATACGCCCCGCTAAATTGCACCTCTTAAGTGAGATATTAATAGCATTCCCTTATATTGCTATATTATATATTTATACTATTATAATAAATTATTGCTATTTCACAAATATTGCTTGCTAATGCTTTTGTAAGGATTTTAATTACTTAAGTAGCCGAAGTAACGTTAAATAAAGGGACACTAATAGACTTAGATAAATGTTAAGATATAAAGTTAAGAGAATACCTTAAAGCAATTAAATAATTAACCGTTTATTACTAATATTTAAAGCTCTTATTATATTAAGTAACTTGCTTAGCTTTATTCCAAGTATTTTAGCTATCAATTTCGATAAGTATAATAAGACCGAGGCTAGTAAAATTAAACATGAATCGAGTAGTAGCTAAGGTAATATATTTATTAGTAGCAAAATGCAAAATTTTATATAAAATCGGAATTCCTAATAAGCTAACAAAATTAGGATTTGCTATAAGGTTTGCAAATAGCTTAAAGAGATACTCTATGTTAAGTTCTCGACTGTCGAATGTCCTTATAATATTAATTTGTCCTTATATGTCTTTTGCAAGTAATGTTAAGTTAATAGACTTAGCTTAAGTAATGTTTGCTAAGTAAATAAAATTATTTAAGAAATTAACTTAGAGGTTATAAAGTTTGTCAAATGTGTAAGACAGCTAGTTAATAGGGCTAAACGAGGGTATTAAGGATATTAGTTGCTTAGCAGTTCCTATAAAGACATTAGTAAGGCTACTAAGCCAAAGAAAAGGGGCTTAAATAATAACTATTTTTAAAACAAATGCTACTAATTGGAAATTAGATAATAAGGCACCCGGAGTAAAAGAAGGAATTTTGCAAGAGCTTTAAATATAAATTTAGTGCAATAAATAAGGAGCAGCCTCGGTACCTCGATTAGCGGGGTCTTAGCAAGCCTCTTTAAGCTATTTGCCGACAAATTTACCAAGTATGCAAATTAACAAATATATCAACTAATTTGCTAATGCCTTATCTTATTTAATCACTAATTATACTACCCTATTATTTTAGCCTTTATATAAGCTAGTCTACACCTTGTCTTTAAATTTATGCTTTACATCCTTGCTTTATATCCTTGCTTTGCATCCTTGCTTTGCATCCTTGCATCCTCTCTTTACTTATATTATAAAATCAATTATGCCGGCTAGAATTTTAACTCGAATAAACTAACTTTCTCGTCTAAGTACCTATATACTAGTCCTTATAGTTGATCGCGTTAGCTATTA
>Ga0302221_10003103_pt1 | contig 10133 bp, 11 predicted proteins | sample II_Palsa_E2_1_FD_193517 | JGI IMG/M metagenome (GOLD analysis project Ga0302221, IMG submission 193517) | Peat permafrost microbial communities from Stordalen Mire near Abisko, Sweden - II_Palsa_E2_1 | ecosystem: Environmental > Terrestrial > Soil > Palsa > Peat permafrost | place: Sweden...
CGACAAGCTTATTCTGGAACACCTCACCCGCATCGAGGGTCTACTCCAGTCGAATCTAATCGGCCAAACCAACGGGCTCGCACTCTCCGCGAATTCTCCATCCATCACTGGCGGAACCACCATCAGCAACGATGATATCATGATGCAGGGTAATGGTGCCAATTTCGTCTCGATGATTCCTGCCTCCGGGCTTGGAACATGGACGTCAGTTGGTACGAACATCTCCACAATGCCAAAGGTGCACACCAACGCAGCACTGCACCTTCTCCAGTGGCCTTTGATTCGCGATTTGGTATCACGGCCATACGATCCGCAAATCCTACTTCAACTAGAGATGGCTCGGGAACCTCTCCCACTGTCCACGGCACCATGCTTGGACCTCTCCAATACGTCAGCCTATATTGAGGCTTTTTTTGCAAAGGTCAATGTTTGGTATGCATGTGTCAATCCATTTAATTGGAGGAATCATTACCGCATTGCACTTTCAAATGGATTTCGCGAGGGACCGGAGAGCTGTATTGTTCTGCTGGTCCTCGCTCTCGGTCAAGCGAGTTGCAACGGTTCTATTTCCAGACTACCGCTGGGTGAAGATCCTCCGGGGCTCCCATACTTTGCAGCAGCATGGGCCCTACTTCCTGGCCTGATGACCCGCAACTCTGTGCTATCAGCACAATGCACGGTCCTGGCTTCGGCATATCTTTTCTATCTGGTTCGGCCTCTGGAAGCTTGGACACTGCTTTCGAGTACCAGCACCAAACTGCAACTACTTCTCTCGGCACCTGGTCGAGTTCCCGCCGCTCAACGGGAGCTCAGCGAACGAGTTTACTGGAATGCGCTTCTCTTTGAGTCCGACCTGCTTGCTGAGATGGACCTTCCACACTCTGGAATCGTTCAATATGAAGAGAGTGTCGGTCTTCCAGGAGGATTCGAACCCGAAGACGAAGAATCCGTCGGACGAGACGACCTCTGGTATTTCCTCGCCGAGATTGCTCTACGACGACTTCTCAACCGAGTGTCTCAACTGATCTACAGCAAGGACTCCATGGCCTCAACACAAAGCCTCGAACCGGTGGTTGCAGAACTAGATTATCAACTCACCCAATGGTACGACAGCCTGCCGCTGCCCCTGCAATTCCCGTACTCTCGGTCGATGTTGAACGATCCGGTGCAGACGGTGCTCAGACTGCGGTATTTTGCTTGCAAAACTATCATTTACCGACCGTATATATTGGCTGTACTAGATAATGAGCAGGCGGCGATGGATCCGACCGTGAGGGAGAATTGTCGAAAGTGTCTCGAGGCAAGCATTAGGCAGTTGGAGCACATCACTGCACAGTACGTTACCCCTCCCATTCTCAGCCATATAATCTATCATGCATGTACAAATCTAATGTCTCGACAGCCATGCCGGACATATGCCCTACCTCTGGCAGGGCGCTCTCTCCATCGTCAGCCAGACCCTCCTCGTCATGGGTGCAACCATGTCTGTGTCACTATCCTCAATTCTGGCGACCCTGGTCCCAAGCCTCGACACCATCGATGCGATCATCAATGATGTTATCCTGGAGATCGAGCGGTATTCCCATCTCGCACCTTCGATCAGCCTCTCAAGCGAGATACTCAGGGAGGCTGAGATGCGACGACGGACTTTCCTTGGTGGATAAGCCATTCCCCCGTTCCTCTTAACATAAGAATACTGTATCGGCATATTACTATATCAGACCATGACTCACGAATACGAGGATCACTACAACACGACTACCACGATCTACACCAAAATGCAACACGATAACGGGAACACCCATCGACCCCTTTATCCGACCCAAACCGCCACATCCGAGTTCTGTTTCCCAAAAAGGCCCGACAGCTTGATTACTTTCCCTTTACGAAGCACCCGGTAACCGTCTATCGATACTGCTTGAGCCAATTTCACGAATTTGGTGTGTATGGTTGGGCTGCACTTGGGTTCTGATTCGCTTCAGGGTATTCGGGCCGGCATGCCGTACGCTGAGTGAGCACCCCCACACTTTTGGTGGCGCAAATGAAAACACTTTATATGGACTGCAGTGATTGAATCAAGCACTGCCACACTTTATACGAGAGCTCGGAAGGGAAATGGGAAAGGCGGGAGGGGCCATAGTAGGCCATGCTCGCGCGCATCACGTGTAAAAAAGGAACAGCTGAGATAATTGATAGGGTAGTGTCTATATTGCGCTGCTGGATATGCAAGCATAAAGGGGAAGGTTGGAATTTTTGGAAAGGAGTTAAACCAAAGAGGTAGGAGGATTGCTGGACAACCGTCACGTGTAACGATCATTTCTTGCATTCGAGGTTGAGCACATGGACATTGTTAGCATTTTCTATGAGCGGCACAACTCAACTGTCACATCAAACTGAATCAACCCCGTATTTTACAGAACGCATCAAAAATATCCAAACAGTCTTACTTTTTGATCTCAAACCTAAGTTAGTAAAAAGGAAATAACTCCTCTGGTAATTCCTACCACTTGTTCCACTTCCCTCGGCTCCAAATTAATACCTCACTCTCAAATTCTCAAGTCTTCAATCGTGAGAAAGAATGGTAAAGAAAGTGATACATCATATCTCCATTCGATACTTGAATTAATGGAACGTATCTCGGTTACCACAATAGGGATGGGCGGTGCCCGTCAGCGACTTAGCGCTCGGCATATAGCTATATCAAAGTAGCTCGGCACTGAATCTCACAGGAAGTAGCGATCCGGAAACTGCCACTAGGAACCATTATACTAATACCTGGTGGATGTGCTCGTACAGGAGCCGTGCCGTGCCCATGAGGAATCGTGGTATCCACACACAAAATGCACCCCGCCTTCCACTTCCATCTTTTGCGGAGTGCAGGATCTCCGTCAACGTGGAGGTAGGGTAGGTTACCCTGTATCATGTAGAGAAAATAGATGGGAAACATGTACCATTAGTGGTAGTGACATGTTTATGCAATGCAAGTGCAGGCACAGCACATCAACTTCTAGGCTGCTCGGAACGCGGCAACGTTTAACCGATCCCGTTTTTCACACGCGCTTTCAAGGAACGGGAAGGGCATTGGACCCTTGAGATTTCAAGAATGCGGGGTCGGGGAGGTGGGGAAGGGCACGGGACCAAACTGGTATTTAGGGGAAGAAGAGCTAATGCAGGTCGTGTAGCAAGTTGTGGAGGAGAGTAGCCGCAAAGAATTAGACGAGGAGGGTGACCCTGACCGGGAAAAAGTTCCTGTGGCGAGGATGATGTAGATCTTGGAAAGCTTGGATACATATCGAAACTCGATATTCGTGGACCGTGGTTGGAGGGGACTTAAGGCGGGTGAGATCTACTCTCATCCGTTTCAGGAAAATGAGTTGAGTAGGTGAAGGGGCATATGGTGAGGAGGCAGCGGCTGAAACCCGGAAAGCGTTTATTTTTGGAGGCCAATTTGGGTTAAGGACTTAGCAAAATTTAGACCTATAGAAGTGAACCTAAAGATTGAAGGTTGCACGTGATGCAAGTGGCATTGAGCACACAATACAGTGACCCGGGGTTTCTCCAGCTCATCTGACAATTGGAAGCATATATTTGGGAAAGAAGTGATATTTGAAGAACGAGATTCAGCGACATTTGGGAATGTCCGCACGGACTGCCGTCATTCTGTGACTCCTTTTGATTCTTTTCCTTCCCCCCTTTTTGCAAACAAATAGTATCTTTGCCATAAAAAGAAAAGTCTTGCGTTTATTAAATCTGAACTTTTTTTTTAGAAACCATTGAGCTGCTATTACTTCCCTCAGCGTTCTCAGAGAAGCCTAGATTTGGCGGCTCGTCCCTATTATTATACGATTCTTCCAGCTGGAGTACGTCGACCAGTCCACAAATATGCGAATCAACGTCTCATCTCAGGGCAAAGTATTATGATCATCTCAATCAACTTGGCATTGGTTTTCAAATAAACTTTTCTCTTTCAGTCGTGTACACTAGCAATTACGATCAATCGTGTGGCTTCTCAGTCCAGAATAGCTGCAGGTGTTGCTTCTCGCTTGTATCACTACCCCGCACACCTGCACTTGCCCGCCCCCCACCCTCCACTTGCGGCCCAAACGTGGGGAAGAATCGAGTTAGCATCTTTTGACCTCGGAACTTTGACATTACAGTACAGTACACAGACCCGGGCCGGTGGATACAATAGGAGAGATGGCTAGAATACCCCTATATCGATCTGGAATACTACCCAAAAGCGTTACGTATCCTTAGAAAGGAAGTTCCGCTTCTAAGTTTAAATCGACTCATCGTTGTAAAACGCCGGTCTACTAGTAGTTATTTTCTACCTAAAAATTAGAGCTAACCCCCTATCCCCTATTATTAAGGAAGCCAAAGCCAATTTCTTAACAGTTCTGCTGTAAAATATACTTTTTCATATACCATCTCGCGGCCCTTCCCGCTCCAGGCTCAGTACGTATAAGAAGTACGTTCACTACCCCTGCTCCTACCCTCGCTGTCCCGCACGTTTAAAGGTATATTCACATGAAACTACCCCGAAACGCCTGGCCCGTGATCCGAGCTAGCACGAAGTCAGCCACTTCGCGACCAACTTCTGCCGGATGCTCGTTTCGAGCTCTTTTCATGAACACTCACCTTTTCCTCTGCCAATACCTCTCTAGTCCACCCTCTTCTTCTCACACCAAATCAAGCAAAAATGTCCACAGACTTCAAAGGAAAAGTGATAGCCATTACAGGCGCAGCTTCTGGTATCGCTCTTGCCACATCAAAGATGCTAGCAGGGAGGGGCGCGATCGTCGCTATGGCAGACCGGAATGAAAAGCTTCTCGATACTGCTGTCTCGGAGCTCAAATCCAGCGGCGCTACAGTCACTGGCACAGGTGAGTTTATTCACTGTAAGCTTCTTTTTAGATTCGATCTTGACATCAAGATTAGTTCTCGATGTTCGCGATGCAGCAGCGGTCGAATCGTGGATCCAGACAACAGTGAAGGAGCATGGAAAACTAGATGGAGCTGCCAACCTTGCAGGAGTCCTCGGTCCTACAATCGGCGTCACAGGCATCGAAGACATTCCTTTGTCTGAATTCGACTTCATCATTGACGTCAACTTGAAAGGCGTGTTCCACTGTTTGCGTGCTGAGTTGAAAGCTATGAATGAGAAGATTAAGGGTGGAGACCAGAAATTAGGAAGCATTGTCAACGCGGCAAGTATAGCAGGTATGATCGGTATGGCGAAAAACCCTGCGTATACAGCCAGTAAACATGCTGTCATTGGGCTCACCAGAGCGGCTGCTAAGGAGTGTGGTGGGGGCGGTGTGAGAGTTAATGCTATTGCGCCGTGAGTTATCTTCCCCTCACTTGTACAGCGTTCTCGATTTTGGGGGGCCATTGCGCTGATACAAGTAGTGGGGTAATCGATACACCCATGGTGAGGGGTGCGGGTTTGCAATCAGCGCCCCAGGACTTGACGATGCAGAGGACGCCGATGAACAGGATTGGCCAGCCGGAAGAAGTAGCAGAGGTTATTTGCTGGTTGCTTTGTGAGCGGAGTAGTTATGTCACGGGAATTGTGCATCCTGTTGATGGTGGTTGGACTGCTTGAGGATGGCACAGGCGAACTTTGCGTGCTCGCGCGGCCGTACTGTAAGAGGGTGCAATGCGAGTACATTTTCCGCTCTGCAATTGGTGACAGCATTCTTTTTCGTCATTTTTTCCGAGCGACAAAGAAGGGCGATTGCAACGGTCGGATTTTTCGACTTTATAGGAGTCTAATTGTAGAAATAAACCCGTACTCGGCGGAAGAGTAGGTAGGTAGCGAAATCCTTACCACGTACCTCAAAGCATCTGACCAGGATCCATCCACCCAAGAAATTTATCCCCCACCAGATTGTCCTCTAAGTGCTTACTCAGGAAGCCACATACGATTCTAATTCGCGCCAGCATATTATTTTCGTTGCATGCAGCGTCATCCCCTTGTTACATTTGCTCGAAAGGGAATAGCAATTGTTTTCCCAAGTCAAATCGGATTCGCTTAGCTGCCCCCGTTCATTCGCTTCAACTTACGGAGTAACCAATTACGCGAGTCCGATAAATGTACATAGTTTTCATGTTCCAGAAGAGAGACAAAACAAACGTAGATGCTTGTCGGATTGATTCATTCTCCATCGTTAATCTCAATTATTTATATAAAGTCGGGTCTTTTCCCTTCCCACAACAGTCCATATCTTACTTAATTTGGCAACGAGAACGCTTCCTTGAGAATTCAACTGCCTGTTGACGCAGACTCTATTGACAACCGCCTAAAGCGCTGATAGCTAAGTACCTTCTTCAACAGTCCACGTCATCCGGAACACACCGGAGCACCTGGCTCGCTGACAAAGATGGTCGCTCGCTCCATTGTCCAAGCATCTAATGCTCTCATCGCATCGTCATTACCTTCACGCCTGGTAGCAGTGTTTGTTGGGGCCACCAGTGGCATCGGCGAAACCACCCTCAAGCATTTCGCGAAATACGCACGTGAACCCCGTGCCTATTTCGTCGGACGCTCTCAAACTGCTGCTGATCGCATCATATCAGAATGCAAAATTCTGAACCCGCTAGGTGAATTTACTTTCATCAAAGCTGACGTCAGCTTGATGCGTGTGGTCGATGATGTTTGCAAGCAGATCGCGGATGCGGAGAAGGCGATAAACATTTTGTTCCTCAGTGCAGGACTAATCGAGTTGTCTCGAACTCGTAAATACCCTTGCGCCCCTCGATCCTATATAGACAGCTCTAACACGTGTTATAGGCACTTCTGAGAATCTGGAGACCTCGTTAGCACTAACAATCTACTCCCGCATCCGCTTTGTCGTCAATCTTCTGCCTCTACTCCAGCAAGCAACTGCCCTACGCCGAGTGGTGACCGTTTTTGCCGGCACAAATGAGGGACCTATCTTCCAAAACGACTTGCAGTGTGACAGAGTATCTTTAACAAAAATACGCTCTATTCGTGGTCACATGTGTTCGATGATCGATTTCAACCTCGAAGCAATTGCGAAGGGGGCACCTACCGTCAGCTTCATCCACGACTACCCAGGTTTCGTTGACACGGGGATCTTTGAGAAGACAGAAGGGACTCTAGCCGCCACCATTAGAGGTGCATTAAAGATCGTGAAATTATTCAGATCGAATGATGCGAAATATGTCCCAATTGAAGAATGTGGAGAGCGTCACTTATTTCTTGCAACCAGTGCGAGGTATAAGCCGGCCAACAACGAAATATGTGGTATTGCCTTTGATTCTGAACATACTGAAGTGAGAGGATCCTATGGGTCAGTTGGAGGCGGCGTCTATATCGTCGACGAGAATATGGAGAGCGCTGGTTCCGAGGTAGAGGAGCTGTTGAGAAAAATGAGGGAAGACGGCTTAAGCGAGAAGGTTTGGCAGCATACACAAAGCGAATTCAAGAGAATTTGTGGTTAGGCAGCAAGTTGGAGTAATTACTAGACTAGAAAGTTGAAACCATATGGAAACAAACAAGCCTCGCCTTCATTCAGACTATATACTCTTGGTTGCTGTCGTAACCTCATAAAATTATCAAAATCTATTGTGTGCCCTCTTGAGATCAGTTGCTCTCAGTTTACGGAATCGATTAACATGGCGAATTTATTGTAAGGCAATAACTTCACTACCATAAATTTAAGAAACTCTACCAAGCTCGCTTTCACTGCTTTTAAAGCCCCGCGCAAAATAACTTAGAAAAAATGTATAATTGGGACAACAATTCGTTAATATTTTGTGTCAGCCAACTGTGGATGTGAGTATGAATCATATCCTTTTGCTCAGCGGTATATGGAGTGCCGCGCTTCATCTTATGAGGAAAAGAATTGGATCTTGACTGCCTAATAGGTGTAGAGTGCGATATGTTGTTGGTCGAGGAGAAAGAGGTCGTTCTTGGTATTAACGAGAAGAGATATTGGGAGAAGAGCAAAGCTGAGAAGTACATCATGAAATGAATAGATAAGAACCCTCTAAGGGGCGATACTGGAGAGACAGGAGAGGCGGTAGATAGCATTTTTGTGGATGGGGTTGAGGATGAGTAGTAGGATGGTGGGAGCGCGGAAGGAGGGTTCTGAGAAAAGACAAGCAATTTCTTGGCATGGGACCTCTTCTCAAGTTTTATTGCTGAATTAATGGAATGAAATTATGTTTGGAGAAAGGATAAAGCTTTGGAAACTGGCTGGATCTACGATTGCCCATTTCGCAGTAATACCGACAATTATTTGTGGGTTCTCGCAAATGGATGAAGATCAGTGGTGAACTTCGCAAAGTTACGACGTACGCGTAACGAGGCTAACCAATTTCGTGACCGACGCTCGCCAAATTTTAGTTTCTGCGTTTCACCTCCACAACAGCCGCTACGTATATTAAAATACTTTTAAATTAAGCATAGAATAAAAAGCACCTCAAAGAACCCATGTACTAAGTTTTAGTAACTCCAAAGTCCAATCAAGTAACCGATTTCCCGCCCTAAAACACGACCCACTCTAAAACACGCGATTTTTGCAGAACACCATACCCGATAAAAATTAATTATTAAATAATCATCTATCCGATCGACTTAAAATTAAAAATATAGATATAATAAGATATAATCGTGAGATCTTATAGTCTAGTTACTTTATTAAAAGTATTATAATAGTCTAATTATACGACTTGACGCGCTCGCCTTTACTATTCCCGAAATAACTATCTCCTTAAATAAAGCCTTAATCATAGTCTTCGCAGGTGATTTTAGTAGCACTCTTGCTTGAACAGATACTTTTCGCGTCTTTGGCATAGCAGAGACATTCTTCTTTAGTGTGGTTTCCACTAAAATTACATGTGCCTTCGATGACTTTTTTATAGCGGGATTAACGGTCTTGAGATCCTTCATTAACTAACGTATAGCTACCCTAGCTATCTTTTCTTCTCGTTTCTTTGTGTTTTTAAAGATATTCGCAGCTCGTTTTATCTTATTATCGTATTTATACTTCTCTTCTGTCTTCTTCTCTACTTTCTTTTATTCTTAATATAGCTTAGCCTTCACTATCTAAGCCGGCGAATAATAATTAATAATATTTTTATTAGATTTATTATAAAGATTTAATTAAATGTCCTTCTTATTCTTTTTTTTTTATATCTTAATTACTTTAACAAGATTATTATTTTAATATTTTAAAATAATAATTTAAACAAAAAATTAAAATATAATTAAAAAAAAAATCTTGACTTTATTTATCGATAATGTTTTTTTATATATTATCTAAAATCAATAAATTAATTTAAATAATTATAAAAATTTTAAAATATTAAAAATCTTTATTAATAATATAATAATTAATTATTTAATTATTTTAATAATTTAAATATTATTTATTAATTATATTTTTATTTTTTAAAATATTAATTATATATTTTTTTTTATAATATTTTATTTTAAACTCTTTTAAAAAAAATTAAAAAAAAATTTTTAATATAAAAATAATATTTTTATTATTATATATAAATTAATTTAATTTAATAAAATAATATATAAATAATAATTAAAATAATCTAATATTAAAAAATTATAAATAATAAATAATATAAAAAAATAAAATAAAAAAAATAATATTATATTAATTAATTTAATTAATAAATATTATATTAATATAACTTAAATATTTATTAATAATAAAAAAATACTTTTAAGTTATATATTTTAATTTTATATAATATTTAAATATTTTTTAAAGTTATATAAAATTAATTATATTATTAAATTATTTATTTTATAATATTATAAAATAAACTTAAAATTTAATTATAATTTTATTTATTTAAAAATTTATTAAATTATTTAATTTATTTTTATAAATTAATAAAGACGATATTTAATAATTAATAATTAAAATAATAATAAAGATTAAAATAAATTTTTAATTATTGTTTTATTTTAATTTTATAATTTAATTTAATTTTAATATTTATTTTATTATAATTTTTTTTAATATATATTTAAAATTTATTAAAAAAAAATTTTTATTAAAGTTATATATATTTTTAATTATAATTTTTTATTTTTTAATAATTATAATAAATTAAAAATATTTATAAAAAAATAATTA
>Ga0302221_10003111_pt1 | contig 10121 bp, 9 predicted proteins | sample II_Palsa_E2_1_FD_193517 | JGI IMG/M metagenome (GOLD analysis project Ga0302221, IMG submission 193517) | Peat permafrost microbial communities from Stordalen Mire near Abisko, Sweden - II_Palsa_E2_1 | ecosystem: Environmental > Terrestrial > Soil > Palsa > Peat permafrost | place: Sweden...
TTGCCGGTGTATTAAAAAATATTATCGCCATTGCCTCCGGAGCGTTGAGCGGGTTAGGGTATGGAGAGAATGCCAGAGGATTGCTCATCAGTCGGGGCGCCGTTGAAATGGTTTATCTGGGGCGGGCCCTTGGCGGAAATACAAAAGCCTTTCTTGGCGTCGCCGGTATCGGCGATTTAGTAACGACATGCAATAGTCCGATGAGTCGCAATTTTACAGTAGGCTATCGATTGGCCAAGGGCGAAACACTGAAAGAAATTCTTGACGATATGGAAGAGGTAGCCGAAGGTGTTAATACTGTCAGGATTGCCAAAAAGTGCGCCGATTTTTACAACGTGCGCGCGTTGATTACGAGCACGCTTTACAAAGTCCTGTTTGAAGATATGACCGTGCCCCAGGCCGTTCAGTATTTGATGCGCAACCCACTGAACGTAGATATCGATTTTTTATAAGACAGCGAAGGGAAGTTTGTACCAATCTGTGCATTGAGGCGCCTTAACCAGAAAGAAATTGAAATACACGTCACGATGTCCGAAGATGTAAACACAAAGATCACGGTTAGAAATACTGTCATTGGGCACTTCGTTAATCCTGGTGACCAACATTCTACAGCAGGGATAACGCAACGCAAAGAATATCTTTTGCGTGACGTCAAATGTTGCGAAATTAATTTGTTCTTGCGCTAGGGAAGGCGGTAAGCGTTCTTGATTTTTATTGCCGTCGCCTCTAATTCTTCAACAGCCGGGTGCAACTTGGGGTTTGTAAAATTAATATCCCCGACGGTCTGGAGCGGCACAAGATGGATATGGGCATGGGGAACCTCAAGACCAATGACCGCAATCCCAATGCGTTTGCAAGGAATAGATTTTCTTATGGCATGTGCAACTTTTTTAGCAAATAGACTTATTCCCGCCAGAAGGTCATCGTCGAGATCGAATATATAATCTACTTCTTTTTTGGGAACAATCAGGGTGTGCCCCATGACCAGGGGCATGATGTCAAGGAAAGCAATAAAATGTTCGTTCTCGGCAACAATGTGACCCGGAATTTCGCGGTTAATAATTTTGGTAAAAATCGAAGCCATTGCCTTAATCAGTAGACAGCAGGCAGTCAGTTTACCAATTACCGCCGCTGATTACTGCCGACTGAATTTCCTACATTGAAATATTAATAACCTCAAACTCAACCTCTCCGGCAGGAGTTTTGATCATCGCCAACTCCCCTTTCTTCTTTCCGAGCAACCCTTTTCCTATCGGTGATTGTGTGGATATTTTTCCCGCTTTTAAATCAGCCTCTTCCTCCGACACCAGCATATACGTTACGGATGAACCATTCTTCTTATTTTTAATAGTCACTTTTGAAAGGATCGAAACTTTAGATGTGTCAACGCTGGTCTCATCAATCAATCGCGCCTGACTCATCAAATCCTCAAGCTTGGCAATTTTGGCCTCCAAATGACCTTGCGCATCTTTGGCCGCATCGTACTCCGCATTCTCACTCAAATCGCCTTTGTCACGCGCCTCCGCAATCTGGCGTGCAATCTCCGCCCGACCTTTCGTCTTCAGTTGGGTCAGTTCATTTTGGAGGCGTTCCAGTCCTTCTTTTGTATAATATGAAAACTTCTTGCTCATTGACTAAAAAGAAACAACGGCTTCGTTGCCAAAACCGTTGTTGTATTGCAAAGATAGTTCTTTAAATAACAACTGCAACCTCTCCCCCTCCGGTGAGATATCCTCTTCTTCATTTGTGAGAGGGATGGGGTAATTCGATTGTGCTGATGAGTTGGGGTTGAGGGGTATACCCCATCGAAGTCTTCTTTGACCACCAAAGCTTCAACGTGGATGGGATCGGGCGAGTTATTAACTTCCCACCAGTTCCGGTACATTTTCTTTTATTTGCTCAAAAATCTCGTCATCAAATTTGGCCAGGTACAAGGTTTTGGCTTTCATTAATTGTTCAATGACTAATCCTTTCGCTCCCCGCAAGTCCGCTTTGTACAAACTTGCATTTTCAAAATCCGCGCCCATGACATAACTATTCTGCAAATTGGCTTCCATTAAAAAAGCATTCTTAAAATTGGTCTTGATCAGAAACGCATTTTCGAATTGCGCTTTAATTAAGAAAGCATCTTTAAAATTGGCGCCGCTGGCATATGCATTTTTAAGATCAGCCTGGTTTAGGTTTGCGTTTTCAAAATTAGTTTGATTCAATCGGGTATTTTCAAGATTCGTTTCAATAAGAAACGAGTTGGAGAAGTTAGCCGAATTCAGATTCGAACCCTGTAAGTTGACATAGTTAAGATTCGTCTTGGCCAGATACGAGTTGACCAGATTGATCTCGTAAATGTGATGTCTGTTTAATCGTTTGATGTTCCCCACCGTCCTAAATGCAGCCTCCTCGGATTCCCAGAGTCGAAAATCGTCAATTTCATCTTTGTAGGAACGAATGCGCTTTCGGATTTCGCCGCTTTGATTCAGCCAGAACAGCAGGATACCGATGATGGCGATGTCAAAGATCATCCCATGGGCCTCTGACAATATCTGCGGCCAAAACGTATCAAATTCATAGACGTAGTACTTCCAGCTTAACCCCAGAACCAGGAAAGTCACAAATAAGAGAACAAAGGCAGCTGTCAGAATGGGCCTCTCAATAACTTTATTGAAATAGTCCTGAAGTTTTTTGATTTGCCTTTTAAAAAAGTTCATTGTCTGAGACCTAATACCCATCAAATATAAATGATATTGCGGGTTGATATTCTTTAATCTTGGCTTAGATATTACATGGGCGCGGACATTCGTAAAGTTGTCGAAATAGCTGCAAAAAGACGGATCGTCATAAAAAGGTGGCAATGCACAGCAGGTGCACGGTTTTTAAAGAACTCTGGCTCTCTCGATTTGTTGGGTGAGTAAAATAAATTCGTCCACTGTCAATTCTTCAGCCCGCTTGTCCATCACAGGCAAAGCCAACAGGGGGGACGGCAGAGCCATGATTTTCAAGGCATTGCGCAATGTCTTCCTTCGGGTCTGAAAGCCTTGTTTCACTACCTTCTTAAAAAGAAGTTCATCACACCCCAAATCAGTCCGGTTGTTGCGCACGAGTCTCACGACAGCCGATGTAACCTTGGGAGGTGGAAAAAAAACTCCGGGCGGTACATTGAATAGCAACCGGATGTCGTAATACGCCTGAAGCAAAACGCTCAGAATACCATACGTCTTATTACCATGCCCCGCTGCAATCCGGGCGGCAACTTCTTTTTGAAGCATGCAAACCACCTCTTTAACCCGGTGAGGATAGTCGAGTATTTTAAAAAAAATCTGAGAGGAGATATGATAGGGAAAATTTCCAATAATGCTGAAGTCACCGGTCAGAATATCATTTAATTCCAGCCTCAGGAAGTCCCCTTCAATAATATTCTCCAACAACACGGGATATCGTTCTTTCAAATAAATTACCGATTCCCGGTCTATCTCCACCATAATAAGCCGGATATCTTTCCGTTGAATCAAAAAATTAGTCAGGACACCTGTGCCGGGACCAATCTCCACAATGGTGCTGCTACTGAGGGACAGGGCGTCCACAATTTTCCGGGCTATGTTCTGGTCTTTCAGAAAATGTTGACCCAGGAATTTCTTGGGGCGTACCATACCGTTAAAGGTAGAGAAAGAAACGGTCCGGAAGGAACTGCGTGATTCCCCCATTTCCAGTCTTTACGCAATTTGAGTAGCTTGGAAACCGAAATCAAAACCACGGCGAAACAACTTTTTTTGAAAAGGTATTTTTTCGGCTTCATGCTCCCATTCTTTTTGATTTGCCGGGTTGGCGATACGCAATCCCTGCAGTCAGACACCCTTCAACCGGACCCCAATATTAAAACCGGCAAACTCTCCAACGGGTTGATCTATTACATTCTGAAGAACAGGCAACCGCAGCAAAAAGTGGAACTCAGGCTGGTGGTCAATGCCGGATCTATTCTGGAAGATGACGACCAACTGGGACTTGCCCACTTTACTGAGCACATGGGTTTTAAGAGCATGCGGAATTTCAAGAAAAAAGAACTCGTCTCTTCTCTTCAATCGATCGGTATGAAGTTTGGACCCGACGTGAATGCTAACACCGGCTTTGACGAAACAGTCTATCTCCTGCATCTCCCGACGGATAAAAAGGAAAACCTTGGAAAAGGCCTGCTTATCCTGGAAGACTGGGCTGGCGCGCTGACTTTTGAAGATTCGCTGATCGACCAGGAGCGAAATGTTGTTTTGGAAGAGTTGAGATTGGGCCAAGGCGCTAATGACCGGATGAACAAAGTTCTTTTTCCAAAACTCTTCGAAGGCTCAAAATATGCGCAAAGGCTTCCCATCGGAAATGAGGATGTTTTGAAGACGTTCAAGTACGAGTCGGTTCGGCGTTTCTATAAAGATTGGTACCGGCCCGACCTGATGGCCGTTATCGTTGTGGGTGACATCAATCCGGCGGAAATAGAAACCATGATCAGGGAGCATTTCAAAAATCTGAAAAATCCGGCTCCGGAAAGGGCACGGACATTTTCCGAGGTCAAGGCCAGGCAAAAAAATGAAGCCATCATCATTCCCGATAAGGAGGCAACCAACTCGATGCTTCGCGTTTATTATTCTGTCAATACGATGGCCAAAGAAATTACGGTGGGCGATTACCGGAAGTCCATCGTTAAAAATCTTTTCCAGTCCCTGCTCAGCCAGCGATTGCAGGAACGCGTGCAGAATTCAAATCCTCCGTTCGTGTATGGAGGAAGTAATCTTGGCGGTTTAGTCCGTGGCTATGAAGCCTTCAGTTCGTATGCTCTCCTCGGCAAGGCGGGCATTGAACCAGCCGTGACTGCTCTGGTGCAGGAAGATGAGCGCGTCCGGAAATTAGGATTCACGGACGCGGAATTGGATCGAACAAAAAAGAACATAATGAAATGGATGAAGCGTCGCTATAATGAGCGAGATAAGACGGAATCGGGCGACCTGGCCGAAGACCTCGTCGGAAACTTTCTCCAAAACCAGCCCATTCCTGGAATAGAAAAAGAATACGGGTATTACCAACAATTCCTGGAGACGATAAGCCTCGAGGAAATCAATGAGTATAGTACTAAAGCCATTCCTTCCTCGGGCGGTAAGTTGATCGTTCTAACCTGTCCGGAAAAGCCGGATTTTGCAATTCCAACCTCGGAACAATTACTGGCGTGGGTTGACCGTGCCACCAAAATGGAAACCAATGCCTACACGGAAAAGAAAGTAGCGACGAGCTTAATGACCAGTATCCCGGCATCCGGGAAGATCGTGTCTGAAAATGAAAATAAGGATGTAGAGTGCCTCGAACTCAACCTGAGCAATGGAATAAAAATTATCTTGAAATCGACTGATTTCAAAAATGACCAGATTGTTATGTCAGGTTTCCGTTTTGGAGGTCAGTATGCATATGGAACCGGGGACCGGTATGCGGCAGAATTCGCAGTTCCGGCTGTCATGCAGATGGGATTAGGCCCATTCTCTCCCAACGACCTGAGAAAAGTGCTGGCGGGTAAGACGGTCATTGTCACACCGCACCTGGGCACGATCTCCGAAGGGTTTACCGGACAGTGTAGTGCCGATGATATGGAGACCCTCCTTCAACTTCTTTATTTGTATTTTACCCAGCCACGGAAAGACGATGAACTCTTCCGGTCATTCATGGACAAGGAGGAAGCTCTTTATCGAAACATCCGATCCGACCCTCAAACAGTATTCAAGGATTCCGTGTTGAGCATACTTTATCAGAACCATCCCCGCGCACCTAAAACACCGTCGGCGGAGATTTTTGCGAAAATGGATGAGCAGCGAGCTCTGACCATTTATCGTGAGCGTTTCGGTAACGCCAATGGATTCACTTTCATCTTCGTCGGAAAAATTGATATTCCGGCCATCAAACCTTTGCTGGCTATCTATCTGGGGAGTCTGCCGTCGACTGAAGGAACCCCATCCATTAAAGATGTCGGGTTAAGGCCTGTCAGAGGAATCGTAAAGAAAGAAATTCATTCAGGTACAGACCCCAAAAGTCTAATCGTACTCCAATTTACCGGCGAGGCGCCTTTTACCGTGGAAGAGCAATTAAGATTGCAAGCCGTCGTGGAAATCCTCAACCTGCGGATCATTGAAAAACTTAGAGAAGACCTGGGAGGCATTTACGGCGGGTCGATATCAGGTCTGCTGAGCAAGTATCCCTACAGCAATTACTCCGTCCGCATTGCTCTGCCGTGTAGCCCGGCGAATGTTGACAAATTACTTAAGGCAACACTGTACGAAATCCGGAAAATAAAGACAAACGGACCTAAGGAAATCGACTTGAATAAAGTAAAGCAAAATTGGAAGGAACAATATATGGAAAACATCAAAAACAATGCCTGGTGGGTTCGTCAATTGCAATTAAGTTTTGATCAGGGTTTCAATCCGGCGGATATTCTGTCCTACGAAAAAAATGTAAATGGCCTTTCTCTCAAAGACGTACAAGATGCCGCGAATAGATACCTGGATGAAAGTAATATCGTCCAGGTTATCCTCTACCCTGACAAAGTAAAGCAGCCATAGACAGGCGAAACGATACTTACTGTCGATGAAGTTTTGTTGATCCGGCGAAGCACAATACTTCAGCCACTCAATTCGGTAATACAGGGTCACGAAAAAATCCGAAGATTAACAAAGTGCACAATGTGTCAGTATTTCTAATTGTGATCTTTGTGTTTGCTTCTTCGGCGCATCGTGCCCGCATTTCGCAATTTTAGACTACCTTGCATAACTGAATACTTGCCATGGTTCAAACCACAAAACCTAATGAGAAGCCCCGAATTGGCATTACGCTTGGAGATTTTAATGGGATCGGGCCCGAGGTAGTTATTAAAGCGCTCTCCGATAACCGGCTTTTAAATCTGATCACCCCAGTCATCTATGGATCCACGCGGGTTCTTTCCTTTTATCGGAAGTTAATGAACCTGGAAGAATTCAATTACAGCCAGGTTAAAACCAAGGGTCAGTTTTTCACCAAGTCAATAAACGTTGTTAATTGTTGGGAGGAGGCCGTGGAGATTAATCCTGGAAATCCATCGCGTGAAGCTGGAAAGGCCGCGTTGCTGAGTTTAAAGAAAACCGTTGAAGAAGTAAAGGAAGGGTGGATCGACGGCTTTGTCACCGCACCTATCGACAAAAATACAATTCACGGTTCGGATTTTCCCTTTCGAGGTCACACGGAATACCTCACCCATGAATTTCAGGCTACCGAAAGCTTGATGCTGATGGTGGGGGATGACTTGAAAGTCGGCCTGGCCACCGAACATATTCCTGTCCGCGAGATTTCGAGTCACATCAGCAAGGAAAGGGTGGAATTAAAAATCCGGCTGCTCGAATTTTCTCTGAAGAGTGATTTTCTTATCCATAAACCAAAAATTGCTGTGTTGGGACTCAACCCTCACGCGGGGGATGAGGGGCTGATTGGAAATGAAGAGAACACCGTAATCCTTCCGGTGATTCAGGACCTGAAAACCAAGGGCAAGTTGATCTACGGTCCCTATCCCGCCGATGGTTTTTTTGCTACGGGTCAACATAAAAAGTTCGATGCCGTTCTCGCTATGTACCACGATCAGGGGCTTATCCCTTTTAAATATATTGCCTTTGAAAGCGGCGTGAATTATACGGCCGGTCTTCCAATTGTTCGCACGTCGCCCGACCATGGAACGGCGTATTCGATTGCCGGAAAAAACCAGGCGGACGAAAGCTCCCTTCGGCAAGCGATTTACCTCGCTGCTGATATCGTGCGAAACAGAGTGGAGCAGTTGGTCGAAAAATAAAGTCGCAGCACGAAGAATACTTTTTCGACTGAACTATTTTTTTTATTTCCGGAGAAGTTGAATGAACCGGTACCATGGACATTGTCACTAAAAAAAAATTAAATATCCTGATCCAACTGGCAGAAGCGGACAAACACTTCGACAACGTTGAGAAGGATATAATTTTACGAGTTGCCCGGGAACAAAATTTTTCGGACGAAAACGTGTACACTCTTATCCGCAATCCTGAGCCTATCGGAACACTGGGTGCCCTTTCAGAGAATCAGAAATTCGATTACATCATCGCCTGCATTGAGTTGGTTTTTGCGGATGAAAAGGTTCATGAAAGCGAGTTAACTTTCTGCCGAGGCATTGCCATCAAACTGGGCTTTAAGAAAAATGTGGTTGACTACCTTATCGAAAACCTGGAAAAAATGAGCCGCGACGAAATTAGGAAAAAGATTTTTCAGGAATTCGTTTGATTTCGACTCTTCCAACCCTTCGAAATCAGGCTGAAATGATAGTCTTCCTGTTGAAAATCAGTTCATTCTGTCTGGCTGACTAAAAATCATTGAAAACCTGGTCGAAATCCAGCAAATCCTGATAAATTTGCAGCCTAATTTTAAAACCCTATTTGTCAGGGGTTGAAAATTGAAGGCGTTTAGTGTCAATATCATCGGCCTGAGTAAAAAGGCACATTCCTTTAGTTTTGAACTGGGTAATGAGTTTTTTGAAAAGCAGGAAAACGGGCTCATACCCGGAGGTGAGTTTACGGCGACCGTGATATTGGATAAAAAGGAAACTTTTATCGACGCCAGCTTCAGGATCAGGGGCCATGCCCGATTGGAATGCGACCGGAGTTTGCAACCCTTTGATCACGAAGTCACAATCGATAAGAACATTGTCTTTAAATATGGAGAAGAGGAAAGTGAATTGACTGACGAAATTGTGGTCATCCGCGAAGACCGGGCGACACTGGACCTGGGCCAGTACCTTTACGAATTTATCGCATTGGACCTACCCATGAAAAGGCTGCATCCCGACTTCAGGGAAGACGACGAAGAAGCAGGAAGGATGATTTACACTTCCTCTACCGATACGACCGCGGAGGATCACGTGATCGATCCACGGTGGGAACAATTAAAAAAACTTAAATAAACAGTTAGGTTATGCCAAACCCAAAACGAAAAACCTCAAAAACCCGCAGAGATAAAAGAAGAACCCACTACAAAGCAGTGGCCAAGCAATTTTCCGTTGACCCAACCACCGGAGAACATCATCTTCCCCATCGTGCCCACTGGCACGAAAACAAGCTCTATTATAAGGGCAATGTCGTGATGGAGAAAGATGCTAAGGCTTAATACGTCTGATGCCTGTGGGAGAAAAGAAATTGAATTTGAGGTGTTGCCTGTTCTTCGAGGCGAAAAGCAGGAAACAATACGCTGATCTCAGACGCATGCTCGGCCGAAGCGCCGGGCATTGTTTTTTATACTGCAATGAAAATTGACTTCTCTTGTCCGGCGCAAACAACCCCGTTAAATACCCATTTATGAGCACCATTAGAGCGGCTATTACCGGCGTTGGAGGGTATGTTCCGGATTATGTTATGACCAACCATGAACTTGAAACCATGGTTGAAACCAGTGACGAATGGATCGTTTCGCGGACCGGCATAAAAGAACGGCGGGTTTTAAAAGGCGAAAACAAGGGCGTATCCGTGATGGGCATTGAAGCCGTCAAAAATATGCTCTCCAAGACAAAGACCGACCCTAAGGATATTGATCTGATCATTTTTGCAACGGTTACTCCCGATATGCTTTTTCCGGCGACGGCGAATATTGTTTCGGCCGCCATTGGCGCGGTCAATGCATTTAGCTTTGACATCAGCGCGGCCTGTTCCGGATTCCTTTATGCGCTCGAGACAGGGGCCAAATACATTGAATCGGGAATGCATAAGAAAGTGATTGTGATTGGAGGCGACAAAATGTCGGCCATTCTCGACTATAAAGACCGCACCACGTGCATTATTTTTGGCGATGGAGCCGGATGCGTGTTGCTTGAACCTACGAAGCAAGATATCGGTATCCTGGATGTTATTCTTAGGTCAGACGGAACCGGAGAACAATTTCTGCACATGAAGGCGGGGGGTAGCCGTATCCCGGCATCTCATGAGTCGGTGGCGGCACGTCAGCATTTTATTTATCAGGAAGGGGCAGCCGTTTTCAAGTTTGCCGTTACCAACATGGCTGAGGTCGCGGCTCAGATTGCTGAACGCAATAACCTGAAACCGGAAGACATTACCTGG
>Ga0302221_10003113_pt1 | contig 10117 bp, 10 predicted proteins | sample II_Palsa_E2_1_FD_193517 | JGI IMG/M metagenome (GOLD analysis project Ga0302221, IMG submission 193517) | Peat permafrost microbial communities from Stordalen Mire near Abisko, Sweden - II_Palsa_E2_1 | ecosystem: Environmental > Terrestrial > Soil > Palsa > Peat permafrost | place: Sweden...
CAAACGCATTTTCTACTATCGTATTTATTGGTTTTGTAGAAATTCAATCAGGAGGCAGCATAGGTTTTGATTTAACAACAGGTAACTCGAATGTGGAGTTTAGAGGCGGGTGGGATGTGCATAGTGCCTCTCCAACTAAAACGGGTATGGGGACTTATTCATTTACTACAAACAATCAGACCGTCAGTTTCTCGGCATATAACAATGGGTCGTCAACAGCTAATTTCTTAATTAGTGGAGCAATAACAGTAACATTTACGGGCAGCTCGCTAACTCCTAATTTCTCGGGTACGCTTAATGGGGATAATGCATTATCAGTATGGGATAACAGAGGAATATTTATGTATCAGAACGGAATGGCTCCTATGGTAACAGGTAAGTTATATTGTAATGAGGCTACCAATACATTTATTTACGGAGCAGCTGGTAATCAGGACATAACTGTACCGTCTGATGCAACGCCAGGTTATCAAAATCTTACACTTAACGGTTCAGGAGCTAAGCGGCTATTAGGCAATGTATCTGTAAAAGGAATTTACACACTTACATTACCTGCTACTTTAAATACAAGCGAATACTCCTTAACAAACCCTTAAAAAATCAACAAACATAAAAATCATGAAAACTTCATCACTATTCTCCTTAGACTTTAAGGACCTCGGAAAAGGAATTTTAGTTGCCGTCGGCGGGGCTGTAATTGCGGCAGTTGAAAGCAGTATACAGGCAGGCTCATTAATTTTTAACTGGAAAGCCATTGGCGGTGTTGCCTTAGCAGCCGGATTGTCCTACCTGGTCAAAAATCTTTTTACCCCTGCTCAAACTGTCACCCCGGCACAATAGGAAGGTAAAAGCTAAAAGGCGAAAGCTGAAAGTTAAAACACTAATGAACTATTAAACTAAAATTATGCAATTAAGCGAAAATGGATTTAAAATAATCAAAAACTTTGAGGGGCTTCGCCTCACGGCCTATAGGGATGTTGCCGGGGTTTGGACTATTGGGTACGGGTCTACCCGGTACCATGATGGTAAGCAGATAAAACCGGGCGATACCCTCACAGGCGAAGTACAGGCCGATGCCTTGTTCCAAAATACACTTGGTCAGTATGAAGATGCCGTTAACCGGTTGGCAAAGGTGCCCTTAACCCAAAACCAATTTGATGCCCTGATATCTTTTACCTATAATGAAGGTACCGGGGCACTCGAAGGGTCAACTCTTTTGGTAAAGCTCAACGAAAAAAATTACAAAGAAGCTGCCGCTTATTTTTTAGCATGGGATAAGATCACTGATCCAAAGACAGGTAAAAAAGTAGCATGCGAAACACTTGTTGAGCGCCGTGAAGAAGAGAGCAAACTATTTTTAACAGTATAAGTCTTTTAAAATCGGTGAAACTAAGCGTAGCGACCTCATGAACACCGCTAAAAAAACAATTACCAAGTGAATAATCATATTTACATCGGTGAAATCAAAAAAATAAAATGGATACACATTCAATAAACCAAATCGCTTTGCTCCACCCTATTGCCAGGGTTGATTGCACAAATGCCTGGACTGAAGTACAAGCCGCTATGCCGCCAAGTGTTCAAGTGCAGGTTGGCGAATCACTGCGCAGCTTTGAAAGGACTGACGCGCTTTATAAACTGGGCCGTACAGTGATAAATCCCGATGGGAAGTCGGCAAATAAACCCATGGGCAATATTGTAAGCTGGGCAAAAGCCGGTTTATCATGGCATGATTGGGGGCTGGCTTTTGATATGACTATGACCACCAACGGAAAAGAAGATTGGGTGGTAGGGCAAAATTGGATGAAGGTTGTTGAAATTATGAAAAAACATGGCTGGGAGTGGGGCGGTGATTTCCCGAAAGGAAAAGAAGATGATCCTCATTTTGAAAAGAAATACGGCCATACTTTAAACGGGTTAATGGCATTACACAACTCCGGAAAGTTTATACCCGGTACACAATATTTAAAATTTGAATAATCATGACTGCTATTGAGCATACCGAATTAAAAGGGATCACCATAAGAAACATGATTGTGACGGTAATCAGTACTGCCAGCATAGTAGCATCAGTAATGACAACATACTATGGCCTTAAAAATGATATAATGGAGATTAAAAGCACCCAGGAAACAGAGGCCAGTATCAATAATATCCGCATTAAAATGCTGGAAGGCCAGGTAACACTTTTACAGGCTGAAATAACTGCCATAAAGCAATATAAAAAATAAAAGCATGAAAAAATTATTACTAATATCATTATTGATAGCCGGCTGCGGATCGTCTTACTATGCAACACGCGATGTTAAGCGCCTGGATGGCTTATCCCTGCAATACCCCAATGAATTTGCAAAATTATCAAACATGATCAACCCTTGTTTTACCGGTGCAGCAAAAAGCGATACAGTAGTAAAGCACACAAGTGATACAATAGTTACTGCCGGAATAGAACGACTTGTGCCTGGCAGCCCTGGCAAACCTGATACACTATACTTCCCGGGTAAAACGATCAGGAATAATATTTATACTACCATTCATGACACGGTAACGGATAACCGGGCGTTGAATGCTTCTGCTGTAATTGCTAAGTCCTCAACTGATAGCCTTATCATTATAAAAACCCAAAACGTGGAATTAAAGACTGACAAAAGCAGTTTAATTAAATGGGTGATTGGTTTAGCAATTGTTTTGCTTTCCTTTTTAGGGTTTAGTATTTACAAGTTTTTTAGTGGCGGGGTCATTTTGGGAACTGTAAAGAACTTTATATAGCAATTAGTATCTTATTACTGAAGCAGTTATTGAAAAGAAAGAATGTGCCCAGGAGCGGATTCGAACCGCCACATCCTTGCGAATGCCACCCCCTCAAAGTGGTGCGTCTACCAATTTCGCCACCTGGGCTTTAAAAAAGATATGAGATATGAGATACGAGATTTGAGATAAATTTTATATCTCATATCTAAAATCTCACATCTAAAAGGATGTGCCCGAAGAGAGACTCGAACTCTCAAGAGACAATTCTCAACGGCTTCTGAGACCGCAACGTTTACCAATTTCGCCATCCGGGCTTTATTAGAGATTTGAGATGTTAGATATGAGATTTGAAATAGCCTTTGTCTCAAATCTTATATCTAACATCTCATATCTAACAAGCTGCAAATATAATTTTTTAAAGTAAATGCCATCTAAAATAAATATAAAAACTGGCTCTTACTTTGTAAAAGACGATGTAAAGTGTAAATTCGGAAATCAATTAATAAACCATGCTTAAAAAAATAGGAATTACTTTGCTGATAGCAATGATATCCGGCTTTGTTGCATCAGCTCAAAAGGCAGATGCCATTCTTGGCCAATGGGTTAACCCAAATGGCCAGGACCACATCCTGATATATAAAAAGGGGAACAAATATTTTGGCAAGCTCGACTGGATCAAGTTCCCTAATGATGAGCAGGGCAAACCAAAAACCGATAAAAACAATCCCGACCAAGCACTACAATCCCGCCCTGACCTTGGGCTTGAATTATTAAAGGATTTTACTTTTGATGGGGATGATGTTTGGGATGACGGCACCATTTACGATCCCAAAAACGGTAAAACCTATAGCTGTAAAATGACCCTGGATGGCAATAACCTCAGAATACGGGGCTATGTTTTATTCTCCCTATTTGGCCGCACCGAAGTTTGGACAAGGTTAAAATGAAGATGAGCAACTTAAAGTATCCTTTCTTTTTATTGTTGATTGTATTATTTGGAAATATTTTAAAGGCCCAACCAGTTTCCATTTTACAACAAGGCAAACCCACGAGCATCCGTGGGTTGTCTGTTGTTGATGATAGCGTTGCCTGGATCAGTGGCAGCAAAGGTTATATTGCCATTACCCGCAATGGCGGCAAAAACTGGGACTGGCAGCAAGTAAAAGGATTTGAAAAAGCCGATTTCAGGGATATTGAGGCCTTTTCAGATAAAGAAGCGGTGATTATGAGTTCAGGCACCCCTGCCTTGATATTAAAAACCATCGATGGTGGTGCAAACTGGCAGGTTAAATATCGTAACACTGATACTGCTTACTTTTTTGATGCGATGGATTTTGCTAACCCAAAACATGGATTAGTTTTAGGCGACCCAATCAATGGCAAATTCGTTTTGATGGAAACAATTGACGGTGGCGAAACCTGGAAAATGTTCGAAAATCGTCCAAATGCTTTGCCAGGCGAAGCAGCTTTTGCGGCCAGCGGAACTTGTTTGAGATTCGATCAAAATACTATAAGTATTGTAACGGGTGGGACTGATAGCCGTGAGTTGATACTCTACAGTGATTCATATCCAACTTATTGGACGCCAAATGAGACATTATTGAAACATGGAAAATCAAGCCAGGGAGCTTTTTCCCTGTCTGGCGCATTTGGTGTAATAGTAGGCGGTGATTATCAAAATGACCGTCTTACAGACTCAGTTGCACAATACATTTTTTACGATGGAAAAGAATTCGCACCGGAAAACGGCGAATTTTTATCTAAGAAGTCTCCTTCCGGCTTCCAATCATGTGTTGAATTTATTTCGGGCAATACTTTTCTTTCCACCGGCACCCCTGGCAGCAATATCACCACAGATGGCGGTAAAAACTGGACAAAAATTGATGATACCAGCTTTAACGTTTGCCGCAAGGCAAAGCATGGAAAACTTGTTTTATTGGCCGGAAATGGTGGTAAAATAGGTATTTTAAAGATGTAGGATATTGGATGTTAGGGGCTTAATAAGGCTTAAAAATAAATTAAAATAAGCCTTGCACACCAAATTGAATAGTCCTATATTTGCACCACTTTAAACGAAAGGGTTTAAAGTATGATTTCGTAGCTCAGCTGGTAGAGCATAACACTTTTAATGTTGGGGTCCTGGGTTCGAATCCCAGCGAGATCACGAAAACCTCTCAAAGAAATTTGGGGGGCTTTTTTATTTCAAGGCAATAGCTTTATCGATTTTCCTAAAATTTGTTTCCTGCCAAAAGGAAAGTATGTACTATCCTTGCAAATATTTTCAATAAAATTAAAATAATTTTTCAAACCGGTATTTTAGTTTTACTTTGTGTCAAAAATACACCAGCGGATAAAACCGGTTACCGGGTTATAAACCTACAGATCAATCAAAAATCAATAATCATGAAACCTAAATTTTCAAGATACTTATTATGCGCCATTTTTGTAGTTGCAGCATTTAGTTATGTAAATGCACAATCGAAAAAAAGTCAGTCCATTGATGAAAAAATTGCATCGGTTATTAAAAAACTCACGCTCGAAGAGAAAATCTCCATGCTGCATGCCAATGGCATATTTAGTGCCGGAGGGGTTAAGCGCCTGGGTATACCTCAAATAATGACCGATGACGGCCCGCTTGGTGTTCGTGAGGATGTTAAGGAAGGATGGGGCTCTGCAAATCTGACTACTGATTCTGCTACTTTTTTTCCTAACGGCTCAGCTTTGGCAGCTACCTGGAACCCTGAATTGGCTTACCGCTATGGGAAAGCGATGGGTGAAGAAGCATGCGCCCGCAACAAAAATGTAATGCTGGCGCCCGCATTTAATATAGCTCGCACGCCACTTTGCGGTCGTACTTATGAGTATTATTCTGAGGATCCTTTTTTAAATTCCAGGCTGGCAGTACAGTCGGTAAAGGGGATACAAAGCCAGCATGTTGCGGCATGTGTAAAGCATTTTGCCGTAAATAACCAGGAGGTTGAACGCGGGCGGATAAATGTAAATGTGGATGAACGTGCACTACGTGAAATATACCTGCCTGCTTTTAAGGCATCGATAACAGAGGGCAATGCATGGACTATCATGTCGGCTTATAATAAGTTACGTGGGTATTGGTGTTCTGAAAATGAATATTTACTAAACAAAGTTTTAAAAGGCGAATGGAAATTTAAAGGCGCTGTTATAAGCGACTGGGGCGGCACCCATAGCACGGTAAATGCTGCCAATCATGGCCTCGACCTTGAAATGGGTTCGAACACGCCGTATAATACTTATTATTTTGCAGATAAGCTGCTTGATTCCGTAAGAGCCGGGAAGGTAAGCATGAAGGTAATAGATGAAAAAGTTCACCGTATTTTATGGGTAATATATCATACTTCTCTAAGCGAAAATCAGCCTGCGGGAAAGATCAATACGCTTGAGCATAGCCAGACAGCTTACGATATCGCATCGGAATCAATTGTGTTGCTGAAAAACGAAAAGCATTTGCTGCCTTTAAATACGTCGTCCATAAAAAGCATAGCAGTGATAGGCGATAATGCTACCCGCACTTTTCATTTAGGCGGTTTTGGCGCCGGGGTTAAAGCCCGGTATGAAGTCACAGCCCTCGCAGGTTTACAAAATAGACTTGGCAAAACCATAGCAATTAAATATGCCCAGGGTTATTCGGGCGTTTACCGGCCCGGAAGAAGAGGCGCTGCCAATGCAGAAAGTAAACCCGATACGGCACTGATCCAGCAGGCTGTTGACGCGGCAAAAAGCTCGGATATGGCTATTTTGTTTATTGGCGGTAACCGCGATTATGAAAGCGAAAGCCGCGACCGTAAAGATATTAACCTTCCATTTAATGAACAACAATTGGTTGATGCGGTTACCGCCGCAAATCCTAATACCATTGTGGTGGTTGTTGGGGGTGCGCCTTATGATATTGGTCAGGAGAAAAAAAATAATAGCACTATTGTATGGTCATGGTACAATGGCTCCGAAAATGGCAATGCGCTTGCTGATGTTTTGATTGGTAAAATTAATCCTTCCGGTAAATTGCCGTTTACTTTTCCGGCTGAACTTAAGGATTCCCCGGCACATGCTTTAAATGCTTATCCTGGTGAAAACCTGCAGGAAGAGTATAAAGAAGGTATCCTTGTTGGATACCGCTGGTTCGATACCAAAAAAATTGAGCCGCTTTATTGCTTTGGTTATGGCCTCTCTTACACTGATTATAAATATGCAGGCTTTTTTACTAACAAAAAAAGCTATAATCTTTCGGAAACTATAACCGCTACTTTAAAAGTGAAGAATGCCGGTAAATATGCAGGTAAAGAAACCGTGCAGTTATATGTAAGCAAAAGCGGGTCGTTAGTTGAGCGCGCTGAAAAGGAATTGAAAGCATTTAAAAAGATAAAAATTGTCGCTGGTGAAACTGTTAGTGTAACCTTAACCATCCCTGTTAAAGACCTGGCTTATTACGATATTAAAACCAGTAAATGGGTGGTTGAACCGGGTAAATATAAACTGCTTGCCGGTACTTCATCAAGGGATATTGAACAAAGCGGGACGATTACTGTGAATTAATGTGCGAATGTGCAGATTATAGATGTGCGAATGATGAGAATTCCATTTGCCCATTCGTAATTTGCACATCTGAACATCTATAATCCGCACATCTATACCCTATTCTTCAACAACTCCTCCAGTAGCCCTGATAAACTTACCGATGCACAGGCGATCAGTTCATCAGCTGCACCGTAATAAATGTATAGTTTATCATCAACGATAACCGTACCTGTGGGGAAACATACATCATCTACATCACCATTTAGTTCGTAATCCAATTCGGGTTTAAACAGGGGATAGGGGAGGCGGCTAATCTCTTTTCGAGGGTCATCAATATTAAGTAAAGCCGCGCAGCATGCGTATTCATAGCCTTTAATTGCATCTTTTACACCATGATAAATCAGCAGCCATCCATGCTCAGTTTCAATTGGCGGGCAGCCGCTGCCAACATAACTCACTTCATGAGGATATTTGGGAGTAAGCACAATTTTTTCTTCAAAATGAGAAAAATAATCTTCCCAAAACTCTTTGGTAAGTTCCTCTAAGTTATTGATGGCAACAATTTGTATATCAGGTTTTATACGGTGTAAAAAAGTTAATTTTCCATTGATCCTTCGCGGGAAAAAAACCAGGTCCTTATCTGCTAAAAAATTTGCACCCCTGTTATAGCGCAGGTACTTTTCATTTAACTCGCTTTTATTTTTTGTGAAGCGGTCAAAATCATCGTATTTTATCTTCGGCACTATTATTCCATGCTTTTTAAAGTGCTTAAGATCTGTTGAAGTAGCCAGTGCGCCAAGTGCATTATCCCCATCAAAGGCTACGTAGGAAAGGTAATATACTCCGTCAATCTTTACAATGCGCGGGTCTTCCATCCCATGCGATTCATATTCAAAGTCGGGCGATAAGATAGGTTTATCCCAACGCTCTTTAACCGTTAAAGGCGTATCAAACTTACAGTAACCTATACTCGAATAATTACGGATATGCACCGCCCTGTAAAAAAGATGTATCATGTCCTCTTCTTTTATAACAGCAGGGTTCAGTACGCTTTCGTTTTCAAAATCCAGCCCCTCTTTTTGGAGCACTACACCTTCTTTTTTTACTTTGATCATTTTATTATTTCGAATATTTAGTGGTGGATACAGGCCCGGTCAGAAACCTTTTTTAAAATGCCCTTTGTCATCCAAACAAGCAATAATACCTTCAATAACTCTTTTTGTTTCATTTGGATCGCTTACGCGGATAGAAAAAGCGCCAGCCTGTTTAGCCGGGTAATCATTGCCGCCCGGAAATATGGCATCGCCGATAAATATCATTTCGCTGATCTTAATATCCAAAACATCCCGCAGTTTATGGATACCATATTTTTTGTCGATACCATGTTTGGTTATATCAACAGAGGTTGCGCCGCCCAGGTTTACGGCAAATTCGGGGATCATCTTATCGAGCAGCTTCTTTATTTTATCGCGTTTAGCAAAATCAGGGTCCCATTTTTTCTTTTCATCCAAAGGGGCCTGCTGCCCAAGGCCCGAGTAAGTAACCTGGCTGCCTCTGTCCTCAATCGTTTCGCCCCAAACTTTTTTAGCCTTAAAGCCGGATGCATCAACAGCACTATTCAGAGAGGTGATGATCTTCTCTTTTTCTTTGGCGGGAAAGTTTTCGGCATACAGTAGTTTCCAGCCTTTTTTATATTGATAAAACTTTGTCCCGCACGTAGGCAGGATAGATAAATTTTGCAAAGTTTTACCTTTTGGCAGATTTGCCAGCACCTGTTTCTCAAATTGGGGCCAGTCGCCGCCCGAAATAACAGCAACTTTGGCAACTTTCAAAAGTGCTGCAAGCCGGGTTGCCATTTCCTTATCAATCGCCGCTTTACTTTCGGCAAGTGTGCCGTCGAGATCAAATACTATTAGTTTCTTCATTGGTTGGTTCATTGGTTCATTAGTTCACTGGTTCATTAGTTTAGCAGCTTAATTAACTTACGATTGCAAACCGTATTTAATACCAATGAACTAATGAACCAGTGAACCAATGAACGCTTTTATAGTTTCAAATCCTCTGGCAAAGCTATTTCAAGCAAAATTACCTTACCTTTTGGTACAAAGGGGCAGGCGCCGGTTACAGCAGGTATAAGCATTACTTCGCCTTTATCAAGTGTATAGATGTCATTATTGCTTTCCAGGTCGCCCTTGCCTTCAACACATACCAATATACGGGGACTTGCTTCTTTGCCTACCATAAATGGCGATGTACCCATTAATCGCCATAGTTTAAAATGCTGATTATCAAATACCCGCTCTCTTATTTCAGGCCCGTCATCCTCTGTAACAGGCTTAACAGGGCCAATTGATGTTTGGGCGAAATCAATACAGGCAATGGCTTTCTCAATCTGCAAGTCGCGGGGTTTGCCGGTTTTTTCATCCACTCGGTCCCAGTCGTACAGGCGGTAGGTAACATCGCTGTTTTCCTGGATCTCAAAAACAACCACATCACCTAAAGTATGTACGGTTCCTGCTTTTATCAATACATTATCGCCAGCTTTGGGTTTAAAATGGGCAAGGTCATCGGCAACTTTATGCTTTTGCAGCGAGGCCCGCAGTTTATCTTCAGTAGTTCCTGGTTTTAAGCCGGCATAAATAATAGCATCCTTCCCGGTTTCCAATACTACCCAGGCTTCCGTTTTGCCCTTTTCGCCTTTCGGGATGTATTTGGTTAACTGGTCTGACGGATGCACCTGTATTGAAAGCACCTTTTGACAATCCAAAAACTTTAACAGCAAAGGGAAACGTTTAAAATAAGGTGCAAATTTCCC
>Ga0302221_10003116_pt1 | contig 10113 bp, 1 predicted proteins | sample II_Palsa_E2_1_FD_193517 | JGI IMG/M metagenome (GOLD analysis project Ga0302221, IMG submission 193517) | Peat permafrost microbial communities from Stordalen Mire near Abisko, Sweden - II_Palsa_E2_1 | ecosystem: Environmental > Terrestrial > Soil > Palsa > Peat permafrost | place: Sweden...
AAAGCAATTCAAGAATAAAAGGATAGAGGCTTATACCGGCTATATAATGCAACCAGTCGACGAGACTGCCGACTTTTATAACTACAGTATAAACTCTTACGATGTGGCCGATTAGTTTAGGGCTTACTTAGTTTGCTAGTTATATACTTTAAAGTCCTAGCAACCTTTAGCCTTCTTCCTCGTCGACTAATCCTTGATTAATAGCTTCCTCTTATAGCGGTGGAAAAGAGAGCAAGATGGCATCTCGACTTAGAAGTTAAAGCGTCGGGTTTTTGTAACGGTAGTAGTATAGTCTTTATTGCATAATACGCTATATACTTTCCGCTATATTTACGTCAATAAAAACCATATACCGATTAGGCTATAAACCGATATTATAGCTGCACGCTTTTATTGACTTATTTCTATTAGCAAGACGAACTATGCTAAGACATGCTATTAGTATAAGGTGCAAGGGAAACCACAGAAATAATAGTGTAGGGTACAAAAGGTGTGCGCTATATGCAATTTGATATTATGCGACGACTGCTTTTAGCCGTATTACTATAGTTAATGGTGTTAATAAAATTGGTAAGCGCGCAAGAAGATATTAGCATTTGTACTAGACATCTAAACACCCTTATAATATTGATTTTGATAGAGAATTGATGTTTTCCGGTCCTTAATTAATCATTTGACCCTTATCGGGCGCGTTAAGTGGTTTCTGAGACATTTAATTAAACTGGTGCGGCGGTGCATGGGCAAAAGGTGTGCAATTGACGGTCGAGGGGATAAGCCCGGCAATTGCTTTATAACTATATTATAAGCTTCTATTATCGCATTATCATTTAATTAGTTATTCCACAAACTATAAGGCTTATAATATAAGCTTTACTTTATTATCTTTACACAATCGATTATTTGCATCTTATACACTTTACTAAAAGGATAATAAGTATATTACTAAAATATATCGATTTAATTTATATATTTTATAATATCAACACTAGCTATATAAACTCTAGTTATCCTTAAAGAGGAGAAAGACTAGTAGCTTTAGCTAAAACTAATCAAGTTAGCATCCTTAAAATATAGACTTTAAAAGTATATTAATCCTTTTATACTATAAGCGCAGATTCTTAAGCTAAAATAACCAATTTGCCCTATACTTAGCAATCTAGCCTTTACCTTGATTTTACAAATCTCTTAAAAACTAAGTTCTTTAAGCTAAACTAAGATGAAAAATAGCACTTCTAAATACTTAAAGAGGAATACGCATATAATCTCAAATTGTATAACTACAAAATCGAGGCCTTAATAAAGCTAAAGACCCGAATACAATTAACTATTATTAAAGCTAACTTTTTGTATATAACTAATTATAACAAAGTATAGCAAATTATACACAACTTTAAGGATTAATACGCACTATTTAATTAAGCTAAAAAGCAAGAGGCTATTACTAATTAGCTTAAAGCAATTAAAAGACCAAGTAAAGGTACAAATCTCGAGAAATGGTTATAAGACTTAAAAATTGCATATAATGCTACAATTAAGGAACAAATCCTAAATATTACTAAATTGCGACCTTATTATGCTTTTATTAAAGCAATTGCAATTATTAATCCGATTTTTACAGCTAACCGAGAAGACGAGTTTATAAAATTAGAAGAAAAAGACTAAATCGATTTATTATTATTTAAGGAAATTATATAAAAGTTCCGCAAAACTAAGAGGGTATAAGCTAATAAAGAATGCATAAAACGAGCTTAGCATAAAGCATTTGCATTATTCTAAGGACAAAATCTTAATAATATGCTAAAAGTTTATATTTGCATATATAAAAGGAAATATTTATATGCGGATTACTATTACTTTATATTAATTACTAGGCTTAAAGACTAAGTCCCGAATGCTAAAGTAATAAAAAAGATTGACAAAGATATAGCAAAATTATTACTATATTAAAAGAAATAAATCAAAAGAGCTTAAAATATAGCAAAAACTAATACAAAACCCGATTCGAGTACTAATGCAAAAAAACTACTTCTTACAATTATAACAGCTAGAGTTTTTCGTGTATCCTAAGATATAATTCACTTAAAATACAAATTGTATTCTAGTGTAATTTTAGACTTTAATGCTATACTTTATATAAGGAATAACAAAGCCTGTTTTACGGAATTAACCCTAGCCAATAATGGCAGTTCCTTTATACCGGGGATAATTATATATAAATCGAGGCATATGAAATAATAAAAATTATTATATAAATTAATAGTTACTTTAAAAGAAGAAAAATCAAGCTAACCAAAGCTGCCTTTATTCTATTATTTTATATAAGCATTATATCCCTCTAGCTTTTTAATAAATACTAAGTTTATTAGAATAATTGTACAAATAGCTTAAAATATAGCAAAGATAAACGTTACTTTGTAGATATCCTTATAACTTATAGCTAATAAGTACTCGAGTATAATATTTTACTAATAAAGAATTTATATTTTAAGATTTTACTAATTAAGCTACTGCATTTAAGGCATATTTATCCCCCTATCTAAGACTAATTAAATAAGCATCACTTGATAATTAGCACGAAATAATAGGTTATTTATATTTAAAAGCTTTAATCAAAATAAAGCAATATTATAAGGGTATAAATATTATAATAAACAAACTCTCGAACTACAAATGCAAGGACTATTATTTAAACTATACCAATTCCCGACTATATAAAGCTCTTAACTATTTAGCAAAGTCTATTAAAACTTAATTGTTATAAGGAATAATATAAGTAATAAAAACCAAGTTTTGCACTTTTTTAACAGCTATACTTATAACTACTTTATATGCTATTTATATAGTAAATCGGAAGTGTATATCCTCCCGGCATTTTAATACTTTATTAATTATATTAAATGGCATTAAGGTTATAAAGTTATAATATTTTATAAAAACGGTAAAATAGCTATATTATTTAATTCAAGATTCGACAAATAAATTGCGAAATGCAGTTTTATTATAAAAAATTACCGCTATATATATAAGATTAAAATGGCTTTACGAAGTAATTTAGGGGGGTTATAATTAAAAGAAGCTGTGCTATAAAAAATATTATAAACTTCCCGGAAATCTTATAGCTAAAAATCCTTATATGTTTTATATATTTACTTAATAAATCACTTATTAAGTTATTAAATTAAGAGACACTAATAAGATACTTAAAACAATTATTAAAAAATAATTAAAATTCTAAACTATTACTTAATTACCTAGTTTTGTACAAATGCCAAGTATATTTATTTATAATAAAGTAACTAAAACTAGATCGATTAAAACCACGCACACACATTAATTACTTAATTAAATATATTTTTGCAAATATATTTTATATATAAATATTAAGCTAAAAGACTATAATTAAAATTAAAGACATAATATTTGATATAATTAAACAATATAACCCGCAAGACGACTAATTATATATAATACTAGAAATCTTAAAAATACTATAGCAAATTTTAATAGATATCGATAATTTAAAAGACTAAAAGACGCTTCCCCCGCTAAAATTATACGAAAGCACTATAAAAAATATAATAATACTATAAAGGTTAACACTTTACTAAAAACGCAACAAGTAGCTTATATATTACTTACTTTTAAAGAAACGCTAAAATTAAAGCTAGTTCTAATAATAAAACTTATAACAATTCACACTTTACTATAAACTTATAAAAATAACACTTTACTTAAAATTGCGGATTTTATAGCTATAGCTAAACTTATATAAATTGTACAAATTTTAACTACAAAAATTCTAGGAATTATACTAGTAAAAGTAAATATAAATAAACCTTTTAAGGTTTTTGCGCACTTTAATTATAAAATATAGCATATAATAGCAAAAGGCACCTTATTTAAGAATATTATAAAAAGTAAGCGCATATATAAACCGGCTACATTTCTCTTTAAGCGTATATACTAAGATTTAAATAATAAGCTATTTTTAGTATATTATTTGATGGTTAATTGCCGGTATAACTTACTAATCAAGGGTTTATTCTAAGGATCTTTTACTACCTTTAAAAACTATAAAAGAAGTAGCATTTTACCTTTAAAGTAAGGAATTTTACTAAGTAGCTTTAGCTAAATAGAAAACTTTTCAAAATTAAAATATATTTGAAAAATGCTTTATTATAAGCATCTTTTTATATATCTTTCCTTTAATGTGAGTTTTTACTTATAAACTCGACAAAGATGGCTTTGTTATTAAATATAAGGCCCGGCTAGTTATACAAGAAGACTTTTAAGTTTCGCAATTTAAAGACATTTATATAGCTACTTTAGCTATACGTGTTTTTAGATTACTTATAGCAATTGTAGTATACTTTAATTTGGACATTTACTAATTTAATATAATTAATGCCTTTTGCAACGCTAAAATCGATAAACTAGTTTATATATAACATCTTAACAAATTCTAGGTTCCGGGGTATTGCTTAAAACTGCTATAAGCTTTTTATAAAATGCTTAAGTTTATATTACTATAATATAATAAACTATTCAATTTATTAATTAAGCTAAGACTAAAACTTATACCGGATACCAATTGCTTGTTTTCAAATAAGCTAATTATCTTCTTTTATATAAACAATATTGTAATATTATTTTACTTATCTAATATCTTTACATATTATAAATTTAAAGAAAAACTCTTAAATATATATAAAATAAGAGAAATAAGAGGACTAAAATAGTTCTTTAATATATATATTATTAAAGTGTCGCAACTATAAGGGCTCACGGCAGCCTATGGCCTAAGCTCACGTAATCGGGGGCGCTTTGCGCCCTATATTATAAGAGCTCTCCCCCCATCTCTTCTAGTTTCTAATTAGACAATTCATTAATCACTTATTTATTCGATTACTATATGCTATATGCGATAGTTATAAGCCCGGTTTGCACTTAAAGCTTCTAAAGAATATGCAATAATATAAAGTGAAGTAATTACCCACTTTTTACTTTATTTACACTTTACTAAGTACTTTGTCGCAATATATGCAAATTAATATTATAGCATCCGAAGAGGTTTCCGAGTAGCGCATTATATATATTATAATCTTTAAAGATTAACAATTATAGCTAAACTAGTTTACGCAACTCCGTTTTTAAGCTAACTTTAAGCATATTTAGCATTTAATTAATTTAAATAGACTAGACGCTCTTGCAAACCTACCTCCGAGCCTCTTATTAACATTCGAAAAACTAATTATTTAAGACAAGCGTCTTTAGCAATAGCACATTATTGCAATAAAGCAATAAAGCAAGTCCCCCTAAAATAGTAATAAGAATAGCACCTTATAACAATAACTAATTTCTTTAGCTCCCTTTATATTTGACAATATACAAGACCTTTATATTGCTTTTTACAAATAATACATAGCTGCTTAAACAAATTTTAAAGAGCTTTCGAGCAAATATTAATTACTATAAATCTAGATAAGCAGAATTATTAATGCCTTAATCCTTTTAACTATTGCAATAAAGCTTATCAAGAGCTAATAGTCCTCGATTTAAGACATTATTTGAGTATTAAAACAGGAGTTTACCCTTATAAATATAAGCACTCTTATTACTATTAAGCAAAAGTATTAAACAATCCTTAAATAAGCAAAATAAGGAAATGTAAACCCGTCTTATTAGCTTATAAATTAGAGGAAAGTATACTAGAAAGCTAAAGTAATAAGGCTAGTTAAAATCGAGGGAATACTTGTAGCAAAAGACTTCTTAACTACAATTTTTAAGCAAATAGCACTTATATAAGCAAGCTTTAAACTAGCAAATCTTATTAAATAAGACAAATTAAGGGATTAGTGTCTTATACTCGAGTAGTATAAAATAGTCTTCTTAGCAATAGCATTAGAAGATTCGATTATAAAAAGCTTTAAGGCTTTAGGGTTTTTTTCTATTATTAGTAGTTGCTTAAATATTAAAGAACCCGACTTTAAATTTACTAAGCACAAGTGCTTATATAAAATTAGAAAACACTATTAAAACTTAAAAGAATATATTACTTTAAAAGTTACAATTACTAAAATTACTAATAAGCTATTCGGAGAGTAACTAAACCTTATATAAAGCAAAAAGATTAAGGAAGCTTTACTTACTTACTAGTAGAAATTACTAAAAACTTAGCTTAAGTAGAAGTATAAAGTTAAAATTAAGACAAAGTTTAGCTTAAGCTTAATAAAGGATTTAAAAACAAGTAAACTTAGCTCGAAAAAGGATACTAGTTTTAGAAAACTATCTAAATACCTTAAAACTATAAATACTACGCTTATAAACCCTTATCTTATAATTTTAATATTAAGCTAAAGGGTTTATACTATGCTCGATTTTTTAAGACATTTACTTTTAGCTAATACCTTACTTAATAACTATAGCGTTATATACCTAGTAAATAGCAAAGACTTGCTCGAACTAAGGTCTTTTATTAAGGCTTCATTTAATAAGTGTGTTAAAGCGGGATCCTCGAGTCTTTTAATCCTTGGATATAGCACTAAAGTAATTAAAAAAGCTATAAACGGAGCTATAGGCCCGAATATAGAAGATTTGCGTTTATTTGATATTATAATAATAAAGGGTTTTTATATTAATATCGTTTCCGAAGCTTATTTAAACAAAATAAGAGTTTAATATTATAAACTAGACTACTTGCTTTAATATAAAACAAAGAAGGAGAGCGTTGTGCTTAAGCAATTAAAGCGTATATATAATTTAGTATTTCTTAAATATAAATTGCTCTTTACTTACTTAAAAGTTTTATCTAAAGTTCCGATAAGCATAGCAAGAATCCTAATATTTTTAACAGTTAAACAAAGTATAAAGAGAAGGTTCCAACATTCCTAGGACTTTTTTAAATTAAAAAGTAATTTAGAAGAAGTATAATATACACAAGCAAGGCACTTTAGCTTAAAAGCTTTGCAAGTACTTGTTAAAAGCGCTAAAAACGTAATTATTAAAGGAGTTATAAAAGTTAAATGCAAGTATTGCGCAAGAACTTATATAAATTAAGTTATTTTAAGACAATCTTCCGAAAAGAAGTCTCTTAAGCTATTTTTTTTTTAAATTTTATAAGATTTGTTTAATTTTTTAAAAGGCTATAATAAAGCGTAATAGCTTTTAATAATTAAGGACAAGTATAATAAGAAGCTCTTCGGCTTTATTCTTATAAATAAGTCTTTAGTAAAGGTGTTTAATATTATTAAAGACTTTAATTATTAAGTAAAAAGGCAATATAACTTGTCGATTTGCAAAATATAGCACGATAATAACACTTTAATAATTGCAATTAAGGGCTAATCGGCTTATAAGATCTAGGCTATAAAAGAAGGTATTAAACTAGAGCTTACTCTTATTTATACTTATAAGCTAAATAGAGGATCCGAGCACATAAGATAAGAGGCTATAATTAAGTCGATTAAAATGCGCATTAAAGCAAGATTTCCTAAAAACTTTTAGCTAAAAACCACCCTTGCAGCTAATTTTTTATATAATAAAAGCCCCTTTTATATATATAATTTCCGCATACTTAATAAAGTTTTAGATTTGTAATTCCGAAATTATTTTAAGTAATATAACTTAGCGCTTGTTATACAATTAATAACTAATCTTTAACTTAACTAAAACGGGATTTATATATATAAAGCTTAAGTATATTTAATAATTAAAGAACGCAAATTAGGGAAATAAAAGAGAGCTTTTAAAGTTAATCCTTGCAAGTATATCGGATATCTAATTAAATATATAGCATTTAATATATATAAAATTTAAGTCTTTGCGCTTAAGAAGGTTATTATTACACAAAATATAACATTCGACAAAGATACTCTTTACTTTAAAGAGTTTAAGCAAGCAAATAGCTAGCTAATTGCAATTACTAGACAAGTAGTCGAATTAATCGAGGAAGAAGAGGGAGCCTAAGATGCTAAGTCGATTTTTAAGAACTTAAGATTATAGGATAATAACTTTTTAAAGCAAATTTTAGAGTTACTTATTATAAGGGGTATAAAGGAGCTCTCGAGCGAGGTTCCGAGTGGCCAAAACTCGGGGGTAAAGAGCCTTATACTTGTAAAACTTATAATAAGGATAAGACTTTTGTCTTTAAAACTTACTTTAAAGCTTAAAAGCATATTAAGTAAAAGTAGTAAAGTTTCAATTAAGTTAATGCTAAAGCTTAATTCGATTAATAAAGAGGCTATTAAAAAGCTTTTAGACCTTGTTAAAGAAGTATACTTAATTAAATAATAAAGTAAAAAAAGGACTTTATTAATAAATTAAGCCTAAGATTTAACTTTAGTAAATTAACCCTAAAATAATTTAATTTAAAGAAACTTAAAAAGCTCTAAAAAGAGCTTTAAGGAATTACTTATAAAGCTAAAATGCAAATAAGAGCATAAAATGTAAGATAAGACTTATATAAGCAAGAGACTTTAAAGAAGAGGGCCTAATAACAACAATTATAATTATAGTAAAAAGGGGCTTAATAATAGTTAAGTGTATATAATGTTATATATATTGCTAATTATTATAGTAAAGTCGGATAAAACCGATTACTTCGAATCTCTCCTTAAAATGCTATAGCCTAATTAGCTAAGCAAACTAAGAGAAGGAAATGTAAAATAATATAAGATAGTATATATAGTAATTATAGCATTAGTTTTATTAAATTAGAGCTTAAAGGATAAAGTTCTTCTTAAAGGTAGTATTCCTTGCATTTATTTAAATAAGCTCCCAAAGGCGCTAAAGTTATAAAGCAAACTAGAAAGGCACTTACTCGGGGCTTTATTTAAGCAAGACGCAAAACTCGAGCTTAAGAACCTCGAATTAAGAGATTATTAAAGGGTAATCTCGTGTAATAAAACTATAGCTAACCTAATCCCGCTAAAATGGGTTTTTATATACAAAAACGACTTAAATGGCTATTTAACTAAATATTAATTAAAGATAGCTGTAAAGGGTAATTTATAAGAGGAGTAATTGATCTTATTAACTTATATAGCTACACTTGTAGCGCGCTTATTTCGAATATTTATAGCTATTATAGCTTACTTCAATTTAGAGATTAAGCAATTTAATATTATTAATGCTTTTGCAAACGCAAAAAGATTAATTAGTAGCTTACTTGTAGCATATTAACTCTTAAATAATTTCAAGATACTTAAAATGTGCACTAAAATCGATTAAGCTTTATATAAGCTAAAAGACTCCTTAGCGCTTTAGTATAAGGAGTTTGCAAGCACTTTTATTAATATTAGGCTTGTTGTATGCAAAGAAGAGCTATATATATTTATAAACTTAAAGCATAAAGTCTTTGTTTTATTTTATATTAACAACATCTAAATAATATTTTATAAGAGCAATAAAGCATTAGTTAAAGGGATTATCCGAAAGATTAAGGAAATATATAATATTTATCTAATAAAAGAAGTAAAATAGTTTTTAAGGGTTTATATAATTAAAGACAAACTTGCCCGAAAGCTTTAGCTTACATCAGGAAAAATAAAAACGTGCCAACGACCTGCCAATGGTGCCAACGACGTGCTAACGGTGCCAACGACGTGCCAACGGTGCCATTTATATATGTCCAAAAATTTGGCACCAAATTTTCGACATTAGGTGCCAATTGACTGCTATTAGTACTAATCGAGCTATATGCACAAATAGTAACTAAGTCAAACCCCCTAGAAGTGGGCCCCCCCCTGTTCTGGGCCACCTCGCTTAGCACACCGCCACTACCCCACCACCCACTTTAACCTCGAATATTTTTATTATTCCTTAATAAAACTCTTCTAAATTTTGCAAGTCATTAGAGCCGATTATGAAGCCCTCATATACGGAAGCTAATGTCTAGTATGCACTTAAAGACGTGGCAAATGGGAAGTCCTTGCGAAAATCCTCTCTCGACTAGGGTATACCGAGGGGCACTCTTTAATATAAAGTACTCGGCATTCTTCCTAAGAAAGAAGCTTATACGCATCTATAGAGGCTTGCACCGATCTAGGAGCAACGTCTTACAGACTAGGTACTAGTTCAAGAAAGCTTAAGGCTTAACCTTACACATGCACAAAT
>Ga0302221_10003117_pt1 | contig 10109 bp, 12 predicted proteins | sample II_Palsa_E2_1_FD_193517 | JGI IMG/M metagenome (GOLD analysis project Ga0302221, IMG submission 193517) | Peat permafrost microbial communities from Stordalen Mire near Abisko, Sweden - II_Palsa_E2_1 | ecosystem: Environmental > Terrestrial > Soil > Palsa > Peat permafrost | place: Sweden...
GTTTAGCTTAATATTAAAAAACAAATCCGAAACGAATATCCAAATCAAGAACTAATATAACTTTTCAAATGCTCAATAGTTTCCTCGTATGGGGGAAACACCTTCCTTGCAGATCTCGCAAAGCTGGCGCAGGGTTTGCAACTTAAAATTACGGCCATAATATTTTCCTACCATGCGCAGGCAGGTTGGGCCGCAGTCCGTTTTGATCGGGTTGTTTGTAGCGTGGAAAGGCCATTTTTTATAGTTAAATCATAAAATAATTATAATTGATTATAAAATGATTAAAATAGGTCAAAAGTGTAGAACAATATTAGTTTATCATGTAATCACAAGCTACTTGCATGTACAATCCGCAGGCATAGTATACAGACGGCGGGATTGTTGTCAAAAGGCAAGCGAGAGCAAAAAACCGCATTTATTTGCCTTTTAATAAACCGTCAAGATAACTTTGTAGTCCGGGATTAGAAGGCAATGGCCCGTTCATCGTTGAAACCTTAAAATCCTTGTCAATAATAATAGCCCTGGGTATAGCATATATTTTATAAGGCAACATTTGACGACCATCGGCAAAAAGCTGTACTCCTTCCGGCATTCGTTTTTGAAGATTGTTTCCCCAGTCTGTAATGTTTTGATTCACGCAAAGAGAGATGAATGTTATATCGGGGTTGTTACGATATTTCTTCCTTAAGTTATCTAAAAAAGGAATTTCCTGTAAGCAAGGGCTACACCATGTTGCCCATAGTTCAATATAAATTACTTTCCCTTTAAAATCACTTAATGATACAACTTGGTTATTAAAATCATGGGCCTGGAAGTCTTTCGCTGTATCTCCATCCCAAAAACCTGCTTTTAGATCATAGGATTCTTTAACCGCATTGCGGTATCCACTATTCTTTATGGAATCTATTTTTACTTTTAATTTTAATAGTTCAGCTTTATCCTTACACTCATCGATATAGTATACCAATTCATACGCATATTGCCAATCTTTAATCCGGGCAGTATTGGCGTCGGTATTTGTTATACTGTCCATTATCGTATAAAAATTATCACGAACTACCTCTATTTTTAAAAGACTTGCCTTATGAAGGTTTGACGAATATTGGTGCAGGTATGGCCGCGTCAAACTATAAGATTCCTTAAAAACCTTTGATTGGTTTTCTTTTGGGATTCTATTTTTTTGGATAAAATAACCAGCCAGCAATTTAAAACTATTTATTATATCGGCATCAATTCTGCCTATCTCAAGATCAACAAATTCAGGTGTCATGTTTTGCAAGGCGCTAAGTTTATTTCTCCTTTCCTGTGCAAGGAAAAATACAAAGTCAACACTTTCCCTAAGTGTTCCTTTTAAATTGATACCTCCTTCCAAATAAGATCCTGCGTGAGAAAAAGGTATTGTTTCAAGGTAGCAGTTTGCAACGCTGGCACTGCCGGAAAAGGTTGACTTTTCCGGTCGATTATAATCTATTATTACTTTCATCCTGTCCCCGGGTGACAGATATACTACATTACGTCCAATTCGAAAATAATTGGCTTCCTGAAGTTTAAAATGTACCGAAAAATTACCCGCACTATCAGGTGCAATTTCTCTGTCATTATTAGGTGGCCTTAACGCCCCGGTTTCTGACAGATCAATTACATTTGTCCTGTTATTTAAATTAACAAGTTTTCCTGATATAAAAACATCCTTTGTTTGTTGTGCTTTACAATGAAGAGCTACACATATCAGCAAAAATAAAACCCCTTTCAATTTCATGATTATAATGTTAAAACAGGGCCTAAAATGATTATTATTTTAAGCCCTGTTGGTTTAATAACTGATCTTACTCAAATTCGGATATGAAAGGCGGGCAGTTAGTGCAAGCTTTTGATACCTTTTGGACTTTGCATTTGCCGGCCTTTGGGCTGCCAGATATATGGCAGCTTTTATAGCGAATTGGGTTTTACCCGTTCTTTGCTTTAACCATTTTAACGCAAGTATGGTGAGTTACTAAGATTGGGTAGGATTGCAACCTATATTGTTGTACCTATCACTGCAAACTGGCTTAGCCATGTATTACTCTTGGGTCGGACTGCAAGCGTCAATGTTGTGTGAAACCCCGTTTTTATCTACACAAGTTGTGGCACGGCAATATGGTGCATTTCCATAGCATGAAGATGGGGTACAACTAGCTGGGCAATCACCTGGCCCAATATCACCACCCCTAACATTTTTCATCTCGGTCCTACTAAGTTTTTTAAAATTGTTCATTTTTTATGTATTTAAATTAAATTTACCGGATTCGTCCCGGCACCGGCATGTTTTGCAAAGTGCATGCTCCTTACTTTCGCGAAAAGTATCTTTATGCGCTTTATTCAAGCATGTATTTTAAATCGGTAAGCTGGTATAAATCGGGCAGGCGGGAGCCGTTAAGCAATAATGTTGGCGTAGCGGTTACCTCTGCCATTTGGCACCAGGCTTTTTGTTTATCTATTTTATGGTATTCGGCTTCGTTATAGTTGCAGGGTCAATATTAATGGATAAATTTTTTAATAGTTTAATAGTTGCCGTGTCGGGATTAGGATACTTAGAGAATGAAAACATAGGTATAGTTTAAATACCCGGTAAATGTATATACTAAATATTGGCGTGTCAATCACCCTAAAGAGTGATTTTTTAAATAAATATTTGGTTTATGAAAAACAATTCCAAACATTATTTTGCTGTAAAATTATAAAGCGGCTTTTATTTATTTTTTACAAAAGACCTTTGGAAAAGGCATTTGCAATTAATTGCGCAACGTTTGATGCCCCAAGTTTATGTAGTAGTTTTTTACGATGCGATTTAACGGTATCGGGACTAAGGTTTAGTTGATCGGCGATCCCGAGCGTGGTTTTCCCATCAACAATTAACCTGAGTACCTGTATTTCGCGGTCCGAAAGTTTAGCACTCAAAATATTATCTCTATCAGTACGCATATCGCCAGGGCACATAGTAAGGGTTCCGGGAAACACCTTTTCCCCTATATGTACCCTTATAATAGCCTCTATAAAATCTGCCGGGTCGGCATCTTTTAACAGGTAGGCATAAACCCCCAGTTCAAACATAAACCGGATAAGATGCTGGTCGTCATCTACTGATAAAACAATTATCCTGGCAGCCGGGAAACGGTTTAGTAATTGTTTGCCGGTTTCCATTCCGTTGAGTACGGGCATGTGTATATCCAGCAATATAACATTAGCATTTGAGCCATCATACCAATCAAGCAATGCTTTTCCGTTTAAAAACGAGGCGCAAAGCGCTATGCCGGGCACCGCGTCAAGCATCCCTGCAAATCCATTTATAATTAGCTGATGATCATCAGCTATTGCCACTTTTATAGTGGAAGCATTTTCCTGGAAACGTAGGCTTTTGGCAAAAGATGCTTCAGCAGCCATAATTATTCATGTTAAGGCAAACAAAAAACAAGAACAACCTGGTATCTATTAATGCTGCGATGATAACTGCAGGATCATTTATGGCCGATTTTTTTGATAACTTAATAACGGTGGCGCGGGGATAGGGGTACTTAAATGAAAACATGGTAACAGGTGAATATAGTTAAGGTAATAAATTTAAAAGCACAAATAAGGCACAAAAAAATGACCGTAATAATTGCGTTACAACTGTGATAAAGACATTATTTATCCGGACATGATATAATTAATTAAAAATAATATTGATAAAACTATAAATAAAGTAGTTAAAATACAGCCTGAAAAGTTCAAGTATTCCTGGTAATATAATATTTTACATTAGACAGACTAATTACGCTGCGAAATACGATTTTAACCCAATAAACCAGCGGGTTTAGCTTGACGGGCCTATTTTCGCCATGAATTACCAGTATGTTTGAGTATTGTTTAGCTTAATATTAAAAAACAAATCCGAAACGAATATCCAAATCAAGAACTAATATAACTTTTCAAATGCTCAATGGTTTCCTCGTGAGAGAGGATAGTTTCTGTTACTATATCGCTTATAGAGACAATACCGCATAGTTTGTCATCTTTAAATACAGGGAGATAGCGGATATTATTTTCGCTCATCACATGCATGCAGGTTTCAACTGAGTTTTCAGGGATCATCCGCGGAAAATGCGTACTCATAATTTCCCTTACCTGTGTTTCTAAGGACGATTTTCCTTGTAATATCACTTTGCGGGCATAGTCCCGTTCGGTGAGCAGGCCGGCGTACTCACCATCTTCGGTGATCACTACCGAGCCAATATTTTTATCGGACATTAGCTTCAATGCGTCTAAAACAGTGGTGCTGCCATCAATAGCGACAACGCTGCCCCCCTTTCGGCTAAGGATGTTGGAAACTTTTTTCATAGCGGTTTGGTAATCAATTGGTGAATTGGCTTATCAAATATAATAGAAATTATGATAAATTGTTTAAAAATCAGTTTAAATTTTCATCATAATAATATGCGGTCAAAAGCAACCTATAATACTAAGGATAACGTAATTAGATATAGGCAAATATTATATGTGATTCTGAAGAGTTTAAAGGCATTTTAAAGCATTGTAAAACTTTGATTACTTTAATTTGAATTTGAATAATAGAGCATAATTTTGCGCCCCTGTTATGCCAATTATAATATTAAGCCCAATTGCTGTTATGCCCAAAGAGTTTCTTAGATGCCACAAATGTTCCGCGCCGTTTCATTATGAAAAGACCAGAAATTGGATTGGACGTAACCTGCTGTTTTTTTTACCTGTAAAGGTGTTTTTTTGTGCAAAATGTTTAAAATCCCGTTACCTGCTCATCAGCGATGAAAAATTAAAGGCTTATAGAAAAGTTTAATTTAAAGGAATCAGTGATTAGAATTAGACCGCAAGTCAGTAAAGTCCGGAAGTCCGAAAGAAGCTGCAACTGACTTTTCGGCAAAAATAACTTAGGTTATATGTAAGAGATCAGTGATTGGGGGTAAGAGATTAGTTGTGGCAACTAATTTGAAACCAGAGGTTAGAAAGAGTAAGCCGGGGCTCCTTCTTTCGGACTTCCGGACTTTCCCGACTTCCGGACTTTCTTCTAACTCCAGTCTCTAATCATTATCCCCAACGTAACAGTATTATTATAATTCATCCAATTTTTATTTGGAAAAGAAAATATACTATTTTTACTCACCACTATGTCATGCGGCAGGTAAGCCGCATTCTTTAAACAATTAGTACAATGAAAAAAACCATGTTAATTATCCTGGCATTTACTGCTGTTCACTATTCGCTTACCGCGCAAACCGTTAGTTTGTTTGATGGTAAAACTACTAAAGGCTGGCATAGCTATCTGAAAACGGGCCCGGGCGCCTGGAGCGTAGTTGACGGCGCTTTACAACTTAATCCCAACGCTCCGGGGCAGGGCGACCTGGTTACCGATAAGGAATATGAAAATTATGAACTTTCGTTGGATTGGAAAATAGCCGAAGGCGGTAACAGCGGTATTATTTTCGGGGTGCATGAAGACCCTTCATTTGACCAAACATACCTTACAGGCATAGAAATGCAAATATTGGATGATCAAAAAGCCGAGGATAATAAGCTGGCCACCCACAGGGCAGGCGCCCTATATGATATGCGGGCGGCGGCCCATCCGGCTAAACCGGCAGGCGAATGGAACAAGGTGATAATCCGCAAACTAAATGGTCATCTTACATTCTGGCTCAATGGCCAAAAGGTAATTGAAACCCAGATTGGCAGTCCTGAATGGAAGGAAATGCTGAATAAAAGTAAATTTAAAACATGGAAAGGTTTTGCCGCTTACCCTAAAGGCCATATCGCCTTACAGGACCACGGGGCGGTGGTATCTTTTAAGGATATAAAAATAAAGGAACTTTAGGTTAGAGATTAGTGATCAGAGGTTAGAGATTAGTTGCTCAATCTATTAACTAATCTCTAATCATTAACCTCTAATCTCTGGTCATTAACCTCTAATGAACTAAACATGAACGATATACAAATAAAAAAATCAGCAACTACCTATGATGCGGTAATTGTTGGATCAGGTGCAGGCGGCGGCATGGCGGGCTATGTTTTAGCGCATGCAGGTTTAAAAGTATTAATGTTAGAAGCCGGCCCGTTTTTCGATCCGGCAAAAGACTCTTCACAACTTAAATGGCCCTGGGAGTCGCCAAGGCGCGGCTCAAGCACCAACACGCGTAATTTCGGTGACTTTGACGGCGCTTTCGGCGGATGGGACCTGGATGGCGAACCTTATACAACGAAAGATAAAACTGAATTTTACTGGTTCCGCTCACGGATGCTGGGTGGCCGCACCAATCATTGGGGACGCATATCATTACGCATGGGGCCTAATGATTTTAAAGGCCACCATATTGATGGGTTAACGGATGACTGGCCGATATCTTACGATGATGTAAAGCCATTTTATGATAAGGTTGACCGTATGATTGGTATTTACGGTACGGTCGAGAATTTACCAAATGAACCCGATGGTATCTACCTGCCGCCGCCAAAACCCCGCTTGAATGAATTATTTATAAAAAAAGGCGCCGAAAAAGCTGGTGTAACAGTAATTCCGGGTCGTGGGTCAGTATTAACCCAGGCTTTGCCGGATAATAAGGACCGCGGGGCTTGTTTCTTTTGCGGCCAATGCGGGCGCAGCTGTAAAGTTTATGGCGATTTTTCATCCTCATCCTGCCTGGTTATCCCTGCCATGAAGACCGGGAACCTAAAGGTAATAGCCAATGCAATGGTACGCGAAGTGCTTACAGATCAAAGCGGCAAAGCTACAGGCGTATCATACATTAATAAAGATGATATGCAGGAATACCAGGTAAAAGCAGGCATAGTTATACTTGGCGCCAGCGCCGGTGAATCGGCAAGGCTGCTGCTTAATTCAAAATCATCAAACCATCCTAACGGGCTGGCAAACAGCAGCGGTGTGGTTGGTAAATATCTTCATGATTCAACGGGGTCAAGCGCAGGCGGATGGCTGCCGCAGCTGATGGACCGCAAACGCTACAATGAGGACGGCGTAGGCAGCATACATATCTACGGCCCATGGACTAAGGATAATAAAAAGCTTGATTTCCCGCGTGGCTATCATATTGAATTTGGCGGCGGGATGGAAATGCCTGGCTATGGTTTTGGCTGGGGTATGGAAAACCTGAACGGCTCTGTTCCGGGCCGTGACGGCAAAATGAAGGAAGCAGGTGGTTTTGGCGCTTCGTTAAAGGATGATTATCGTCGTTTTTATGGCACAGGCTTTGGCATGGCCGGCCGCGGCATGGCAATAGCGAGGGCTGATAATTATTGCGAGATTGATCCGGAAGTGGTTGATAAATTTGGTATCCCGGTTTTACGGTTCCACTATAAATGGAGCGATTATGAGATAAAACAGGCCAAACACATGCAGGATACCTTCCAGTCTATCATGCACGAAATGGGCGCTACTTACGGGCCGCCGGATGGCCCCGAAAATAATTATGGTTTGGAAGCCCCCGGTCGGATCATTCATGAAGTAGGTACAGTACGTATGGGTGATGACCCTAAAACCTCTGCCCTCAATAAATGGTGCCAGGCACATGACTGCAAGAATTTATTTGTGGTTGACGCCTCCCCTTTTGTTCAGCAGGGTGATAAAAACGCTACGTGGACTATCCTTGCATTGTCAATGCGTACTGCAGAATATATCATCGACCAAAGAAAAAAACTGAATGTTTAACCTGTTATTTGATAGTACAAAAACATGAACAGACGCGATTCACTCAAAGCAATAGGATTAGGCACAATAACTGCAGCTACCTTGCTGGAGGCCTGTAAGCCTAACAATAATAAATTAGCTGAAGATACTACCGAGAAAACCAGCGGCGCTGACCCCACTCGGCTGCCAAATGAAATTGAACGTGATAAAAAACTGAATGCCGAAAAGTTTTTTAACGATCACGAAATGGCTACTATTACCATACTGGCAGATATTATTATCCCGAAAGATGCCCGCTCCGGCAGTGCATCGGATGCAAAGGTGCCCGATTTTATAGAGTTTATTGTAAAGGATAAACCTTATAACCAAACCCCCATGCGTGGCGGCCTGCGCTGGCTTGATTTGCAATGCTTAAACCGTTATGATAAAACTTTTGCAGACAGTACCTCAGCCCAGCAAATGGAAATGGTAAACGAAATTGCCTGGCCTAAAAAAGCAAAACCCGAAATGCAGCAGGGTGTATCCTTTTTTAACCGCATGCGCGATCTGACTGCCACCGGCTTTTTTACCACAAAAATGGGCCTCGAAGACCTGGGCTATGTGGGAAATACCCCCAATAAATGGGAAGGCGTACCCGCCGATGTGCTGAAACAATATGGTATGGAAGGGGTGTAGGTTGTTGGCCTCTTTTGTCATTGCGAGGAGGAACGACGAAGCAATCTCATAGCATGCAAAGCGTAAACGCGCGACGAGATTGCCACGCTTTGTTCACAATGACATGATAGTGAGTGTTTTAGATTAAAGAAAAGACTTACGAAGTTTTTGAAACTTCGTAAGTCTGGTCGCGTTTCATACCACTTAGAAGATTGCTTCGTGTCCAGTAAGGACGTTCTATTATCCGGAATCGAAACTCCTAATTTAAATGTTTGTGTGTTTGCATATCCCAAGCCAAAACAATACATTTATAAAACCAACTAATCAATCTTATCATGGCACCAAGAACTCTCTGGACTATTATCTTAAAAATATTAGGCTTTTACATCTTATTGCAGCTGCTTTATACGTTGCCCCAAATATGTATGTCAGTTGTTTTTACCATTCAGCAGGAGTCCTTATCCATGGTTGGAGCAATAGCAATTTTACTTTTTACAACTGGCGTTTTTCTGTTTTTGCTGTTCGGTTTTTTTTTCAGAACTGATTGGTTGATAGATAAACTGCGCCTGGATAAGAGCTTTACAGAGGAAAAGCTGGAATTAAACATACATCGTTCAACAGTTTTAAAAATAACAGTAATTATTACAGGCCTATTATTGTTTATTGAAACTTTGCCCTTGCTTTTAAAAGAATTGTTTGCCTATTACCAGGAAATCAATTTAAATGAAGGATTTAAGCGCTACTCAAATGGCGGAATGATAATATTTCATCTTGCCGAAGTATTGATCAGTTTCTTTATGGTAACCAGCAGCAGGCTTATTGTAAATTTTATTGAACGCAAAAGAAAAGGTAAAGTACGGGTTGATAGTATGGAAGATTAGCTTTGCGGTGTCTTTATTATTTATGTAGTAAAAATCGTTCTTCATAGAAATCAAAGCTTTTAAAAACGTAATTCTTACCAACTATTAGTATTTTTGAATAAGGTTTCAAATTAGAGTTATGAAAGATATTCCGAAATGGCAACAGGATTTGGTTTTGGACCGGCTTGAAAAAGCACGACTGAACCCTGAAAGAATGTTAGATTGGGACGAAGTTTCAAAAGACCTAACTTATGATCAAAATAAAAAATACTTGAATGTTAAAGACTTAAGGATCAGACTTACGAAGTTTCAGAAACTTCGTAAGTCTGGTGGCGTTTAACCATGCAAATAAATTTAAAGTGCTACTAACCGTTCAATCAATTTCAGAATTACCATCGGCAGCTTCAGCCATTATAAAGTATTCAGCTAATTATAAGATTTTCCTTTTTTATGGCGATATGGGCGCTGGTAAAACTACGCTCATCAAATCATTATGTCAATATTTGGGAACAACCGAACCGGTTACAAGTCCAACCTTTTCCATTGTAAACGAGTATATTGGTGCTGGCAACAAAATTTATCATTTTGATTTTTATCGCCTTAAGGATCAAACTGAAGCGCTGGATATGGGTTACGAAGAATACCTTTATTCGGATGCTTACTGTTTTGTTGAATGGCCCGAAAAGATACCCGGCCTGCTGCCGCAGCATTATATCAACATTCAGATAAAAGTTCATGACGATAATTCACGGCAGATAAATATTGAAAAGATTTAATTTAAACTTATAGGATTATGTATTTAGTTCGCAAAGTATTTATTCGATTAATATATTGATAATCAGGTGTTTATTTAGTATATTTAAGCTAAATAAGTCAATATGTTTAGCGGAATAAGTATTAACGAA
>Ga0302221_10003118_pt1 | contig 10108 bp, 3 predicted proteins | sample II_Palsa_E2_1_FD_193517 | JGI IMG/M metagenome (GOLD analysis project Ga0302221, IMG submission 193517) | Peat permafrost microbial communities from Stordalen Mire near Abisko, Sweden - II_Palsa_E2_1 | ecosystem: Environmental > Terrestrial > Soil > Palsa > Peat permafrost | place: Sweden...
ATTTAAAAGATCTTATAACTAGAGCAGTTACCCCTGGTTTTATATACCGACTCTAAGTCTCTTTATGACTGCTTAGTCAAGCTGGGTACGACACAAGAGAAGAGACTTATAGTGGACTTAATGTGCTTACGCTAAGCTTATAAACGACGTGAGATTACGGAGGTCAAGTAGATTAACGGTGGGGACAATTCAGCGGACGCTATAACTAAGGCAAAGCCGTGTCAAGCTCTTAAGGCCTTGATTGACACAAATAAGCTTGATTTAAAGGTTAATAAATGGGTGGAACGAGACTAATAAGTCACTTACAGTCTATAAGAGGCTTCTATAGTTTGTTTACGGACCGTAAGAGCGATTTACAGACCGTAATAATGACTTATAAACAAGTTAAAGAACCGTTTAAGGCGCAGTTGAGAGAGCAATTTGAAGGGAGTTCTTATTACACTCGTTATATATTTCCTTTGTATTTTTATAATTTATTTACGGCCGTGAACAAGACTCACAGCCAGTTTGAAGTACTGTTTAAAAAGAGATTTAAAGGGCAATTTAAAAGGAATTTCCTTATACACTCGTTTATGTTTTCCTTTATGTTTTTATAGTTCTATTGAAGTGTTTATAGAGGCTATACGTATGTAGTTCTATTTTCAAGTGCCGTCAATATATAATCACTATACTTATAAATAATCACTGCACTTATTAACGTATTAACCCTTTGATTACGAAGCACTGACTAATCAGAGGCACGTCAGTTTCAGTGTATATAGACTACGTAACTTACTTTAATAGAACAATAACAGTCATTAATCTTATAAGAGCATATAATATTATACGTATTCCGTGCCTTAAGACCCGACTATTCCGTGTACTATTTAAATAATATAAACACATTTATTATTTTTATTTATTATATTTGTCATGGGCTCAGTTTATTAACTCTTTAAAATCACTTTTACTTATAATATATACAAGTGTAATAAAATGAATAAAAGAGTAAAAAGTAGTCTTATTAAAGATTTAAAGTTAAAAAAAGAAGAAAGAAAAAAGAGAAGTTAAAATATATTCTTATAAACGTATTATAAATATAGTTTTAAGTTATATCTTTTATTAATAGTTTATAAGCTTTATATATATAATCATTTGACTTTATAAATAATATTTTATAATAATATTATAATTTATTTTTATTTATTCTCTTTATTATTTTATTATTTTTAATTATTTCTTCTTTAATTTATATTTTTAATCTTATATATTTATTTTTTAATTATCTTTTATTTTTTATTCTTTATTTAATATTTACTTCTCTTTTAATTATTTTGTCTTTTAATATTTTATTCTCTTTTTATATCTTATATTAATATTAATTTATTATTAAATATTATTCTATATTTTATTTTTATTTTATTTATATTCGCTTTTACATTTTAAATTATCTCTTTTACTTTTTTAATTATCTTTTTCTTTTATTTATATTATTCTTTTTATTATATTTTAAAACTTTAATATTTATTTTTTTAATTAATAATTAAATAAATTTACTTTTATTTTATTTATTTATTTTATTCTTTAATACTTTTTTTATTATTATTTTATTTATCTTTCTATTTTAATTTTAATTTTATTTCTTTATTTAAAATCTAATATTTTATTTCTTATATAATTTTAAATTAAATTTAAGAATTTTAAACTTTTATTATTTTTACTATTATTATCACGAATTTAATTTATTGGCCTTTTAATAATCACTCTTATTTATAATATATATAAGTATAATAAATAATTAAAAGAGTAAGAAATAGTTTTATTAAAGATTTAAAGTTAAAAAGAAAAGAAAAGACTAGTATTTAACGTTAAAGAAGATAAGTTAAGTTTATAAACTTAATATAAGTCAAGTTTAAAGTTATTCTCTTTTATAAATAATTTATAATAGTTTATAAAAAAATCATATAATAAATCACTTAACTTATTCTCTTTTTATATTAAATTTAATAAAGAGTTATATATAACTTTAAAGACAAGTTTATGACATTATATTCTTCTTCGAATAAAACTCGTTTATAAGCTTTATAAAAGCTTGTCTTTATTATTATAATATTCTGACTCGTTTATACTCTCTTTTTAACTTTATAATTAGTTTATAAGATAATATAAAAGGCTTAATAAATCTAGATTCTTATTATAAAACTCTTTAAACTTATATAAATAGTTTATAATATAATATTAAACTGAGTTTAATTTATTATTCACTTATTTTACTTAATATTATAACTTTTTATAATAATTATAAAAGGTTAAAATCTCTTTTAAACTTTATTCATTTTAATTATTAATAATTATAAATAGTTTTAACTCTTATATTTAATTTAATAATAAGTCGTTTATAGTTTTATAAAGTTTATCAATTGAGATAATAAAATAAATTCTGATTAAAAGTAATAAATTAATTTAAAAAGTATTCTTTATTTACTTTAATATTATATATAAACCTTTTATTTATTATTCGAGCTTATAATTAAAGTAGTTTATATTTTAATTCTTAATAAAAACGTAAACTTTATCTTCGACTTAAAAGTTTATAAATTAATAATATTTATTTGCTTATCGTTATTAACTCTTTTAAGTTTATTAAATTCTATTATAAACGATTTCTTAAACGCTATATATTTGTTTAATAAACTTGACTACTTTATTTTATAAGAATTATTTATAAACGCTTACGAATTCATTTATAATAAGTTAAGACTAATTAAAGCTCATATAAAAGACGTAGTTTAATTTAATTTATATTAAAAGTAATATAATAGAATCTTAAAATAATATAGTTTAAATATAATTTATAATAAGAATTAACTCCGATTAATTATTTTAATAATAATTTATAAATAAATAAAGACGTTAATTGATTTATTAATTTATATTTTCTATTTAATTATTAATTTAAATATAATCGGCTATAAATAATTTGATCTTCGTCTTTAAGATTTAATTAAATTATTTTTAAAACTCTGAGATAAATTATAAATTATAATCGGATATTATTATATTTATTAATTTATAATAATATTATATATAATTAAAATAAATTTAAACAGTCTTTTTTATATTTATATTCTTATAATAAAAGACAGAAATTGACTTTTTATTAAAGCGATAAATAAATATTATTAATATATCTCTTTTAAACTTATTAAATAAAAACTTTATAAAGTCTATAAATATATATTATTAAAGACGGTTTAAGATTAAAAGTAAATTAAGTAAATTTAAAGACTTATTTCGAAAAGCGTGAGATTAATAATAAGTTTAATAATTATTAATAAAGCGATTAATAAATATATAAAAGTTCGATTAATAATAACGTTTATAAACTAGTTTTAACGTCTTTAATTAATTAAAATAAGTTATTAATACTTGATTATATATTTTATTTAATAAACGTATTTTAAAGTCGTCGTCTTTTAAAATTATTAAGCGATCTTTAAAAAGAAGTAATTTATTATAAAGCGTTTAATTAGAATTCTTATTTATAACTCTTTAATAAAGCGGTTTTAAGTCTGTATTCGTTTAATTAACTTTTAATAAATTATTAATTAAATTATAAAAGCTTTTAATAAAGTTTATAAATATAATATTAATTATTAAATCGAGGCTTAAGTCCGTAATAATTTATAAGTTTAAATTTTCAAACTATAAAAGCGTTTATATATAAGTCGAAATCTTTATAATTATTTAATTATTTATTTTCTAGTTTTTAAAAATAAATAAGTCAATTTTAATTTAATTATTAAACTTATATATAATTATAAAGTTAAATTATAAGAGTATTTCAGTCTATTATATTTATTTATTTATTAAAATATAAAGGGTTATAAAATAATAAATAATTCAATATAATAATAAAAGCACTTTAATAATATATTAAAAGTATAATATAAGTTGATATAGAATTAATCTCTGTCTTTTAAAGACAGAGGATTAATAAGGTTTAATATAATTATATTATAATAATAATTCCGTTATTATTCATTGTATAAATCTACGTATATTATAATATTAATATTATATTAATAATATATTTTAATTAAGGAATATTGATCTTTTTGTCGATCTTGAGTCACGTGATGCGGCTTTAAATAAAGGCTCATTAAGGCAATAATACAACCGTATTATAACTATTCTTTTATTTAAGATCTTAGTCTTTAAAATCAATAAAACGCTTTTTTATTAATTAAAATCTAAGACATATATACTTTTAAGTATTTAAATATAAATAAATATATAATTCTTTTTTATAGTCATATTATTTAATCGGTAATTAAATTACTTTATTTTCTTTTAATAATATATCAATACTTTTAAATTTTAAATTTTTTTCTATAATATTCATTATATAAAGAGAAGTAATAAAAGCTCTTTTTTTTAATGTCATTTTATTAATATAAAGTCTTTTAATAAACGCGTTAATAATTATTTATTTACTTCTTTGATTTTTTAAAATTGATTTAAACGACGATAATAAAAGTTTATAATAATTTCACTTTTAAAATAAAACTAACTTATTATTTTCTAATTAATAATCGCGTTTATAAAAGCTTATTATTTAAATTAAGCTTTTTTCCTTTAAATATAATCTTTCCTTCTTTAATAATACTTTAATATAACTTTATTATTATATTATTCTTTTACTTCTTTTAAGCTTTTCACGTTTTAATATTATTATTATTATTATTATAACTATTATTTTAATTTTTTAATAACGTGTTAATAATTTATTTAATGACGCATTTTATTAACCGAAGAGACCTCGTTATAAAAAGCTTTAAAGACGTCTTTTTCTTCGCTTATTTAAGATGTATTCGAAACGTTTAAAATATATTAATTATTTTATTTATTCTTTAAAGAATTCTCACTCTTTTTATATAAAAATGAGTTTACTTTTTATATTTAACTTTTTAACTTTAAAATTAATTTATATAAGTTTTTAATTTATTTTACGAGTTTATTTATAAATATAAAAATATAATAAATGCGTTTATTATATATCTCAATGATTATTTAAAGAGGATAAATAAGTATTTCGACTTTAAAACCTTTAAGACTATATATAGTCTTATTAATTATTAATATTAAATTGATAAAATTATATATAAAGATATAATTACTTAAACTGGCTTTATTACAATATATTCTTTTTTTATTAATATTCCATTGACGATTAATAATTAATAGTCGTATAAGCTTTTATATAATATTAATATTTCATTTTATAATATTATTATTAATACGCGTCGAGATTAAAAAAATAATATTATTACTTATTATAAATAAATTATTAATACTTTACTTCGTAAAGTAATTATAAAGTTAAAGGCTTTTTATATAGCTTTTATAACGGTAGTAAATATATATTCTTATTTTAAAATTATAATATTATTAATTTAATAAAATCGGATTAAAGAGACGGAAAAAGATAATATTATTCTTTTAAAAGTAATTAAGTATTTCACTCGTATTTGAGTTTTTAATAAGACGGGGCTATAATGTTTAAGACTTAGACTTTATTCGACTTTAATGTTTTTTATTTTTAATAATTTTTTTTAATAATATTTTTATTTTAATTAAATTAATAAATATTATAATAAACTCTTTTCTTTTCTTGAATATTTCTTTAATATAATAATATTATAATTAAACTCTTTGAGTATTTAAGATTTAAGCTTTAATAAAACTTATAAAAACTTTAAATAAAAAAAAGCAAAAAAGAATGTCTTATTAAAAGTTTAAAATTATTTTATTGAACGTTTATATTTCTTAAATTATAATACGTTTTCTTGACTTTTAACTTAATTGTCTTTCTTTAAACGTCTTTATCGCCTCTTTATCTTTTTTTTATTATCGAGTTATATTTGAGAATTTAATCCATATTATTATTTATAGTCTTAAATAATTTCTTTAATATTAATAAGATTAAAATATATAAGTTATAAATTATAATCTTTTAATTAACCCTTTTATTAAATATTTACAGGTTTTCTTATTCCTTTTCTATTTATACTCTTTAATCTTCTTTACTTTTTATTTTTATTCTTCGTCTTCTTTTATTAAGTCTAAGAATTCTTTTATTTAATAGTTTTAAAGTTTATAACCCTTCTTTAAATAGTATACTTTTAAAAGAAAAACGTTAAATATAAGATATAATTTCTTATATTAATTTAATAAGTTTAAACAATATATTATATCATTAATATATTCAGTGATTTTAAATAAATTAATAAATTTTAAAGAGAGTTTTCTTGTTTTTAAACAAAGGTTTTTAATTAATAATAATATTTACTTATTAATAAAAAAGTATTTATTAAGTCGATATTTATTATAATACTTTTTTTAATTATTTTAAACCGTGTTTTATAATTTGATAAGTTCTTATCGGAGTTTTATTAATATTTTAATATATTATTATATAATTAATATCTTTTTTTAAGCCCGTTTTTAAGTTTTAATTGTCTTAAATATTATAGAAGTTTTAATTTATAATTATAAGCGACTGAGAAAGAAGACTATTATAATATTTAATGTTTATTATTATTATATATAAACTTTATAAAAAGTAATTTAAAGGCTTAATTATTTTTATACTTATTATAATAACTTTAAAAATATTATTTTAATATTTGATTTTATCGTTTTATTTATTTATTAATTTATAAATAAAAAGTAATATTAAAACATTGACGGGAATATAAGTGAAAATATAATACTGATTAGAATTTACTTATAAAGACAGTTCTTTTATTAGAGATTATTTTATTAAAAGTCTTAAAAAGAGAGAATATACTGTTTTATATCTTTTAAACTAGTTTTAAAACGTCGATAGTCTTATAATAAAGTATATATTGAGTTATTTTTAAGAATCTATTAATTATAATTAAAATTATATTATAATCTTTATTATTATTCAGACTTTTATTAAAGAATAAATTAATAATAAAGTCTATAAATATTTCTTTTAATAGTTAAAACGATTATAAAAGGCTTTTGAATAATCTATAAAATATATATTTCTTAGTTTTTAATCGTTAATAAACTTTATATTCTTAAACGTATTTTTAAATATCGTCTTTTATATTCTTTTAATAAAAGTGTTTATATAAGAGATTTATAATTTTATTAATATTAAAGTATTTTATAAAGAGATCGTTATAATAAAGTCGTAAGATCTTTATATATAAAATGGAATTATTAAAGATATAAACTTTATTTTATTAATATAATAAACTTTCTTTATTAATTGATTATATTATAATATTAAAGGAATCCCTTTTCTTAAATTAGTCTTTTTTAATAAGTTTATTAAAATTATCGATTTATTATACTCGATATATTATTATGATTATAAAGTCTTATAAAAGAAAATACGTTAATATTTAAAAAGTGGCTTTAATGAATTATATTCTTAAAATCAAATATTTATAATTATCGATCCGATTGATTAAAAAGGGTTTTAAGTTTATAATATTAAGTTTAATTATAATTAAATAATGAACTCTTTTTATAATAAAAGACGTTAAATAGTTCTTTATTACTTCTTTTATAAAAATAAAGCTTTTATAAGACATTTATAAATCTTTTAATAAAGACTTTTTATCTTTATATAAAAAAGTATAAAAATAGTTATAAAAAGAGTTTATAAGAATAATCCGACTTATAAATATATTTTTATTATTTTTATTTAAAGTATTAATATTTTGAGATTAAATCGTTAATATAAAAAGTTCTTTTAATTTGTTTTAAAAAGTTAATAATTATATAATATTAATAAGTCCGTTAAATATATAATTAAACTTATGACTTAAAATATTTATTAAATTAATATTACTTTTATAATAATAAATCTTAAAGTTAAAAGACGAGAGATAAATTATTTATTATATTTAATAAGATTTTAAATATTTAATATTTATAAAATAATATAAATTATTATAATCTGTTAAGACTTTAATAATATATTAAAACTCTTTAAAATAATGCTTTTAATATTTAAAGTATTTTACAATAATTAATAATTTTTAATTATAAGTATTATAATTCCTTTTTAATAAAATTAATTTCCGGCTTTAAAATATAATAAAATATTAATATTATTTCTTTTTTTATTTATAAAAAGCTTATTAAAACATAGTTTTAATAATAATATAAATTGAAGTATTAGTTTTTATATAAATCGGTTTATTAAAATTGAAATAAATTAAGAATAAAACAGTAATAAAAGCTTACTTTAACTTTTTAAAACTAGTTTTAACTTATAAAATAAAAGTAAAAGGGCTTATTTTTCTTTTATTTTCTATTTTAATTAAAAGATTAATTAATTTTATTGCCTTATAAAAATACTTATTAATAAACCTCTTATAAAAGTTAATAAAACTTAAAAAGACTTAAACTTTATAAAATGACTTTAATTTAAACTATTTTTCGATAATAAGGATTTTATTAAAGTTTAATTTTATTTTTATAATATTTATAATAAATCTTAGAAATTTTATTTCTTCGACGTTAAAAAAACATTTATTAAACTTAATATATAGTTTATACTTCTTTAGTTTTTTTATAATAATTCTAATATAAGCGTAATAATCTTCTTTTAATTTAAAATAAATGAATATATTATTAAAATATATAATTATGAAATAATTGATAATTTTAAATAATATTTTATTAATATGAACTTAAAATGTCGTTAAAGTATTAATAAAGTTAAAAGGCATTATTAAATATTTAAAATGATTATATTTAATTTAAAAAGTAGTCTTTTATTAATCGCTTCTTTAAATATAAATTCGATAATATATATTTTTAAAGTCGATTTAAAGTCTTATTAATAAAAAGTAAAAAGTGTCGATTCTTAATTATAATCTTATTTAAGTTATAATAATTAATATAAAGTTTTAATCTTTTATTTTTCTTAAAAATAAAGAAGATAAAAGCTTTTATTAAATTAATAAAAGATTAAATTTATTTCTTTTTTAAAGTATTAATAAAGTATTCTTATAATACTTCGAGTTATAACTCCGATAAATTATATAATAAGTCGTAAAAAAAAGATTTATAATTTTAATAATATATTTAAATATTTTATAATTTATTACTTTTTTAATTAAAAATATATCGAATATATTTATAAAGTCTTAAAAATATTTAAATATTTTTATAATTTTAATTTTAATATTATAGCCGTCTATTTAATATATTAATAGTGTTTTAAAACTAAAAGTATTAATAATTATATCGATACGATTATTATTATATTTATATTTCTTTTAATTTTAAAGATATTAATATTTTCTTTTTAAAATATATAAAGAGTATATAATATTGAAAAAGTCTTATTCTTTTATAACTTTCTCAAACTCTTTTATATTTAAGACATTAATAAATTAGTCTTATAATTTAATATATATTTACTGTTTTTGAATTTAATTATAATACCCGGCTTTTAGTTTTTTAAACTCTTTTAAATTAAATATTATTTAATATTTAAGTATTTTATAAATATAAAACCGATAAGAATCCGTTCTTTATTATCTTTAATAATTTATAATTATATATTCGATTTCGTATACGTTTAAAGTCTTTATTTTTCTTTTATTAAAAGTAAAGAATTCTTTATTATATTATTATAACAATACTTATCTTATATTATAAGCTTTATATTCGTTAATAAAGTTGACGTTTAAATCATTGTCTTAAAGACTTTATATATAGATATTAATATTGACTTTTAATTATTTTATAATAATATCAATAGTTATTTTATTAAAGCGTTTAAGTTATATATTAAGTCCGTCGACGTTTAAAGCTTAACTTTGTCTATTTTTAAAATAATATTAAAAGACTATTAAGTCTCTTTTAATTTGCTTTTATTGTCCTTTTTAATAATATTAACTTATATATAAATATAAGTATTTTCTGTGAGGGTTGGAACCCATGGTCGGCTACGGTATGACCATAGCGAGCTTACGGGCCGTGCTTACGGACCGTAATAACCTACGGCCGGCTACGGAATGGCTGCAGCAAGCTTACGGACCGTGCTACGGACCGTAACGAGCGGTTGCTA
>Ga0302221_10003120_pt1 | contig 10106 bp, 9 predicted proteins | sample II_Palsa_E2_1_FD_193517 | JGI IMG/M metagenome (GOLD analysis project Ga0302221, IMG submission 193517) | Peat permafrost microbial communities from Stordalen Mire near Abisko, Sweden - II_Palsa_E2_1 | ecosystem: Environmental > Terrestrial > Soil > Palsa > Peat permafrost | place: Sweden...
TGACGGAACCATCACGTTTTACCGACAAGGAAATTTTGTTGACCTCTGCCGCGGACCGCACATACCGGGGACAGGTGCCATCAAAGCCGTCAAGTTGACGAATGTTGCGGGAGCGTACTGGCGCGGGAGTGAAAAAAATAAAATGCTTACCCGTATTTATGGGATCACTTTTCCCAAGCAAAAGGAGTTGGATGAATACATTCATCTGCTGGAAGAAGCGAAAAAGCGCGATCATCGGAAATTGGGTAAAGAACTGGAGCTTTTTGCGTTTTCAGAAAAAGTCGGATTGGGCTTGCCGCTTTGGCTGCCGAAAGGAACGATTTTGCGTGAGCGCCTGGAACAGTTTATGCGCAAAGCACAAATCAAAGCCGGCTATGAACCTGTTGTGACACCCCATATTGGCAGTAAGCAGTTATACATTACGTCGGGCCATTATGAGAAGTATGGCAAGGATAGTTTTCAGCCAATCCATACTCCCGATGCAGGTGAGGAATTCCTTTTGAAGCCCATGAACTGCCCGCACCATTGTGAGATTTATAAAGTGAAGCCACGATCGTATAAAGACCTTCCGATACGGTATGCCGAATTTGGAACCGTCTATCGCTATGAACAAAGCGGAGAGCTCCATGGCCTCACCCGGGTGCGCGGCTTTACGCAAGACGATGCGCACATCTTTTGCATGCCCGAACAGGTAAAAGAAGAGTTTATTAACGTCATCGACATTGTACTTCACGTGTTTCGTTCATTGGGGTTTGAAAACTATACCGCCCAGCTCTCCAAACGCGATCCGGCCGACAAACAGAAATACATTGGTGAAGATTACTTATGGGACAAAGCCGAACGGGAAATCCAGGAAGCGGCGGACGAACGGGGTTTGATAACTGTCTCGGTCATTGGCGAAGCCGCATTCTACGGTCCTAAACTTGACTTCATGGTCAAAGACGCCTTGGGTAGAAGTTGGCAACTCGGTACCATCCAGGTGGATTACCAACTCCCGCAGCGTTTTGAGCTGGAATATATCGGGTCGGATAACCAGAAGCACACGCCTGTCATGATTCACCGGGCACCCTTTGGATCGCTTGAAAGGTTTGTTGCGGTTTTACTAGAGCACTGTGCGGGCGACTTTCCCCTGTGGCTTGCGCCGGACCAGATTGCCGTCCTGCCGATTTCTGAAAAATTCAATGCCTACGCTTTGAAAATACTGAATGCACTGAAGGACAAAGATATCCGTGGTTTTTTGGACGACCGGGATGAAAAAATCGGACGCAAGATCAGGGACACTGAATTGAAAAAAGTACCCTACATGCTCATTGTGGGGGAGAAAGAAGTGGCCCAAAATAAAGTAGCCGTGCGAAAACACGGTGCGGGTGATCAGGGAGTCATGGATCTGGAAGAATTTGCAGCTCATTTTGCCCAAGAATGCGCTTTGCCTCAATAGATCAGGTTTTTTTGGCGTATTAAATCCTTGCGGCGGTTTGAAAACTTGAAATAATAGCGATATTTGCAGCCTGTTTTGAAAAAAGTCAAGAACTTAACCCCAACGAGTGGCAATTTTTCCGAGTAGTAACCGTCCTCCCAACAAGCCTTACAACCGGGGCAGGAGGGTAGTCGAAGAACCGTATCGTGTCAATGAAAGAATAGTCGCTCCCCGCGTGCGAGTCGTAGGCGAAAACATCAAGGTGGATGTGTATCCTACGGCAACAGCCATCAGGATGGCGCAGGATCAAAGTTTGGATTTGGTGGAAATTTCCCCCAATGCGGATCCGCCGGTTTGCAAAATTATTGACTACTCCAAGTTTAAGTACGAACAAAAAAAGAAACAGAAAGAGATCAAGGCCAATGCGCAGAAGACCATTTTGAAAGAAATGCGCTTTGGGCCCAATACCGATGATCACGACTTTAATTTCAAAGTGAAGCACGCCGTCAACTTTTTGAAGGAAGGCGCGAAAATTAAATCGTATGTACACTTTGTCGGACGGTCGATCGTCTACAAGGAACGGGGCGAAATACTTCTGTTGAAGTTTGCGCAGGCACTGGAAGAATTCGGAAAAGTGGAGATGATGCCCAAGCTGGAGGGAAAGAGGATGTTTATGATGATCGCTCCCAAGCCCAAGAAGTAATTGGAATTCCAAGCGACCCGCGAACAACCATCAACGAACAACTAACAACGAAACAGATGCCAAAGTTGAAGACAAAGTCAGGGGCCAAGAAGAGGTTTAAAGTGACCGGCACCGGAAAAATTAAGCGTAAAAAAGCGTTTAAGAACCACATACTGACTAAAAAAGGAACCAAACAAAAAAGAAGGCTTTCCCATAAAGGGATCGTCAAAAAATCAGATGAAAACAATGTGAAGTTCATGCTTCCCTATTTGGTGTAATGTGTTGAATTCCCGACGTCGCCCGGGCTTTGGCGAATGGATAGGTTTGACTGCGAAAACAGTCAGTATGTGTAACCCGGTTTTTGGCAACAAAGATCATCGTCCGGCGAAAGCCGGAAAAGATGGCGCCACCGACCAAAAATTAAAATTATGCCACGTTCAGTAAACAATGTAGCATCACGCATGAGGCGCAAACGCGTCCTCGAGTTGGCCAAAGGATTCTTCGGTCGCAAAAAAAATGTTTGGACGGTCGCGAAGAACGCCGTTGAAAAAGGTTTGGTTTATGCTTACCGCGATCGCAAGGCGAAAAAACGGGATTTCCGCGGCTTGTGGATCCAGCGCATTAACGCCGGAGCGCGACTCCACGGCATGTCGTATTCTGAGTTTATGGGCAAAATCAAAAAGTCAGGCATAGAACTCAACCGCAAGGCTCTTGCTGACCTGGCTATGAACCATCCTGAAGCCTTTGAAGCCGTTGTGAAGAAGGTTGGGTAATGCAATAATGTAATCCCGCAGGGTCAGAAGATTATTTTGTTCCTTATTTTTTGACTAGGAACCGTTTCAATCCTGGACGATGAATATCTCTACACGACGGCTGTGGGCGATGTTTTCCTCCGTATCATTTTGAAAGACCGCTTCTGAAGACCCATGCCAAGTGCTTTCAGGCGGCTGGCGCGGATGCCGTGCTGGACAAGGTAATGCTCAATGAAATTGGCACGCTGGTGAGAAAGATGTGCATTGAGATGCTCGTCTCCTCCGGCTGTGTGTCCCTCGATGCGAATGTGAATTTGAGGATTATCCCTCAGCATCTCATAAACGCTATTCAGCGCAACGCTGGAGCTATCAACCACTTTTGATGTGGCATAGACGAAATAAATCTTTTTGAAAGGTTTATCCCGTACGACAGGCTGGAGCAAAACGATTTTTGTCAGGGCTGCGGAGCCTCCGATCCGGTCAATTTCGAGAGTGTCTTTTTTTGAAAAATAGCCGCGGGCCTGTGTTTGAACAAGAATGGGCAACGACTCGCTGTTCTTCATATCGATTTTATATTTTCCTTTTGACGATGGGATTTTCCTTTTCTTTTGGAAAGTGTAGTAAACTTCGTGTTGGGCGTCCATGATTTCATTCTTAAAAATACTATTCAGGGTGATGATCTTGATCCACAAAATATCTTCCGGTACCGGGGGGTACATCAGAAAAGTTTTTTGACCCATGTACCTGAATCCTATGCCCAGGGAAATATCACTCAACGTCGTTTTTAACGACCCCGGACTGGCATAGTTTAAATCGGTGCTTAAAAAAGAAAGATTCGTCGGTGTGAAAGAAGAGTGGTACCGGAAATTAAAGCTGAATCCGGTTCCCTTAGCCCAGTTTTTCGGATAAACATTATACTGTAAAAAAGCCGTGTAGGAGGGTTTGAATACAGAGACCCCGTCTTTGGATCCCGCCTCATCGTGGTAATAAAAATCAATGTATTCACCATTGATATGGAACCCGTAATTAATCCGGGGACGACCTGAATTTGAAAACCATCCGAATTTCATATAACCGATTCCGAGGGAATATTGATTGTCGGAAATGGATTTGTTCCAAACGGTGTTGGTCGTGCTAAAGCCGTAATCCCGTATCGTGGATCCGCCTCCGGTAAGTGAGACCGTTAGAAAATCATTTTGCTGGCGGTAGCAGAAGCCGGCCATGAGTTGCATCGTAAAACCTACATTCATTGGATTTATCCCGTACCCATTGCTTCCCGGAGGTTTGGGCCCATTCGAATTGTAGGACGTAAGAAAACGATTCAGGTTAGTATCGGGGGTATATCCGATATTTTCATTCCAGTCAAAATACCTGAACTTAAGATCTTGTGCCGACAGACGTTGAGTGAAAACCGGTAGAAGGAATATAAAAAACAGGCGGCGCAACGTCAGGGGAGGTAATCATTCACTAACCACCACCTTTCGGGTTACGTGAAAAACAAACTGTTTATCCAGGCTCATTTCATACGCCGCTTCCTGCATGAGCTGAGAGGCTTTTTGTGATTGCTGCAAAACCTGCAGCAAATCGCGGGCAACGGTCGACGACCGGATGTTATTCAACGCTTTTCCCTGTGAGACTTCCAGTAAAAATGAAAATCCCGTCTTCTCGCGTTGGCCCATTGCCTTAAACTCATGGGCCGATAATTTGTATTGCTGGGGGTCTTTTCCGGCCGCCAGCATCAACTGAAGAATGACGGGACGATATTTACTCCATAACGAGGCATAAGGACTGGATTCGGAATACATATATTATGTGGGTTGTTTAATTTCACTTTTTAACTATTCTACCACTTCAAGTTTGAGTTAAAGTCGATCTTACTCGCGAAGGGTCACAAAGATCACTACGAACCCACAAAGAACACTACGACAGACTATTTATCGAACAATATTCATCGTGTCCTTAGTGCGTTCATCGTATTCCTGGTGACCTTTCCTATAATTCTTTCAAGATTAATTTCAACTTTAAAGTAGGACTATTCAAGAATATTTCGTCAATAATAACCCCAGGCACACCCGGAGAGCAATGGCTAGAAAAATCAAAGAGCAATATAGCACTTATCCCTTTCTGATCGTCGACTTCTTTTTAATGCTGAATTGAAACGCATAAATTAGCGGCGATCATTGTATTTTAGTATGTCCACCGAGGTTTTCAAGGTTCCTACTTCGCAAAGTTGATCAAACTGGTTGAAGCCTCAGGCCAAAAATATAACTGATATAATATCATGCCAAGGTCTAAAAAAATATTCCTTTTCACTGCTGTTTTGTTTTTCGTTATGTTGCTCTACCTGTGCTACGACATCAGTCGGCGCACGACATTTCCCGGATCCCATCCTGCGTTGAAGCAGCCGATAAAACAGGATATTCCTGCAGAGGACAGTGTTAAGGTAGATTCGTTAAAATCCATTCATCGGCAAAAATCGGCAATTCGTCAGTCGTATGATCATGAAATCGGAAATGCGTTTGCAGGTTGACATGGCTGTTTTATGTTGCACAAGATTAAAGCCAACTATAGACAAGATTATCCCCTGGGGTCAAGGACCTTGGGGGATTTTCGATTTATAGCCTTTTGATAATTTCAGATTTATTGTATCTTCCCTTCAAATCATCCCGAGTAGCAACGAGTGATGAGCGCAAAAAGTAATACCTGACCTTGTCATTTTTATTTTATTCCGTTACCTCTAACCTGCGTTGTTACTCGCCTCCATTATAATCTATTTGCTGCTGACCATCCTGGTAGGGTACTGGGCGTCGCGCAGGGTAAAAACGTCCGGCGATTTTATGCTGGCCGGTCGCAGTCTGCCCCTTGGCCTGAGTTCGGCTGCCTTGTTTGCCATCTGGTTCGGATCGGAAACTGTTTTTGGAGCATCTTCACAATTTCTGAAGGAAGGACTATACGGCGTCATTGAAGATCCTTTCGGGGCCTCTCTTTGTCTTGTCTTGTTTGGTATGTTCTTCGCCCGTAAACTCTACACGATGAACCTTCTGACGCTGGGCGATTTCTTCAAAGAAAGATTTGGAAAGAAAACGGAATTGGTGGCCAGCCTTTTCCTTGCTCCACCGTACGTCGGGTACATTGCGGCTCAGTTTGTGGCCATGGGGTTAATTCTCAGTGTGGTCACCGGACTTGAAATCTGGCAAGGGGTTTTGATCAGCGCCTGCGTGGTTACGTTTTATACCTACATCGGCGGAATGTGGGCGATCTCGGTTACCGATTTTATACAAAGCACTATAATCGTGTCGGGACTCCTTATTTTGGCGATCACCATGGGCTACAAAGCAGGGGGAGTGGCAACTGTCTTGAAGGACATACCTCGCGAAAATCTGCAGTTTTTACCAAAATTTGAATTCAAGGAGATTGTTCTTTACCTGGCTGCCTGGTCTGTGTTGGGCCTGGGCTCGATTCCTTCGCAGGATGTTTTTCAGCGGGTGATGTCGTCGGGTTCGGTGACAACCGCTGTCCGGTCGTGCTACATTGCCGCGTTGCTTTATCTTACGGTGGCGATGTTGCCGTTATTCATCAGTGTATGCATCAAGCATTTATACCCTCTTCAGCTCACGGGCGATACCCAATTGACTTTACCGCACATGGTGTTGGAGCACACTGGCTTGCCTGTGCAGATCTTGTTTTTCGGTTCTCTGCTATCGGCTATTATGAGCACGAGCAGTTCGGCTATTCTTGCTCCGTCGGCTATTTTTTCTGAGAACTTCGTAAAGCCCCTGGTCGGGCAGAAATTCACGGACCAACAATTGCTCATGGTGACACGGATTTCGGTCCTCGCGATCAGTCTGATTGCTACAGTGATGGCCTGCATGAGGTCCAACATTTATGAGCTAGTCGGTGAGTCTTCGGTGTTAAGTTTGGTTTCGCTCTTTGCCCCACTGGTTTTTGGTTTGTATTGGAAAAGGTCGAGCAGCACCGGGGCTTTGATCTCCATGGTGTCGGGAATCATTACCTGGATTATTTTTGAGTTTTACAAAATATCGTGGCCCAGCCTCGTCCCGGCCTTGCTGGTCAGCCTGACGGGAATGATTGCGGGGAGTTTGATTTGGCCTTCGGAAAAAACAGTGAAATTGTCCAATAACGTGTAGTTTTGAAGGTATTCCAGCCGGATCATGAAAGAAGATAACGACTCATCCAAAAAGGACCCCTATTCAGAAACGGATGCCATCCGCGCCCAGTTCGAAAAGACGCTTTTCCGTGAGCATTCGGTTCCTATATACCTGACGTCCAGTTTTGTTTTTGAAGATGCGGAGCAAGCCCGCGCGTTATTTGCCGATGAAATCCCCGGCAATATTTACACCCGGTTTTCAAATCCGAATAATTCCGAGTTTATCGCCAAACTTTGTTTGCTGGAAGGCACGGAAGACGGCATCGCTACTTCCTCCGGGATGGCCGCGATGTACATCAGCATGGCCTCTCTTTTGAAATCCGGAGATCATGTGCTGTCCTCCCGGTCCGTGTTTGGATCCACGCACCAGATATTCAATGTCATTTTTCCCCGGTTCGGAATATCGCATACATACGTCAATATTACCGATCCCGAAAGCTGGGAGAAAAACATTCAGCCGAACACGCGGATGATTTTTGTGGAGACGCCATCCAATCCGGCTCTGGATATTATTGATCTCGATTGGCTGGGTAAACTCGCCTCGAAACACAATCTTATCCTCAATGTCGACAATTGCTTTGCTACACCGTATTTGCAAAACCCGGCGAAGTACGGCGCCCATCTGGTTACCCATTCGGCCACCAAGTTTATTGACGGGCAGGGGAGAGTGATTGGGGGTGCTGTGCTGGGGACAAGAGAATTAATAAAAGAAGTTCGTTTTTTTGCGCGGCACACAGGACCCTCTATGGCGCCATTCAATGCGTGGATACTTTCGAAAAGCCTGGAAACCCTGGCTGTGCGGATGGAGCGTCATTGTCACAATGCATTGACGTTGGCGACCTATTTGGAAGGCCATGCCGAAGTCGATAAAGTGAAATACCCTTTTCTCTCGTCGCATCCTCAGCATGCGCTGGCCAAACGGCAAATGCGGTTGGGAGGAGGAGTAGTTAGTTTCGAAATCAAGGGAGGAATCGAACGAGGTCGCCAATTTCTAAATTCATTGAAAATGCTTTCCCATTCCGCCAACCTGGGCGACACGCGGTCGATTGCCACTCATCCGGCCTCCACCACACATTCCAAATTGACCGATGAAGAACGCGAAGCCGTCGGAATTACGCCGGGGCTGATTCGTATTTCAGTGGGACTTGAGGATATGAAGGATATTATTTCGGACGTTGAACAAGCCATCGCTTCCAGCGGATTACAAAATTAAAGATTGTAATTTTTTCTAATCAGGCTTTGTCAAATTTGTAAATGAATTGCAAATTCAGGACACAAAGGGCCAAGGACAGCAAAGTCCACGAAGAATTTCTCAGCTAATCCTGGAATGCGCCAGCGTAGTGATTTCTTTGTGCATTCTTTGAGATCTTTGAGTCTTTTTGGCGACTATAAGCTAAGCTAAAAAGCAGGGGTTACAACGGGATCTTATTAAACATAACAAGCAGGATTAATACGTGGCCATAGTCGGATCTATTTCTTTCGCCCACGCTAAAATGCCTCCTTTCAAATTGTACAGATTGGTGAAGCCATGATTTTTTTCCAGCCATAATAAAATGTCGCCACTTCGCTTGCCGCTGCGGCAATGCATCACCACCTGCTTGTCGGTAGCAATTTTATCCATGTTGTGAGGCACATCCGCCATGGGGATGAGTTCTCCTTCCAGGTTGCAAACATCGTACTCGTGAGGTTCGCGCACATCGATCAATTGAAAATCGGCTTTGGAATCAATGAGTTTCTTTAACTCTTGTACAGTAATTTCTTTCATGCCCAAATTTTCTTTTTTCTACGGAATTAAGCCACAAAAATCATCATAATTTATCACCCTTTTTATAAAACACACCGTGGAGAGCCATCGGAATCGATTACAAAATCAGGTTCACACAGCCCCATAAGCCTGAGATGCAAAAGCAAAACGGCAGAGCGAACAAAACTAAAATCTCTTCAACGCCATTGCCGCCACCGTTTCGCCAATCGCCAGCGAAGAAGTGGCCGCGGGCGATGGAGCATTGCAAACATTAATCACGTTCGAGTCTTGCAAAATCAAAAAATCATCAATCAGACCTCCATTGCGATCGCAGGCCTGTGCTCGCACGCCGGCTCCGCCTTCTGTTAAATCTTCTTCCGTGATTTCAGGGATTAATTGCTGCAATGCCTTTGCAAACGCCGCCTTGGAAAAGGAACGGTACATTTCTCCAAAACCGGTCCTCCAGTATTTCGCTGCCACTTTCTGAAAGCCGGGCCACGCCAATGTTTCTGCCAATTCCGAAAAATTGATATCCGATTTCTTATATCCTTCCCGCCGAAAGGCCAGAACAGCATTGGGACCTGCCTCCACGCCCCCTTTGGCCATTCGCGTGAAGTGGACACCCAGAAAAGGAAAATTGGGATCGGGCACGGGATAGATCAGGTTGCGGACAAGGTATTCTTTTTCTTTTTTCAATTTATAATACTCACCCCGGAAGGGTATGATTTTGATATTCAGTTTCTCCATTGTCATGCGAGCGACTCTATCCGAGTAAAGCCCCGCACAGTTGATGACCAGGTTGGTTGGGAAACTTGATTTTTGGGTTAGCACTACTGTTTTATCCCCGTTACGTTGAATGTCGATCACCTGTTGCCCCAGAAAAATTTCGGCACCGGTCTGTTGCAAAAGCTCGCCGTATTTGGCAGCTACTTTTGTGTAGTCGACAATGCCGGTTTGCGGAACGTGGATACCTTCGATGCCCGCGACATAGGGTTCGTACTCGCGTAATTGCTCCCGGGTAAGTTTTTGAAGATTCTGCAACCCGTTTTGTTGCCCGCGGGTATACAGATTGTGAAGCAGCGGGAGTTCCTCCACATTCAAGGCAACAATTATTTTTCCGCAGAGCTCAAAGGGTATTTCATAACGGCGGCAAAAATCGACCAGCAGATGGTAGCCACGAATGCAGTTGATAGCTTTGAGGCTTCCCGGCTTATAATAAATACCGGAGTGAATCACCCCACTGTTGTTGCCTGTTTGGTGCAGGGCAAGTGCCGCTTCTTTTTCAATCAGGGCGAGGGTCAGAGCGGGATTGATTTTTTTTATTTGCAACGCCGTCGCCAATC
>Ga0302221_10003123_pt1 | contig 10105 bp, 2 predicted proteins | sample II_Palsa_E2_1_FD_193517 | JGI IMG/M metagenome (GOLD analysis project Ga0302221, IMG submission 193517) | Peat permafrost microbial communities from Stordalen Mire near Abisko, Sweden - II_Palsa_E2_1 | ecosystem: Environmental > Terrestrial > Soil > Palsa > Peat permafrost | place: Sweden...
AGCTCTGTACTAGCAATTCCAAGTGGATTGCTCGTAAGTGAATATAACTTGTCCAAACCCTCTAAATATAAAAAATCAGCAGGTTCTTAGCCTGGATTAGATACGTCAAAGTGTCTACGAATACTCACCAGCAAGTACTCACCTAAAGTCAGAGACTTGCGCCTCACAATGCTCCAGAAGTGTTGGCCAATAGCCGTCGTTGTCACAGCCTGCAAACAAGAAGTAACGAGAAAAGCGAACGCTGTACCGAATCGAATAGGCCATGCTTGTTTTGCAGCATCCCCCGCCAGTGTTCCATTCAAAGAAAGGTAATATAGATGGTGCCCCAGGGCCAATATAAGCCCGCTGAAAAGCATTATCCAGATGAAAATGGGCTTCTGCCAGTTGATTCCCCAAGAAATATAGCTTGCTGGTTTTTGGTTGGGTGAGGCTTCAGCGGCTATTTGTCCTGTGTGCAGACTTTGGGATGTCGAAGAGGTGCTGGACTGATTATTTTGTTTTGTGTGACTTGTGTGTGGGACTGGAAGTAAAGCTGGCAGGATAGAATCATCATGGGCGACCAAAGATGACGGTTCTTGAATACTTAGATCTAATTCATGACCTGAGAAGAGCGATGTACCGTGATCTGAAACTATGTCTTCATTTGTGTGAGGAACTGGGGTGGTACTATGTTTCGCAGAGCTAGCGAGCGAGTGATTGTTCGCCCGTTTATCAACAGGCTTTCGCTTGACTGCAAAGGCCATTGATATTAGTAGCTTTCAGAGCATGCGCTATGGCGGGAAATTAGACACTCTTCAAACATAAGAGTGACTGGAGGGCTATCAAAATAGGCTGGGCCTTGGTAGGGAGAGGGCGAGCGCTGGAAGCTTCATTCCTTTGACATGGCCAGAGGAAGGCTAAAGGCGATCAGGTGCCCAGAATAGTTTATAGTAATATCGTTAAGTGAGGCTTGAGAAGCAGAACTTGATTTCCTTGTCAGCCTCTGTCACTCGAGGAAGTGCGTTGGGCGCAAGTCGTTTCCGGGCAGTGCACATCGACAGTGCGCACTGCCCCCCCCCGCCTTGCAAAAACGAAATCTTTTCAGATTGCAAAAGGTGTTTAAAAGTTTCTAAGAATCCCACAGTGTATTGAAAGGTTTGAGGTTTTTTGGGCGTCCGAATCAACTTTTGGGTGCTTGAGTGTTGAGAGCGGTTGGAATGACCAAAGGTTGACTTTTAGCAGACCCATGCAAGTATTTCGTCTGTTATATCGCGCCAATCCTCACCTCACTTTGCAGGTGTGCCAACCCACGACGCACGTGACCCCTCGCCGCTCTGCTTACCCTCGCTTCACCTTAACCTCACTTATCCTTACTAGCTTTCTTGTGCGCACTCTACTGCCTCACCTTTACTCACCCGTCTTGCCTAAGATGTGCTTATCCCTAGTTGCGCGGCTATCGAGAGCGTCAACTCTTAGCAAGAAGGATTTAAGGGAGCTAGAACGGACTCCGGGGGGGCTATAACGGGCCTTTAATACTAAGATAAGCTCTTAGACTTATTATCTTAATATTATGTATTAATGCTATTATAGAGGTAAAGTTAGAATTTTGCCTTATAATGCACTCCTAATTTTACTTTTTATTGCAATTCTTGCCCTTAAGTTCTCTTCCCTTACCCGCTTTCTTTATTATTTATTTAAACTATTCTCCTTTTTACCTTTAACGCTTTACTTTTTATTATTAAAATTCTAACTTACTAAGCTAGTAATACAAAGAACTTCTTATATTCTATTTATAGTAAACTTTCTTATTTGCTTGTAGTTGCAAGAAACTATTATCTTAAAATAAAAAAGAAAAAGATATTAGTAGAGAAAGTAAAGGTAGCGCGAGAGAATAAGTTTAATAATAATATAACTAGCATCGATAATTGCTATATTCTTTGCGAGATCTTGCTATATATAAATAGTGCATATAAGATGCAAATAAAGTTATAGTAAAAGTAAGTTCTTCTTTATAAGGCTATTTTTAATTTAAAGCTTAAGAATTACATTAACGCTTAGCTCGCTTTTTCTTTATAAGTATAAGAAAGACTATCCGGGGGCAACTCCGTGTAATTTATATACTTTAAAGCACTTTATCAAGCTCCTCGCAAAATTAGCTAATAATATGCTAGAAGAGAAGGCGACTATCGACATAATATATAGCTATATATAGCGATTTACTTTAAAGTATAAGCGAGAAACTAGCATTTTTATTCTTAAGCAAGTTAAAAAGTTAATTACTAATATAAGTGCAATATCTTATAGCTACTATTATCTAATCGAGCATAAACGTTTTAATGCTAATAAACGAAAAGCATATTAAGACGACGCTTAAGACAAAAATTAGTTTATTTATTACTTATTAACTTAAGTATTATTTAACTTTAAAGAAGTATAAGATTATAGCATTTATAGTTTAAGACAAGGACTAATATAAGTTCGATTATAAATCGGCTTAAGTTGCGTTTAGTGCTAAGCTAAACATATTTTGCTTCTTGTTAGCTAAAGTAAGGGAAAATCCTTTATTAAAAGGGGGATAAGTAAAGGGTTATACTATTATATAAGTATCTCCTCTTTATTAACATTTTAAGAAGTGTAATAAAAAGATTTAGTCGAGCTAACAAGTTTTAGCAAGATATAGTTATAATTATTAGATAAAGTTTAAATAAGCAATTAAAGATTTAAATGCAATAAAAGAGAGAGGCTATTAAAGGGATATATAACTTGTTAAAGAGGTGGGATTGAAATTCTCTTTGCCCCCTTTTCCCTTGCTTTATATTACAAAACTATTAGTTTTAGCTAACATTAAATAAGCTAAAGCACTTAATGTTTAAAATAACAACTAGTTTGCCGCTTATCTTTAATCCGATTATATTTATTCTCGCTATAGCGCTAGCTAGTAACGCGTTTAAGCATTATTAAATAAATAATAAAATTTTCAATCTTAAACCCCTAGTATATAATAATTACTTAATTTTAGATTAAGATAATAAGATAAAGGATATGCTAGTTTTTTAAGCTATATCATACAACGGCTTAACCGGAAAGATTTAAAAGGCTAGCACGTGCGCTAAATAGCTCTCGGGCGCTGCTTAGTAGGCCGGCTTTTTAAATTGCACTATTTATGCTATTAGATGTAAAGCGCTTATTAAAGCAAATAGTAAGCTTCCCCTTATCTCTTAAATTGCTTTTAGCTAACTTGTAATAAGCGAATAGCTATATAAATGCGAAATTAATAAAGTTTTCCGGATAGTTAAGTCTTAAAGTATTTTAAATATATTATATAGCTAAAGGGAGCGTAAACGGGCAAAATAGCTTTTTAAATTAGCCGCTTCGAAAGGACTATCTCGAGAGCTTTTATAAGATATTTATATAATATAACCTTAAGCTTTAATAGTTATTACTAGCGCAAATGCAATATAAGCTCGAACGCTAATTAGATTTTGTTGCCCTCGAAGAGCAAATTAACGACTTAACTAAGGAGATTAAGATAGCTAATAAAGAGGCTAGTCGAGAGCTTTAAGCTTAACGGCATAAATTATATAAAGAACGGTAATAGCTTACTTTAAAAGAGCTAAAGAAGTGCCGCTAAAGCTAAGCTCGAAATTACTAGTCTTATAATACTTATAAACTTAGCTAAAGCAATCGCTATTGCTCTTTCTTTAATTGCATTTGCTATATAATGCTTAAACGTGACTACTTAGTATATACTTTATTTTAACTAGTCTCCTTTTATAGCCCCGAAGGCCGGTTTACTCTTTAGGACTTTATTGCACTTTATAAGGACAATTGTCAAGTCGTATACTAGCTAGTGCTTAAGCTTATATTAAGCTATTATCCGGTATTTAGTTACGCGCGGCCGATTTAAAGGTTAATTAGTCCTTTCTTGTTTTAACTTTTACTTTATTTATTACTAATATAAACTCTTTTGCATTATATTAATATCCTTGTTACTAATCGATAAAATTATATATATTACTATTATAAAGCCGATCTTAAAAGGCGATATAAGTTTGCTATATTTTGCTTTAAGTGTAGCAAGTAAATTACAAGTAAGGCTAACTAAAAGCTTTATTGCTAAGGCTATATCGACAAATTTGATATACCCCTCTAGTGTAACCTTATTACATTTTATTACGCCCTTGCTTATATTAAGTATTGCCTCAAGTGTCTTTGCAAGTTGCAATAGCCCGCTATTAAGCGGATATATCAATTTACAAATCGGGCTTAATAATAGTAATATGTCTAAAAGTATATATAAGAAGACATTTAAAGTATTAATTGCATTAAGGCAATCCGATATTTATATAGCTCTTTATATAATATAATACTCGAGTCGGACTAACACGTATAGCTTTACTTTTAAGATTATTACTCGATTAATATGCTTAATGCAAAAAGGAAGCGTCGACTCGATTTAAAGAGCTAATCGGATACTTTAAAAGTAAAATCGGATATTAATAAGCTTAAGCTAAAACAGCTGCAGCTTTAAAGCAAGTAATAAACCCTTATAAGTACTCTTAGCCTTAAACTTGATTAAGATAAATGTTATAAGATTAAGTTAAAGCCTTTAAATGATATACTTTATTACAACTTTATAAATTATTCGGTTATAAATTTTAAGCTTAATAGCGCGGATCTTATTACACTTGCGACGACGCTATACTCGAGTTTTAGTAATAACTTCCTTTTAAATGCAATTAAGATAACAAGCATATAAGACGCTATTATTATAGCGTCTTTGCGTAAGCTTTTTTACTTACTCGCGTACGTTAATATACTTTACTAGATTAATCCTCGCCTCCTCTTTTAACTAATTATATTACTTGTTTAAGATAAAGCAATTTGCTTATCCTCGAGCTGCATCTTTAGCTTTGCCTTATATTAACCGAGCTCGCTAATAGGGTTTGCTTATAATATAATTAAGGTAAAGGTAAAAGATTGCAAAAGCCTTAATAAAGAGCATATATATCCTTTAAATAGTAAATACTCTTTTTAGGATATAATTATAACTTAAAGTATATATTAGTTAATTGAAATTTGCTAAATAAATCTTTAACTCGGATTTAGAAGCTTTATGCCTTGCAATTAATAATAGTAGCGATAAAGGCGACTTTCTTGCTAATAAAGAGACTTTGCCGAGAATAAAGCAAAAAGGGGACTTTGCAAATGCAATCTTAATTTATAAAGCTATCTAATAAAGGGATTAAGATGTCTTAAGTGATAATTTATTAAATATAATTATCTCTTAATTTATATATAGCTTAGTTAACTTTAAATAAGCATCTAGACCGCCCTTATAAGAGATATATCTTCCTCCGGCCTCTTAAGTACAATTATATCGACTACGAGAAACGATATTACAAGAAACACTAAAGAGCTTATTATAAAACCTTATACTCCGGAGTATTTGCTATCTCGGAAACAATCCGTTTAAAAGCTTAAGCCACTTGCTATAGCCTTAAATAATAATTAATGCATTGTTAAGCAATTGTTAAAAAAGCAAGTTATCCCGCGCGAAAAAGGCAAGCGCAAGAGAATAATTGTCTAATATTAAGTTAAGTGGCAAGGGTAATTAAACGAGTATAATAAGTAAGTTAATAAGGGCAATATATATAAGGACCTTATAGTAGCTTATAATTTTATAATTATATAAGCTTAATCTTATTTATATCAAGTTTACTAGATTATACCGCTTAAAGGGAGAGGATTTTATTATTTGCTTACTAATTTAAAAGGAAGTTACTAAGGAAATTCTTAAGATATATTAAATGCATCTAATTACACTAACCTTTACGCTTATAGCTGCATATACTTTACTTATATAGCTTCTTGCATACTCTTAATAAAGTAAATTTATATTATATAATAATTTTAATCCTCCTTATTTTATTCCCTTAATATTTAGCAAGTTAATACTATTATCTCTTAAACGGTTTATCTAAGACTACTTTGCCCTTAGACACTTATTGCTTAAAGGGAGCTAAAACGGGATCCCTTATAAAAATAGACGTCTTAAAGCCGGTTTAAGGTCCAAAAACGGTCTTATAAAGCACTCTTTTATTTAATACCTAAAAACTATTCTCTTATAAATTAGTTTAAAGCTATATAAATAATTAAAGCTAATATAATAATAAATATACCCTCCTTTAATATAATAGCCTTACCTCGATTAAATAATTTAAATCGCGCTAAATAAAGGGCGAAATGCTACGAAAAGTTATTAGAGCATATTAGTAAGATTTATATTCTTATCTTTTGTATTTTGTTTAATGCTAATAAAAAATAATAAAAAGCAAGCTAAAAATATTAATTAACTTATTAAAAGTCTATCTTATCTCACATGTAAAGGATCCTTATTTTTAGCAATCTTTACTAGCAAGAATACATCTCTTCGGAAAGAACTTAAGTAAGCATTTAATTTGCGCTTATATAAAATTATATTAAGAAGTTAATATTTCGTTTAAAGCTATAGCAAAAGAAGTATGCAAGCGAAGTTATTACTTAAACGAATGTGAAGCTAATTTTAGCATTAGCAAATTCTTTTTATTAAACTAGTAGCAAATTTTACCGATAAAATTGTAGAATTAAAAGCAAAGAATTCGGGATTAATATGCAAGGTAAACAAGTTAAAGTATGCTATTGCAATAGAGTTAACATTAAAGCAAGAGGCTAAAGAGGCTGCAAATTAGCTTAAGGCAATGCTCGATATAGCTAACTTAAAAAACTAATATTTGAAGAGGGATATTTAGAAGTAAGCTAGCATAATAGATAAATTTAAAGCAAGGGTTGCAAATTCTTACTAGATTGTAAGTAAGGCGGCTTTAATATTAGAAAAGTTAAAATCTTTATTGCCTTCTATTATTAATATATAGTTTAAGATTAAGTTTTGCTTAGCAAATTACTCTAGTCTTAAGAAATTGTTAATTACCTCTTAAGGTAATAAGTTTAATTGTGGTATAAAACTACGCCGAATACTTTGAAATTCTTTACAAATTTCCCGAATTAGTATAGCAAAATACTATTAAGACAAGGGCCAGTAATGTTAGTCCTTATATAACAAGACGCACTATATGGCGAGATAAACTATTAGTACTTTGAATTTAAATAATTCTAAATTTATAAATTCCTTAAAAATTCTTATATTATTTTATTAGTTATATTATGTGACTATTTTATAATAGTTCAAACTTTAATTGCTTTAAAAAATGTGATCGTGTCGTCGCTATCGCGCTTAATTATAAAGGGTGTTACTTCGAGTAAAAGTAGGACCCCTTAACTTATAGCACCCCTATAAACTCTTTGCCCCTTTTAAATTAGCAAAATTATTTAGTTTAGGTTTCCGAGCTTTACTATAATGCTACAAAATTGTAATTAACTTAATAGCAATTAAGAAGTACTATATTATATAATATCGCTATATAAATTAGGACCTCTTAACCGAGCGATTAATAGTCTTAAGCAAACTAAGCTGTGGCTATAGTAAATCTCGGTAAGATTTGCGCACCTTGCCCGAAGATTCCCTTGCCCGACATTCTCCGATCTTCTTACTACTATTCGCTTATTGCTTAAGGCCTCTCAAAATTATAAGGTTAAATTTCGGCTGCGCTCCTAAACATAAGGTATAATATTCTAACTCTTAACTGTCTTCTTTTGCAATTATCTATATAGTTCTTAGAGCTTCTTACTACTAAAGACATTACTATGCTATTAGGTATTAATGTATAAGTTTTGATATAGATGTTATACGGCTTTTTACATTTAAGGGAGGCTACTAGCTAGTAAGAGCTGCATAACGTCTACAAACCATTCGTCGCTACTTATATGCGCTAGCGATTATCTTAAGCTCTTAGCTAAAGCCTTAGCCTTAAATCTTTTATTAACCTTTTTTACTTCGGACTGACCTATCTCTACTATCTTAGCCTTCGTCGCTAGATTATGTGAATCTTAACTTAATTTCTTTAGTTTATTACTCTTATTACATTAAGTGCTTACAAATGCTATAAGTAACTATTTATCTTCTAAAGAGGGGTTTAAACAAGTTTTATCGCTAGACTTAATAAAAGGTATTGCTATTAACAAGCTCTTGCATTCTTGTACTAATAACTTTACTAGATGCCGTCTTCCTTCTTTCCGAGCATGCCGGTTTATTTACTATAATAGTCCCTCTTGCCTTGCTATTAATATATCCTTTTACCCTTTATCTATTAGCATATCTTGCACCTCGGTTTACGATATAGATGATTTCCTTAAATGACACTAGCAAATAGAGGAAGCGGCCACACAAGCGTAGGCGTTATGAAAATACTATAATAGTAGCCTTCTCGCTTAACGGCAAGCTGCTAGCATTAGCAGCAAAATATAATATTACACTTTAGGACGCGGCTACAAGCAAGCGGCTATATAAGCTTAAAAGCTTTAGGGATCTTGTCGCAATAAGCTTCTTACTTGACGGCAAGCAGCTAGCATTAGTAGCAAATTATAATATTACACTTTAAGACGCGGCTATAAGCAAGCAGCTATATAAGCTTAAGAGCTTTAAGGATCTTGTTATAGTAGGCTTCTTACTTGACGGCAAGCAGCTAGCATTAGCAGCATAATATAATGTCATACTTTAGGACGCGGCTATAAGCAAGCGGCTATATAGGCTTTAAAGCTATGGGGATCTTGTCGTAGTAGGCTTCCCGTCTAATAAAAAGCAGCTATCTTCGACATCGACAAACTTAGCTACTTCTTCGACGGCGGCTAAATTAACGCGGACAAGGACGACTAGATTGCCTTATAATCTCGATAATGCTAAAGATATCGGGAAGATCGATTTCTTGTATAACCTTAAGAAGCTTATAACTTAAGTTTAGAACGCCTTATCGTACATCGGAGGTAGCTTATATATAATAAATATCGATGTTAAGTAATAGCTCCTAGAATTCGTTTGCAATAGCTTAAATAAAATATAAGATCTTATAATAGTATTAACAATTACAAGTAAACCGGATAAAGCGTACATTTGTTCTTGCAAGGACTATGTAAAGTTAGTATAAGGGCAAAATACTTATATTGCTAAGTTCTTTTAAGCTTTTGCAGCTTTGGAACTTATTTCTTTAGCTAAAGCGCGTAAGTACACTTTTCTAAATTTAATATATATTAATTGTGGGTCACATTCCTAATTGTCTTTACAAGCAATTTACATGTCTTTTACTCGAGCTAACTTATTATATTAGCTAATATAGAATTTCCCGCTCCTTTAAACGGATCCGAGAGGCTTATATTCCAAGTAATTGTAAAAAGAGATTGCTTAGTCGGAATTTGCTAATGCATATTATAGCTTGCTATAGCTTATAGACCTTTAGCATAAAGTAGCGTATATACTTCTAATATAGCTTTTAAGAAAGTAGGTATAAACTGCTTTATAATTTAACCGGAACCCTTAAAGCTTCTTCCTTTACTAGTATTTACGACTACTAGTAAGTGCTATTAGCTTAACATGTTCGATAAAGGATATGTTATTGCTTAAGGTTTCCTTATACCTTTAAGGAAAAGTGGGCGAGGAATCGAGTTGCTATTTAATATAATAGTTAAGCAAGCTATAACGTATTACACTATCGCTTATAAAAGGAGTATAATTTTAAAGGGTAGCTATATTACGCTTATTCTAATCTTTATTGATAGTGTTAAAACTATTAATTAAGTAAAAGAGGTATAATAGTACCTTATTAGCAAGAAACTAATATTAGTTTATATTAATCTCCCCGACAAATTAAAACAAATAAATAAATATCACTTAACTAATGTTAAATTTATAATAAGGGACCCGGAATTATCTTAAGAGGTTATCGACTAAAGAGGCTTAAGAATGTTACTTGTTAAGAGTATTTAAAAACTCTTTATAAAGCAATTGTTTGTTAAGCATTTCTTAAAGGCTTAAATCCTTGTTAAGACTTAAGAAGTAAGATATAAATAGTTTAAGAGATTAAGTGTCACGGTTCTGAGCATTTCTAGCTCAGTCACGTGATTGCGCGTATTAGCGTGTGGGCTAGTAGGCGGTGTGGAACGGCAGAACCGAGTATTTGTATAAACCGAACCTTTT
>Ga0302221_10003129_pt1 | contig 10092 bp, 8 predicted proteins | sample II_Palsa_E2_1_FD_193517 | JGI IMG/M metagenome (GOLD analysis project Ga0302221, IMG submission 193517) | Peat permafrost microbial communities from Stordalen Mire near Abisko, Sweden - II_Palsa_E2_1 | ecosystem: Environmental > Terrestrial > Soil > Palsa > Peat permafrost | place: Sweden...
CTTTTCGTTGAGGTAATACTCTTTCTGCGCCCGCTCCATCTGCCGTTTCACGCGCGTATTGATCGAGCGATCGACGTTCAGCTTTTCAGTTTCCACTTCCAGGATGTCCGCGATGCGGTTCAAGCGCTCCAGCGGATCGAAAAGTTCGAGCAGTTCCTGTTTTTCCTCCACAGGAATCTGCAAATTTGCGGCGATGGCGTCTGAAAGTTTCCCGGCATCCTCCACACGCACCGCGGCAATCATCGTGTCGTAGTTCAGGCTTTGCGAAAGCTTCACATACTGCTCGAACAGGGCCGTCACGCGGCTGGAAGCTTCCTGAAGCTGCGGAGTAGACTCCACCGCCGCCGTAACCACGCGAATGGAGGCGCGGAAAAAGCCTTCGTCGCTGGTTACCTGAATGATTTTCGCGCGCGTGGTGCCTTCCACCAGAACTTTGATGTTTCCGTCCGGCAGTTTCACGCTCTGCACGATGTTGGCCAGCGTTCCAACCTGATAAATTTCCTCGGGCTTGGGGTCGTCAACCGACGCGTCGTGCTGCGTGACCAAAAAAATCTTCTTGTCGCCGGCCAGCGCGTCTTCCAGCGCCCGCACGGAAGCTTCGCGCCCGACGATAAACGGGTGCATCATCTCCGGGAAAATAACCATTTCCCGCACCGGCATCATAGGCACGCGTTTGACTTCGGTCTTTTCGCGGTTGAACATCGGTTCCTTTTGTCCCAAAATTCTAGCCAGCCTTCTCCAGCAAGCTCCAGTTGATCTCGCGGCCTTTCACCATGTCGCCGGTCACTACGAAGTCGCGAAGCTTTCGCTGCGCCGGCAAGTGGTACATCATTTCCAGCATCAAATCTTCCAGAATCATCCGCAATCCGCGCGCTCCCACTTTGCGCTGCAGCGCCAACTCCGCCACGGTATCCAGCGCGTCATCCGTAAATCGCAGCCGCACATTCTCGAATTCAAACAGCCGCTGATACTGGCGCACCAGCGCGTTCTTCGGTTCGGTAAGGATGCGCACCAGCGCTGATTTGTCCAAATCGCTCAAAACGCCCATCACCGGCAGGCGCCCGACAAATTCCGGGATCAGGCCGTAACGGATCAGATCGGTCGGCTGCGCCTGCTCGAGTACTTCGATATTGCGGCGCGATGCGGTCGTCGGTTGCACGTCCGCATGAAAGCCCAGCGACTTCTGTCCCACCCGGCGCTCGATAATCTTTTCCATGCCCACGAAAGCTCCGCCGCAGATGAACAGGATATTCGTGGTGTCCACCGGCGTGAATTCCTGGTGCGGGTGCTTGCGTCCACCTTGCGGCGGAACGTTCGCGACCGTGCCTTCCAGAATTTTCAGCAGGGCTTGCTGCACGCCCTCGCCCGAAACATCGCGGGTAATCGACGGGTTTTCGTCCTTCTTCGAAATCTTGTCAATCTCATCAATATAGATGATGCCTTGCTGCGCGCGCGTCACGTCGCCATCCGCGGCCTGCAGCAGCTTCAAAATAATGTTCTCGACGTCTTCGCCCACGTAGCCCGCTTCGGTAAGCGTCGTGGCATCCACGATGGCAAACGGCACATCCAGCATGCGCGAAAGCGTCTGCGCCAAAAGCGTCTTGCCGGTTCCCGTAGGACCGATCAGCAGAATGTTGGACTTCGCCAGTTCCACATCGCCCGGCTGCTTGTTCAGGAAGATGCGCTTGTAATGGTTGTACACCGCTACCGCAAGCTTCTTCTTCGTTTTGTCCTGCCCGATTACATATCCATCGAGGAACGCCTTAATCTCCGGAGGCCGTGGCAGACGCCGGTTAACCGGGCTGGCCTGTTCGCGCTTCTCGTCTTCCAGAATCTGCTGGCAGACGCCCACGCACTCATTGCAAATGTAGGAGCGCGGATACTCATTCGGCGAGCTGATGAGCTTCTCCACCTGCTCCTGCGTCTTATGGCAGAAGGAACAACGCAACGGCTCTTCTGGAGTGAAACGCTTCACAAAGTGAATCCTCGTCTACTGGAAGCTACGCCAACAACAACAAATCTATTCCTTATTGTAAGACGAAGGGCGGGCCGGAAGCAGGGAATCATCGCTTTAGATACTAACCCTTTGGAACTCACTAGCGGTACTTTGAAATGATCTCGTCAACGATTCCGTACGCCTTGGCCTGCTCTGCCGTCATGATGAAATCGCGTTCCACGTCTCGCTCGATCTTTTCAATACTCTGCCCGGTATGGCCCGCAAGCAGCTTGTTAAGCGCTTCGCGTGTGCGCAGGATTTCCTTAGCGTGAATATCAATGTCGGTAGCCTGCCCGGACAAGCCGGACATCCAGGGCTGGTGAATCAGCACGCGGGAGTTGGGCAAGGCGTAGCGCTTCTTGGGCGTGCCGGAAGCCAGCAGCACAGCCGCAATGGAAGCGGACTGCCCGATGCAATAAGTCACTACGTCAGGCCGTACAAACTGCATGGTGTCATAAATCGCCATTCCAGCCGAAATCGAGCCGCCCGGTGAGTTGATGTACACCGAAATGTCTTTCTCCGGGTCTTCGGACGCCAGAAACAGCAATTGTGCGGTCACCAGGTTGGCCACGTGATCGTCAATCGGCGTGCCGATGAAAATAATATGGTCTTTCAGCAGCCGGGAATAAATATCGTACGCTCGCTCGCCGCGGTTCGTCTGTTCGACGACCATCGGAACGAGTGTTGTTGCGCGCGGATTACCGTCGTCTGTGTGTGTCATAGGGAGAACTTTTGTGCGCTGAGGAACCCGAACCTACTTCTCACTCTTGGCCGTCTCGATTCGGGCGTTGCGGTAGAGCCACTCGATTGTTTTGTCACTTCGCAACTTCGATTTCATCCTATCGAGCACTCCTTGCTTTGTCAAGCGAGCCCGCAGAGCCGTTGCCGATTCGCCACTGTGTTCCGCCAGCGCTTGAATCTCTTTTTCCACTTCTTCATCGGTCGCGTCGATCTTTTCCGCTTCTGCGACGCGGTCGATCAGGAGCTCGGCCTTCACGTCGTCCACCGCGCGCTCGCGTTGGTGGTTTCGAAGCGCCACCCAATCGATGTTCACGGCTCGCGGGTCCACTCCTTGAGCCGTCAGTGCCCGAACGCTGCGCTCCAGCCTCACATTCATCTGATGCTCCACCAGCGCTTCGGGAACCGGAAAATCGTGCTGCTTCACCAGAGCTTCCAGAAGCTTCTCGCGAGCCTGTGTCTTCTGCTGATCTTCCTTCGCCGCTTCCAAATCTTTCGATATGAGCTTGCGCATTTCTTCCAAAGTCGAGAAACCGCCCTTTTCGCCCGCGGCGTCCTTCGCGAACTCGTCATTCAATTCAGGCAGCTTTTTTTCCTTGATGCCCTGAACTTCCACCGTGTAATCGTAGGCTTTGCCTGCCAGTTTCTGGTCCGGATAATCATCGGGGTATTGTGACCGGAATTGTTTTGTTTCGCCGCTGCTGGCGCCGCGCAAATTCTCCGTAAAACTCTCCAGAGTTTCTTCCGCGCCGATGTGGCACAGGATGTTGTCTGCCTGCACCGGCTCGCCGCCGCCCACCGGTATCCCCGAAAGCTTGATTAAGACGTAATCGCCATCCTTGGCCGCTCGTCCTTCCACCGGGACAAACGTAGCCGCGCGCTCGCGCATATCTTCGATCACTTTGTCCACCTGCGCGTCACCGGTTTCGATAGCATCCACATTGATCGCAAGATTTTTGTAGTCGCCCAGCTCGAACTCCGGCAGCACTTCGAACACCGCGCGGAATCGCAGCGGCTCGCCTTCCTTGAAATCAACTTTATCCACAGATGGACGCGTAATCGGGATTAGCTTTTTCTCTTCCAGAGCTTTCTCGATATATTCAGGCACCAGCGATTGCAGCACTTCGCCCTGTATATCTTCAGCGAAACGCCGCCGTATCAGCGTCACCGGAGCTTTGCCCGGACGAAATCCCGGAACGCGCGCCACGCGCGCAAGGTCCCGCGCCACTTTTTCAGTCGCTTTACTTACGTTCTCGGCTGGAATTTCCAACTCGAGTTCGCGCTTGCATGTCGCTTCTGTCATGGAAGTTTTTCTGGGCGTTCTTACAGTAATCCCTGGCCCAATCCGCCTTTCACTTGTTCCTATCCGAGAACCGTGGCAGGGAAGTGCGGCTGGCATTCACCGCAGGTGAATTTCTAGTATAGGGAAGACGTTGTCTCGCGTCAACCAGCCGCGCCTCGTTGCTTCTTCAAATTTTTCTGCGGAAGAAGGGACTCGAACCCCTACGGCCTTTCGGCCACCAGCTCCTAAGGCTGGCGCGTCTGCCAATTCCGCCACTTCCGCGTCGGCTGGCTCCTTCGATTATACAGGCGACTTGGATTCCGAGAACAGTCAAACGCCACTAGATATACGCGCCTTTCAGCGACGCGATGAATTGGATTCCAGCGACCGTCTTTCCTTTCAGGTGATCGTCGTTCGTGATGAACAAATCTATTCGAGCCTGGGCAGCACAGGCGAGTTGAATCGCGTCAGGCGCCTTGATGCTTCGATCCTGTCGAATCGTTGCGTAGTGTTCGGCTGTTTCCTGATCGAACGGGAGCATCACCGCCGCGACTGTCAGGGCCTGCAAATACGATCGTCGAAGCTCATCATCTCCCTTTTCTGTTGGCTTCACGAGAATTTCTCCCAGCGTCAAAGTAGAGGTGAAGAGCTGGTCGCCGCGGGAAATCATCCTCTGGCGCAATCCGCTCACGTCCTTTGAATACTCACCATAATCTTCGAAAAGATAAATGAAGAGGTTCGTGTCCCAGAATACCCGGCTCATTCCCACCCCTCACGCAAGCGCCGCACGTACTCGTCGGCGTGCTCGCCGGCCCAGATTTTTTTCCCCGACCCGCGCAGGGAAAGAAGGGGATCAGTTTGCGGATTTGGTTTTCTCCGAACATACTCCGCGTCATACCAATCAAGAAGAAAGTGAAACTTTGACGGTACATCTTCTCTCGCAGGCGTAATCTTCGAGTCTTCGCGCGCCGGATGGTAGGAATCTCCCGGCCGAAAGAGTCTGCGTCTGGCTTTCCCGGTCTCGTACAACATTCGGTAGCGCCCGGGATTGGGGGCCCGATTCGCCACGCAGTGCTGAATAATATGAACGTAGACGCCCGGCCGCAGCTCTCCGAAAAGTTCCTCTTGCTCCGCTCGCGCGCGAATTTCTTCAACGGAGAAATCCTTTTTGCCCGGATGCTCGCTTTGGAGCAGCGCGGCGGCAATCCAAACCTCGTCAGCCACTCTGATCGCCACTTTGCTGGAAGACATAGTTTCTCCAGGACCTTGAATTGTTACATTCTACCAAGTAATATTGTAATATCAAAATATATATGACCATCATGGGGGACGGGCCTCGCGTTCGAGCTGACTTTGTTCTGCTCCCTCTTCGGCTGGCTTTCGAATGCCCTTGCAGCACCCACCCTGTTTTGCTAGGCTTCCGGCCCAACAAGCCTTATCCAATCCCGGGAGGAACGCCATGCCACACTGTACGAAATGCGGAGCCGCTATAGCAGATAGCGCTGGTTTCTGTCCAAGTTGTGGCGCCACCCAGGGAGCGGCCGCCTCATCGCCTTCCGCCGCCTCCACGCAATCCGGTTTGGCTGAAAACGTCGCTGGATTGCTCTGCTACGTTCTCGGTTGGATCACTGGCCTAATCTTCTATCTCACGGACAAGAGGCCATTCGTTCGTTTCCACGCGGCGCAATCTATCGTAGTCTTCGGCGCGCTCACCATCATCCGAATTATCGTCGGCATGTTATTCGTCACCGGAGGTCTCGCCGGAATTACCACAGGACTCTCGCTGGGAATCCTGCTCTTCTGGCTCATTTCTCTCGTCGGTCTTATTCTCTGGGTTCTCCTGATGGTCAAGGCTTACCAGGGCGAGCGCTACCGCGTGCCCATCGCTGCCGACTTGGCAGACAAGATATTCGGGAAATCCTAACTCGCGAGCTACCCGTCGTTTTTAATTGTTTCTTTTTCGAAGTCATGGCGCTGACGTTCGCCGCCCCTATGCCCACCGGAATCGCCGAGCGGCGCGGCCTGCTCTCCGTCTTCGTTAACCCTTGTTAACCCTTGACATCCGTCAGTCCAGCGTCCATCTTTATTGACTTTCCTTTATGGCACGCCGTACCCGGAGTGATGGGAGACAGAAGTGAAGCTTCGCCTTTGTTTTCACGATAAGTGCTTCGACGGAGCGGCCTCGGCCGCTGTGTTCACCCGCTTTTACCGCGAACGCATCCACCCCGATGCCCAGTTTATGTACACCGGGATGACGCATAAAGCTTCGCAACCGTTCGAAGACGGCATTTTCGACGGCGACGAAAACGCCATCGTGGATTTCAAATATTCCAGTTCGCCTCTGCTCACCTGGTGGTTCGACCATCATCAGAGCGCGTTTCTCACTCCTCAGGATGCCGAGCATTTCCGTCGCGACCATTCAGGCAAGAAATTCTACGACCCCGCCTTCAAGTCCTGCACGAAATTTTTGGCCACCATCGCCGCGGAAAAATTTGGCTTTGACGCCAGCCCGCTAGCCGAACTGATCCATTGGGGAAATATTATTGACGGCGCGCAATTTGAAACCCCCGCAATTGCTGTCGGGCTCGCCGAGCCGGCCATGCAGCTCGCTCTGGTGATCGAAGCGGCGCCCGAACCCGATCTCGTGCCGAAACTCATTCCCTCCATGGCCGTGCTTTCCCTGGCCGAAATGGTCAAGCTGCCTCTCGTTCAAAAATACTTGGGCAGCCTGCTCGAACGGCACCGGCGCTCGCTCGATATTTTGCGCGAGCGCACCGATTCTCGCGGCGGCGTAATCTATTTCGACGTCAGCGACCTCGACCTCGAAGGCTACAATAAATTTATTCCGTACTTCTTGCATCCCGACGCAATCTACTCCGTCGGCGTGAGTGCGTCCTCCATACGCACAAAGATCTCGGTGGGAACCAGTCCCTGGAAGGAAATACCCGCCGACGTGAATCTCGCGTCTCTGTGTGAGAAGTATGGCGGCGGAGGCCACGCCCGCGTCGCAGCCATCTCTCTGGGCCCCGGTGAGTTGGTTCGCGCCCGCCAGGTCGCCCAGGAGATCGCGGCAACCCTTCGCCATTCCTCTTAGTTTCGGGCGATCTAATGGCTGTTTATGCAATCAGGAAATGTAATCCCATGGCCTTCCGCTGTCTTTGGGGACGAGATTTTATCGTGTTACAATACCTCTCTTTTGTTGGGCCGGTAGCTCAATGGTAGAGCAGCTGACTCTTAATCAGCGGGTTGCAGGTTCGAGTCCTGCCCGGCTCATCACTTTTTTGCGATAAGTTAGCGTCTTCGGATTTATTCGAAAGAATAAGCCGGGATGCGTTTGAAAAATATCAAGAACCTCCCAGCAATATGGGGGCTATCCCCCAGGCGTTTGCGCCCTCCAAACTGCCCAAGCTTTACTAAATCGTACTCGCCAGTGACTTAAATGGCGCTCATATCATCATAAGTATGTGTGCTGCGACGCTCACCGCTAAAACGAGGAGTACATCGAATGCGCGACAAATTTACGAACCCAGGCTCTAGCGCGGCACCGCGCGGCGAATGCAGCTCCAGAATCAGCATGCGAAACGGGCTGCTTGCGCTTTTGTGTTCGATAATTCTGGCGATTGGCCTGACGGCTTGCCCCAGCCAGAATCACCACGTGGTGAGTTCATCTCCGAATATCACGAGCCTTAATCCAAACGCAGGAGCGGTAGCCGCGCCCGTAACCATCACCGGCACGAATTTCGGCGCGACGCAAGGGACCAGCACCGTCACCTTCAACGGCACCGCAGCCACGCCGACCAGTTGGAGTGCAACGAGCATCACGGCGCCGGTTCCCGCCGGAGCGACCACAGGCAGCGTCGTCGTTACCGTCGGTGGTCAAGCCAGCAACGGCGTCACGTTCACTGTTACTGTGGCCGGTGGTCCGACCATCACGAATCTCAATCCCAGCTCAGGGCCGGTGGCCACGCCGGTGACTATCACCGGCACGAATTTTGGTGCGACGCAAGGGACCAGCACTGTCACCTTCAACGGCACCGCAGCCACTCCAACCAGTTGGAGTGCAACGAGCATCGCGGCGCCGGTTCCCGCCGGAGCGACCACCGGCAACGTCGTCGTTACCGTCGGGGGCCTAGCCAGCAACGGCGTAAATTTCACCGTGGGATCGAACAGCCAGACAGCCGATGTGGCGACCTGGCACTACGACATTTCGCGAAGCGGCCTGAATCCCAATGAAACGATTCTCACGCCAACCAATGTGAAGTCCACGACCTTTGGAAAGGTGGGCCAGTTCACCGTCGACGGTTCGATCGACGGCCAGATTCTTTATCTAAGCCAGTTAGCTATTCCCGGTGTCGGGACCAAGAACGTAGTCTATGCCGCTACGGAGAACGACTCTGTCTATGCCATAGACGCGGACAGCATCACCGGTACCTCAGCCACGGTCCTCTGGAAAAAGTCGATGCTCCTCTCGGGTGAAACAACGGCCACCGGGCTTCCGTGTGGAAACATCGTTCCGAGTGGAATCCTGGCCACGCCCGTCATCGACCGTTCGCGCAACGCCATCTACGTGATCGCCAATTCCGAGAACTCTGCTCACACCTTCTTCCACCGTATCCATGCGCTTGATCTGACCACGGGCGACGAGCTTTTCGGCGGCCCCACCACCATCGCTCCTACTTCCCCCAGCCAAGCCGGCACGGTCACGTTCGATCCTTCCACTCAGCATGACCGGGCCGCGCTCCTGGAGAGCGGGAACACAATTTACTCTGTGTGGTCCGGGCTGGATGGCGATTGCGGAACGTATTACGCCTGGGTCATCGGTTTCAGCGCTGACACCCTTGCTCAAACCCGCGTGCTGAACCTCACTCCCGATGTAAAAGGCGGGGGCATTTGGTTGGGAGGCGGTGGTGCTGCTGCCGATTCGGCCGGAAGTATCTACGCGATCACCGGCAACGGTTTCGGCACTACCGGTCCGAGCGGCAACGACTACCCAAATTCTTTTGTCCGCCTTACGGCCTCGGGAGTTTTCAGTGTTGCGGACTTCTTCGCCCCGGACAATACGATTTCGGATGACAACGAAGACCTGGACTTCGGTTCGGCCGGTCCAATGCTGCTCCCTGATTTGGTGGCTGGCGGGGTCACTCACCACCTCGCCGTCGGCGCCGGCAAAGACGGAATTATGTACGTCTTGAACCGGGACAACATGGGCCAGTACAACAGCATGAACAATACCGTTTACCAATCTTTTCAGATCAACTCGGGCAAAAACTTTTCGACCCCGGTTTACTTCAACAATACCGTTTACATCGCTCCGGGCAGTTCGCCTCTCAAAGCCTTACCCATCGCGAACGCGCTGCTGGCTACAACGCCTTCCTCTGTAAGCGCGCATCAGTTCCCATTCTCTGGCACCGTGGCCAGCATTTCCTCGAATGGCACCTCGAACGGGATCGTCTGGGCACTTGACGGCAGCGCGGGGGTTCTTTACGCCTACGACCCTACGAATCTCGCGAATGAGTTTTACGATTCCACCCAGGCCGCGGGCTCCCGCGATAGCTTTGCTCCGCTCGGCAGCCATTTCATCACCCCGATGGTAAGCAACGGGAAAGTTTATTTTGGTACCGGCACAACCGTCGTCGTCTTCGGCTTGCTGGCGCCCTAGCTCACTTCGCTCGCCCATGCCTTCTCTACAATATTTTCCGCCGTCGTTCGTCTACAGTACTGGATGCATGAGCCGTCGAACATCATCACGATGACCGAGCAGGACCGCCAAATCTCCGAGATCATCGCGGAAGAACGGTCCCGCCTGCGCAACTTCATCCGCAAGCGCGTTCCAAACGAAGCCGACGCGGAAGATCTTCTACAGGAGGTCTTCTTCGAAGTCATCGAGGCTTATCGCCTCATGGAACCCGTGCAGCAGTGGAGCGCCTGGATGTTTCGCGTCGCTCGCAATCGGATTATTGACCTCTTTCGTAAGAAGCGCCTGGGGCCCTTCGGAAACGAGCAGGTTGCTGTCTCCGGCGAGGGAGAAACTCTCCGCCTGGAAGACGTGCTGCCTTCGCCGGATGCCGGGCCCGCG
>Ga0302221_10003133_pt1 | contig 10086 bp, 1 predicted proteins | sample II_Palsa_E2_1_FD_193517 | JGI IMG/M metagenome (GOLD analysis project Ga0302221, IMG submission 193517) | Peat permafrost microbial communities from Stordalen Mire near Abisko, Sweden - II_Palsa_E2_1 | ecosystem: Environmental > Terrestrial > Soil > Palsa > Peat permafrost | place: Sweden...
GGCCAAGCCATCTGTGCTTCGAGAAATACAGCCATGGCTACTAGGTATGCCGTTTGGTACAAGATTTCCATTAAGCATTACAGAGTCTCGATCTTGCCTTCAGCAAGTAGCCTTTGCGTGCGGCGATCCGTTCCGTGATATAGTTGAGCAGTGCCTGAGAATGGACGCTGTGGAGTGTCCTGAATATCTTGGGGAGAAGGAAGCAGTGATTGCTTTGAGAGTGCAGAGAGCGACAGAACAGGATATTGTAAAGAAGTTAGATCGTATTACTAGTTTGGTGTAGCGCTAAGCTTTAGATTAAGGCGATATTGATTTTGGGTACGATCAAGAAGCTCCCCCCTCAACCAACTATTCCACCAACAATGCAACGACCATACCACGCATTCAATTAAGTGTCGTGCTTAGCGTTACTAGGTGGACCGATAGTTAAACTTGGGCCTTCGCTTCTATCGAGGGTCGTCCGCGGGCACAATGATGGAGTGTAGAGCGAGGGACATCGCTATGATCTGCGAGAGCACGATATGATTTAGGCACGCCAGGAGGTACGCCTTGCACTAGGACTTGACTGGCTTTGTCCATACTCTGCCGTCGCAATGGTGAGGTAGGAGGAGGCGAGTAACGGCGGTCCAGCGCCCAGGCACTAGCGTGCTACCACTGCGGATAGAATGTTCGAGAACCTGCTCTTACGCCACACACGTGATCAGTCTGAGAATTATAGCGAGCCCGGGCGTGAACATAGTATATTATAATACGTATTACTAAGCACTGGAACATGTGGCTCGGTCTATTCGCACCGGCGTAACTCCCGGACTGCATTCTTTTACTTACTGAGCATCTTCAAAACTCGAAGCCATATTCTTTCTTTATAGCACCTTTCCCCAAATGCTCCGAAATTTGAAGAGACTCTAATAGTCGTAATTAATTAGGGGGGAACTGCCGAAGCGGTAATCGGTAACGTAATTGAAACGATTGATAGCACATTTAATTATAGTCTTTTCTTTGTTGTTAAGTGGCCCCCTTAAAGAGAAATAGTTAAAGAAAGTGGTGTATTAAGCATAACTTCGTAGACTTGCTAAGAAAAAATTTATGATTCTAAAACCATAGATTCGTCTCGTGACAGGGTGCGTCTCGCTACGTGGGGATAGACGTTAGAGCTTATGTGACTAGTGGAAACATAAATGGAGAAGGGAGGTACAGTTAACAAAACCGGTTTCCCCTTCGTGTGCGGCTGCTAGACGCGCTCTTGACTAGGGACCCGATCTAACTAACTATGTTTAAACGCGTGGAATTTAATCGTGTCACGTGAACCGTTTACACAAGGGTAAGTTTAAAAAGGAGGCATTTCTAATCATAGTTAGTATTATAAGCTAAGAACTCTATAATGAATTAAAGGCAAAATAGTGCCCTTATAAAAGCTTAATGCTATATAACCCTTTTCTGCTACCTTAATTGACCGGATCTTAGCTTGCTCTTGCAATTCCCTTCTCAATTCGCAACGTAATAATTATTATAGCTATTATAACACAAGTGCAAGAAAGTGCTCTTATGCTTAAGTTCTTTACATTACCTCTCTTAACCCTAATATTAGACCTAAGATCTTTAATCTTTAATTGTATATCTTTGAGAAAAAATGCAAGTATAAAGAAAAAAAACAAAATATAGGCTATAAAGTGTATAAACCCTTACTTTTAAGATATAAGGTGCAAACCTAAGAAATCGGACAAATAATAAAGAAATAAATAAAAAAGCTATAATAAATATAATAATTAGTTTTAAAATCAAAGAAACTTAGACCTTTATAATTGTTAGCTTGGCTAAAATTCCTTTTAAAAGTTAAAAAGCGTCAATTTCATTCTTAAGGAACTTCTAGACCTTTGCTAGTATAATCTTAGATATATTTAAGGGCAAATTGTCGCAATTTGTGCTGTTATTAAAGCTAATGTAGAATTTCTTAATGCCGAGAGAGCAATTTCTTAGAATAAATGCTTTAATAGCTTAAAGAGCTTAAGAAGTAGCTGTTTTAAAAGCTCTAAGAACTTAGCTAGCCGCAGCCGGAGCTGCTATTAAAATTGCGCTTGCTATACTCCGAGTTTTACTTGCAATAATAAGAACCGGAATAGTGTGTGATTTGACATTTTGCAAGGGAATATTGTTAATAAAGTTAAATTATTTAAAACGTTAGCTAATTTTAAAGATTTAATAAAGGTTTATATACTATTAAAGTAGCAATTCTTGCTTTTGCAATATTATTTTAAGTAAAAATAAAGATTGCTAATATTGCATAAGTTATAATAGTAGCAAAAAAGGTTATTAAAGCTATTAGCCTTTTAATTATTTGTAAATGTCCCTTGTCCTTAGAGAAAGTGGTTCTCTTTGTAGACATTTTGTAAACCTTAGCAATAGAGAAGCTAAAATGTAATATAATCTAGTAAAAAGAGTTTTTAAAAAGTAATCTATATCTTAAAATGCTATAGTACTAGAGCTTTTATTATATATTCCTAAGACTTTTCTTCTCTTAATTTCAACTTCTTAATTTCAACTTCTTAATTTCAACTTCTTAATTTAAGAGTTCTATTTTCGACTTCCAAGTTTTCAATTATTTGTCCATATATGCCTTTATGCTTAGTAATTAAATAATAAATCAAGCATTATTAGAAAGAAAAAAGCTATAAGGCTTATTTATCTAGCATAAATCCTCTTAGAAGAGTATAAGCAATATAATTTATAAATAGGGTGTCTTTGCTTTTATAGCTATAGAGTGCTTTGTTTACAAAGATTTAGCATCGGTTCTCTAAGTATCAAGTCCTTGTGAAAAGTGATTTCCAAAAACCTTGCACTATTATTGCATTCTTTAAACTAAAATATTCAAGAGAATAATCTCTAAAAATGCTAAAGATATCTTGCTTAGAAGCTTATAGATTATTTAATTGTAACTTTTTAATATTAAGCTAAAATAACTTCTTAAAGATATTAAAGACAAATAAACCTTAATCTTTAAATGTTAATAATAACTTTACTAGATTTAGAAAAACTTATAAGAAGCTTTATATCACATCTCTATTTCCTTAGACTAATAAAGAAATAATACACAATTTGTAAATATTAGGAAATTGCAAATGCAATAAAAGAAAAGGATATACTTTTATTAAGTTAAATGCTTTATAAATCTTCAAGCTAGTAATATTGGAAAATCTACTACTAAAAGCAAAGAGGGAAGTTTATATAGCTAGTGCTATAGTGTTACTAATATATAAAGTTATTTATATTTTCCTTTAAAGATTATAATACTTGGCATTATAAGATAAATGCTAAAATTAAACTTGCATGTGAGAAATGACTAGTATTTAAAGGTTTAAAAGCAAAGCTAAAGTTTGAGAAATGGCATTAATGTCCTTATTATAAATATAATTTTATTCTTTTGCAATAAATGCTAAATATGCTACAAAAGCCTTATTTGCTTTTATTATTTAAAGAGTCTAAAATCGCCAATTATTGCCAAATAATAAAAGATGGATTTCTTATTACTATCGAGTATATATAGGCTAATTACTATAATTAATTATAAGTTATTTAGTGCTAATAGCAATGTTCTTATACTATAAAAGCTTTTAAATGTCTCTTAATCCGGCTAAAGTATTTAATACTAAGAGGCTATTCTAACTAATAAGCAATAAACCAGCTTTAGCACACTATAAATTTATAAGGCAAAATATACTAAGGTTCTTTGCATTTAAGAAGGTGGCAATTTAAGTAAGAAGTTTTATTAAAATGTTTATCTTTTAAAGAAGCTAGCGTAATTTATATAATTCTCTACACTTTTACAAAGCAAGCATATTATCTAATACTCCCTCTTTAGCAATATACTATAACTTATAAAGAAGATTAAAGAGCAAAAGCGGGAAATTCTATCTTCGGGTTTTATTATAAGTTATTTAATATTACTTTACTACTTTCTTGACAAGAAAACTTGTAAGCAAATCTAAAAGAAGCTTTAAAGCAGCTTTAGTCAAAAAATAAACCTTTAATAAAGAAATTAAATACATTAAATAGTATTAAAAAAGATAATAAGTCTTAGACATTTATAATAGCTTAAATTATAAGATTACCTTAAATTGAATTGCAAAAGCTACTTGACTAATAATCCTTTAAACAAAAGCTATCTTTTGCTAATAAAGAAATTATTAGCTAATTTCTTTACTTTAATAAAAGGAAAGAAAGAAAAGGGCAGCAAAAATAAGGATTTGTGAAATAAGATTGCTTAAATATATGCTTAAAATATAACTTTACTTCTTATACTTAAAGAGTTACTTATAATTAAGTTCTTTAATTTTAAATTCAAGTTTTTAAAGTTTAAACTGTATAAGAATAGTTAGCATGCTACTATATAATGTACTTTATAATTTATATATAATTAACTTGTCAAATCTTAAAATTTAATAAGCTAAAAGCAGCTATAAGAATTAATATTAACAAAAGTCTTAAGCCCAAATAACTTAAAGCTGTCACGAGCGCCAGATTCATAGCACAAAGTGCGTGGGCTAAATGGTCTCAATTACGACTATTCAAAGCTAAAGAAGGAAGAAGTTATTTACAAGGTTCGGTTCGTATATAAATACCGAGTTCTGCCGCTCTACACCGCTTGTGCTAGCCGCGCTAGTGCACGTGACCACGTGATATGGAATGCTAGAACTATAATATTACTCCCCCCTTTCGAGAAAGCTTGTCCTCGAGCTTTGTATTTTGTAATTATATAATCGATTTCGTAGTTTCCTCCTAATTTGCCCTCGAAATAGCTATAATTATTCTCTTTTTGCAAAGTCACATGACATAGCTGCCTTAATTGTTAAGCCGCCCTTAGAGGGGGAATTCCCTCTCCTAGGGCAGCCTTAGCTTTTAAGCTCTAATTCCTCTTCTAAATTATCATTTACCTTAGCTTTAAGGAACTTATCCTTTTGCGCGCATTTTAGCTAATATACTAAGTTCCTTGAGGGGCCCGGTCGATTAGGGTACGCATAATGGAATTCTTGTAAAGCAATAGGGCTATTGCTTAATGAAGAAGCAAGATACTAATTAGGATTAAGATCTTAGCCCTTCTAGTTTATCCGATATTGTAGCTTATTACAAAGAAGCTTTATTGCTAGTACCTCTTATACCTCGTACTTCTCCTCGCCTTCTTGCACTTTTATTAAATCGTATTTTAGATTAGTCTAACTAAGTAATAGGTTTTTAGGGTCCTTATATAGCTTTTTAGCATAAAATACTAGGTGCACCTTAATCGATTCTAGCAACTTGAGCTTAAAGGAATGCCTAATTTGCTTTAAAATCTCGTACGGGCTATTTATTTGCTATGCTAATTTGCGGCTCGGTCGATCGTTTTTTTAATGCTTTATTATAACTTAGACCTTATCACTTACTCCAAAATTAATTGCCCGCTAATGCTTATTCGCTTATATTAAATATCGTTCTTGCAATCGAGCCATATTTCCTTATATAATACTCTAAGATTCGTATAATCGTTTTACTAAGGCCTTAGCCTTTATACGGTTTAACTTCTCCTTCGGCATATAAGCTTTAATCGGTGTCTCTTAATCGAATAATGTGCGTGGTTTATATCTTTTTTTAGTTAAGAATAGTGATTAGCTAGTGGTTTTATACTATAAAGAAGCTTGCTAGTAATCTACAATCGATATCCATTTATCTTAGTTATCTTAATAATAATTAATATAAGGTCGTAATCGTTAATTAAAGTATTAGTTTACAATCTCGGTTTATTTATCTATTTGCAAGTAGTTCGCGGTCGATAACTTAAGCTTTATACTAATACGCTTGCAAAACTCGTTTTAGAAGTCCAATATAAATTAGGGGCCTTAATCGGATATAATAATCTCTAGAATCTTAATATGTCGTATTACGTGCAATAGAAATAAGGGTGCTAGTTTATAAGCTATAATCGTGTCTTGTACAAGTATTATAATTGGTCGTTTCCCTAGTTTATCCACAAATATAGCTATTATATTATAGCTAGCTTTACTGTTAAAGCACTTCTTAAAGTCGACTATAATATGCTACTAAGGACGATCCGGTACAAGTAACGGGTGCAAAAATCCTAGTTTCTTGTCCTTAAAAACATGCAAACGCTAACAAATATAACAATTAGCCTAGTATTAATTAATATCCTTCTTCTAATCCGGCCAATAATATTATTGCTATAATAAATGACGTAGTTTTATTTGCCTTAAATGGCTAGAAAGAGGTTAATTATAGGCTTTATAAATAATTGCAATTTGTAAAGGCATATTATTTATAAGTATACTATTAAGGATATATAGCTTTTTGTATTATAGCAATAAACCGTCTTTTAGTTGCTACGTCTTTTCCTATTCGAATTTTGCTTTTATATAAAGCTTTACTAGGTTAAAGGATATATAATTAGCGATTAAGATCTTATCAAGTAGCTAAATGCTATTATATAGTTAAAGAGTAAAGTCTATTGTAAGTTCTAGTTCTTGTGCAAGTTTTATAAGTGCTAATTGCAAATCTTATATAATTATAAGATCGATTTTCGTTCGAGGGAGCAAAACTTAAGTCTTATATTCCTTTATAACCTTACCTTGCTCTTTTATATCCTTATACTTCTTGCTTAAAGCATTTGCTTATTTATTCGACTTCCTTGCCTAGTATATTAGCTTAAAATAGAACCGGGACAGTACTTTGCTTAATAGGCTTGTCTTACTAATAGCTTCTTTGTTATTATAAAGTATTCGAGTGCTTTATAATTTAAATAAACTAAAAAGGGATCGTCTATTTATATTCCTTCTAGTTTAGCTTGCTATTACTTAAATATAAGGATAATAGCTAGCATTTCTTTATTATAGATGTTATAATTAAGCTAAGCTTATTGCATAGTCTTTAAGAAATAAGCTATAAGGTATTATAGCTTGCTTTGCGGGTCTTATTAAGATAATACACTTGCTATAACTTTATTTGAGGCATTTGTCTTTATTATAATAAGTAAATTAGCTTAATAATATCGCAAAATCGGTGCTATAAGCATAGCTTACTTTAACTAACCGAACGCGGATTAGCAGCTCGCGGACTATAAATATGCGGTTCTTTTACAAGTAAGCTCGTTTAATAGTTTAGCAATTTATTTGTAATTTGTAATAAACTGCTAGTAAAAGTTACAAAAACCTAAGAAGGATTATATGCCTTTAACTATAGTCGGTTCCTTCTAATTCTTTATAATAATAACCTTTTCCGGGTTTACTTTAATACTATTTATAAAAATAATAAACCTTAAAAACTTTATACAAGTAACGCGGAATTTAGACTTCTTAATATTAACTTAAAGCCTTGCTTAGTAAAAGCGTTCGAGTACCTTTCGTATATAGCATTCGTATTTTAGGGGATCCTCTAAATAAATGATAATATCATTTAAATAAGCGGTATAAAAGTCGTTTAAATAATCGAATAAAACATTATTTATATATTATTAGTATATTATAAGTTTATTTGTTAAGCCTTTTTATAAAACTTTACACTTATAAGACTTATAACGGGTATAAAAAGTAGTAAGTTCTTTTAAATTAAGGTTTATTCGAATCTTATAAAATGCTTGTCAAATATTTAGCTTTATATAAACTTTAGCTTTAGCTAATTAAGCAATAGTCTTATCGATAAGCGGCAATAAGTATTAATCTTTACAAGTAAAGTTATTTAGCCTTTTAAAATTAACACAAAACTGTAATAATCTATTAGCCTTTTTAACAAATAAGACTAAGGATATAAAAGGTAATTAGCTAGCTTTAATAAAGCCCCGATATAAATTCTTTTTTAGAAACCTCTTTATTTCTTCGAGTTCTTATATAAACTATTAACGTAAAGGGGAGTATCCGATTTTGTTTATATCTTCCGGATTATTAAGCTAAATCTTATAGTTATATAGCCGGTGCAATAATAGCTTATTTGATGCTATTTTTAAGAAAACATTTACAAATTCCTTAAATTCCTTCGGTAATATCCGTTATAGCTATTATAGTTTAGTTTTATAAGGTTATTAATTTATAAGATCTAGCTCCTTTGCTTTCGATTCTAGCCCTTATTTTCGGTCCTCGAGCTCACGGTCTAATTCGTATAAAGATAATAAGAATAGGGTATTTTCGGAGTATTTAAGGTTTATATAAAATGCTAAGTAGCTAATTTCGCATATATCAATTATTTTTTCGGGTCTTTCGGTTATAGGTTTCTTTGCAAGTTGCTTGCGTAATTCGAGAGTTTTGCCTTATAAATTGTTATACATATCTTTATATCGTTATTCTTAATTAATCTTTTAAGATATAGCTATTCGGGCTCGATTTTTAAGCTTTAAGATAGCTATTAGCTTTTAAGTATCCTTAGCTATTAGCTTTATACGACGGTTAATATCCTTTTAGTGTATAAGATTAAGGGGTTATAATATGAAGTTCCTTTTAGTAGTTACTAATATGCAATTTTAGCCCTTATCTTTAAAGTAATCTTTTAGCTATATTAATTACCGGTTTTTGCAATTAATTAAGACTCTTGTTTTTGCGGCCTATTTGCGGCTTAATATTATATCTTGTCCCCTTAATTATACAACTAGTATAAGAACCTTTATTTGTCTTCTATTAATAAGCAAGGTTAACTTTATATAATTAGTAATTAGTTATATAGTCTTGCTATTAAATCTTTGTATATTGCAAGGCATAAGTAATTGCTATACTTTTATATTAAAGAATCGAGTAGTAATAGCTGCAAATTCGGTATTAATAAATATATATCCGTTTACTTTAATATTAATAAGTGTATATGTCTTTATTCTTAGTCTATTGCTACTAATTGTATAAGGAAAGGTAAAAGAATCCCCCTTAAGCAATTAACTAAGGTTTACTTTGCACAAATCGATATTATATAACCTTAAAGTAAAAACTTCTTTTAAAGATTGTCGTTTTTTAACACTTTAAGTTTTAAGACTTCTTTCGACTTCTTAATAGCTTTAATATTTATACGCTTTAAGCAATTATTTATCTTATATCCCGATTCTTGACAAATAAAACACTTGCTTATATTGCTTAACTACTAGCGTAAAGGATTTTAGTATATAAGCTTTAAGAGAGTATTTTAGAAGGTATTTATACGAGAAGTAATAGTCGGCAAAGTAATTGTAGTTGCAATTATAATAGCAAGTGTAGTTATAATAAGGGTATTTGTCTTATTTGCATTGCGGGGCTTTTATACACGTGACTCGCGTTCTTTAATAGCTTTTAAGGATTAGTTATAAATTATATATTATTTTGCAAATTTATAAAAGGTTAATTTGGTATTAAAATGCGAAATAATTGCCTTTTAAAGACCGAAAGATAGCTTGCTATTTAGTTTATACTTTAGTTTTGCGGGTGCTACTTTAGCTTTAGAAGCTAATTGCAAGAACTTTATATAAAACTTGTAAAATAACTAAGTAAACTTTATAAATAGCTTCTTGAAATCGTTTTTGGCTATAAATAACCGGTTCGGATTCTTATAAGCGGAGGTTAAGTGCTCGAATAAGTCTTAAATAGTCGTGTATAAATCGATAGCATTATCCCTTAATTGCAAAGATATATACTTTATAGCTTTACCTTTAATTAAGCCTTTTATATATGCAAGCTTTATAGATTTAATAAGTGTCGCACTGGAGTAGCCCCCCCTTAAGGGCTTATGTCAGGTGATTAGGGTGCAGGGGTCCCTGCCTTATATATAGGGGCTCCCGCCCACATCATTCCAAAAATCAGAGCTGCTCATCAGAGCATTTTGCCTTCATCGATTTACTTGCGACAATAAGATAATAATTTGCATTCTTATAAAGCTTGTTTTTAATACGGGATAGCTAATTAAAGAAACTTATACTCTTGCTATTTGTAAAGATAAGGGGATTAAGGAGCTTTGTAAAACGTATAAGAGCTTGTTTATACGCGGGGGTAGCTTGTCGATTTTGACGGTATGCTTCGAGTAGCTTAGTTTAAAAGGAGTTGTTTTGTAAGGATAGCTTAGCTAAGTGTCCTTGCTATTCCTTAGTTTTTGTCTTTAAAG
>Ga0302221_10003136_pt1 | contig 10085 bp, 5 predicted proteins | sample II_Palsa_E2_1_FD_193517 | JGI IMG/M metagenome (GOLD analysis project Ga0302221, IMG submission 193517) | Peat permafrost microbial communities from Stordalen Mire near Abisko, Sweden - II_Palsa_E2_1 | ecosystem: Environmental > Terrestrial > Soil > Palsa > Peat permafrost | place: Sweden...
TTTATCTAAAATAACAGATCCATCAAATTTGGGAGTAATTTCAAAACTCGATATACTGAACATTACAAAACTTAATATTGATAGCGAAAGTAGCGATAGTTGCTCGGTAAACCAAACGGATAAACATTTATATAAAGTTATTGAAGAATTTAGGAACCATTTCTTATTATTAAATTATTTTAAAGGAATTATAGAGAATTATAGAGAAATGTATCAAAATAAAATTGCAATTTATTGTAGAATTAACGATATTAATGTTAAAAAGGACATTCATGGCTTTGAAGAATTACAAAATCTTAAAAATTTTGCATCGTACAATGAAGTTGTTAAACAATTGAAAATTGAACAACCAAATGAACAAGAAATAAAAAATTTAAAATATGATGATAAATCAATCGTTTTTTTACCTCACAATTGTGAACAAGTAAAATTAGATATTGGCGATAAATTTTACAATAATCCATCATTTAGATTTAAATTTACTGAAGTATTTGACACAACTGAATTTCCGCAAAATGAATCTATCGGTAAATATATGATGCTTGATACGCAATTATCTAAACAAAAATCGCTCTGTTTAATTACGTACGGATATAGTGGAACTGGAAAAACATATACTTTATTTGGAGATGCGAATAACATAAATAACAGTACTGGAACAAATGGCCTATTGCAGGCTACATTAGAATCATTAAATGGATTAGAAACGGTATATTTTAGAATATACGAATTATATGGATTAGGAATACCATATATGAATTATTGGAAAGATAGCTCGGGAAAAAGTAGAATTGATAAAATTAATCACCAAATATTTAAATATGACGTAGATTATACAATTATAGAAGGATTAACTGAATTTACATTAATAAATCAATCAACAAAGGCTAAGGCTAATATTAATGCTGATGAAAATAATAATAATGAAATGTTCGACATAATGATTAATTCTGAAGACATATTAAAATTTATAGATCAAACGCCAACTCAAACCAACGGATTCTCAAAAAGTTATAATCGTATTGAAAATGGCTTCACGAAAGTAAACGCGAACGATATAAATAAAACATTTAATAGTTTTAATATGCTAATAGATCAAATTAATAAGGTGCGAACAAAGAAGCAACGAATTAGATCTACCCCGAATAATCCAGTAAGTTCGCGCTCCATTATTTTTTATGATTTTAGACTTAAATTTAAAGATAATGATAAGGAAACAATATTTTTAGTGATTGATTTACCAGGAAGGGAAGATATTGTTAATACTTATGTTTCTCCGTATTTTAATAATGACGTAATTAAAAATAAAATACTACCAACTAGTTATAATAAATTAAAATTATTTACTACATCATTATACTTAAATCCTTTAGCTGTGGGTATATTTAACCCAACTGAAGTTATTAATACCTTTAATGGAATTGATCAACAAGATTTTAAAAATATTATTAATTATAAAATAAATTTTAAGTTTGGTGCAAATGAGGCTAATTGTTCATTAAAAGAAGAATTAATCAATAATGGTGATAAAAAAAGTGAAAATCCATGGGTATTGGAATCCATTATGAAAATTGATGCGGATAGTAAAGGAAAAGATAGAATTAGTTTAAGAATGTCTAAAGATAAATTTGTATATAACATTGCAACTAAGGCGTTTGAGGAAGTTAAAGGAGCTGAATCAAAAAGTAATACATTAGGGTTAAGAGGATATGCTAAGGATGACGAAACATATACGTATAGCGCAGTTATATCAATTCATTTAATAAATAGACTAATCCAGATGAATAGATTTGACATTATTAAAAAAATATATCACAACTTAATTGAAGAAACTCTTAATAAAGAATTGAACAAAGGTAGCTCAGTTACATTGAATGAATTGCGAGACTCCGGATTTAAAAGGGAGGATATAGACAAAAATGAAATAGATAAGTTAAATCAAAGTGTGACTGATATATTAAAATTTAATTATGATATTGCAGGACTGGAAGGAATATATATTAATGAAAATATTATTGGATTAATAAAACATTTAGGAAGCGATCCACAAAATATCAAAAAAGAAACTGATAGAAATAATTTTATAGCAACTATTAAACAACAAGATGATAAGGCTAATTTTACTGAACAGCAACGAATAGCAAGGTATTGGATTACTGATAGTTTAAATAATTATGACAATGGAGACATAAAAAAATTTTATAATGTAGGTGCATCAAATGTGGCTAATTTAAGAAAAGGTAATAATTTTATTGGAAATGATAGTGGTAATTGGGACGCCGATTATCAGTATTTAGTCGATTTATATAACCCACAAAAATTATTTAATAATGATGAGCCATTGTTAATGGACATCTTAAACTTTTATATGAAACAGATAAGTAGCTTTAAGTTATTTTATTTATTTGGGAATTTTAAGGATAGTAAAGAAAATATATTTAAATGTAAAGGGCAATATAGTCTATTAAGCGATGCCGCGTCGTTCATAAATGTAATAAACGAAAATTCATAATGGCCACAAATAAAACATAACTAATTCTAACAATTAATTATATACTCGAATTATATAATGGATTTGGATCCTAAAAATAAAATAATAAATGCATTGACCACTAGCACATTAATAACAAATGTTAAATATAAACACAAAGATATTGTTGATAAATTACAAGAATTAATTAAATTTATGACGCATGTTCATAAATCAAAAAATAATATTAAAACTTTTGATGAAAAATTTGTTAGTCAAATGCAAATTAAAACTGACGATTTAGTAAATTTTTTAAAAGGATTAAATTTGGGAATTATGAGCCAAGTCTCAGACATTAATAATAATTATAAAAACAACCTAAATACAATAACACAAAATCTACTATTAAATGGATTTTTACCTAATTATTACGATATTACAAGCGATAAATATATATATAATATGAATGATCATTATCATGAAACGTTGCATTTTATTTTAAAATTAAATGAATTTATGTTGTCAAATATTGAAACAACTAATATAACAAAATTAAAAGATAAATTAATTAATGACGATATTGCGCAAATAGTTATTTTGAACTTTAACGAAAATATTAAAATAATTAATGAAATTAGAAACATACTCATCCTTAATATAAAACATATTGACGGCATTTATAATAAAATTAATATTAGTAAAGTTAATCCAACTTTTGATACTGAACTTACATTCGTCAAAAATAATTTCTATAATAATCAACCCACAATCGATTTACTTATAAATAATCACGAGCTTAATGAAAAAGAAATCGATGTGGCATATTATAACGATACAGATAATTCAATTAATTCAATTTTTGAATTATTAAAAACTAAAAATGCAAAGTTCAACCAAATTAGTAAAACTATCGAGGATCATTATGATATTAAAGCAATGACACAAATTATGATGCCACATCAACATCAACATGGAGGCAAAAATATAGAAAATCATCAGAAAAATAAAAAAATGATAGATAACAAAATCTATGATATATGTGTTGCATTACAAAATTTAAATAATTTAGTTGAAATATTCGTAAATATCAATGAAACTATGTCCAAACAATTAGAAATGTATATATATTACCAAGTATATGTAGTCGCCTCATTATTAAATGTAAATAAATTGTCATATGTGCATATAAATTACGACAAATTAAAATACTACGAACGTATTTTAATTAATGTTAAACAACAAATTAATAATGTAAATAATGACGAAAGAATTACATTTTTAAAAAAATATCATACAATAATAATAAATTTATTGTGTGATTTTTTAACAAAATTAAATTTATATATTGAAACTAATAATAAAAAAATGATCCACATTGATATATTAAAATGCAATGGGTCAACTAGCCATTATTTACTGATTTTAAATAATTTTAAAGATATTTTAGAATCGTACAACGTAACATATAAAGTTATTTAGATATTAAACAATACGCCATTGCACCAATACTGAAAATTAAAGACATCTTTATAAGAGTCGTTTCATTAGCAATGATGTGAGGTTCGTTAACTTCTCCGTTTTGTAAATTAGGTTGTATATCAGATGTATTTTCATTTTTAATTACAAATTTTTCACGTGTTAATTTAAATAATTTCAATTGTGCAAAAATTTCTTGTTTTTGTTTTTTGTTGAGTTGTTCCTCAACAATAGGATTTTGATTTATGGTAAGCGAATATCTTCTAATTAAAACTTTCTCAATTGCGTTATTTGGAATGTCATCACATGATTTAATTTTAAATATTTTTTTAAATTTTTTATTTAATATATATGGTTTTTCAATATTTGCACTTATATAGGTATGATGCGAATGTGTAGTACAATTGCTTAATATTGACAATTTATCACAATCATGAGTAGTATTTGTATTTTTATTTGATAGACTTATTACGTCAAAATCATCATCCAAGCAAGTCACAATATGCCTTTTGTTATTTATTATATTGCTCATTATTATTATATAATGATTTAGAATATTGATAATCTATTATATCAAGATTTCAATTTTATTTCAATTTTTTAAATAAGCGTAAAATTAACAAATAACGAATATTTTGTGTTAATGTGCTATTTACTTATCATTTAATTATAATTTACTTGTCATTAAAATCATAAAAATATATTTATGCCATTTTAAATATATACAAATGATTATTCTAGTTATTGATAAAGAAACGAATTTTGGTGGTATAAAAAAATGGCATAATGAAATATGCAATCAATTAAAAATAATGTCACTAAAGTTCAATACGCTCGCAATAACAGGAGACATGCCAGATATAAATAATATTTATGATTCGATTATTATTGCAAATAATGTCGTTAGTAAATATTTTTATAATGGCATAATACTAAAGAAATTACAAGAAAATAAAAATAAATTATATTATGTGATGCATAGTAACACAAACCCAACAAATAAATTATTACAAATTCACTCAAAATATTTTTATGGAATAATTTGTATATCTCAAGGATTAATCGAATTACTAAAAACAATTGCATATTTAAAGGATAAAAAAGTCGCATTTATACCAAATAAAATAAATTTTATCCGAAACAGTTCAAGTAAAGAAGTAAGTAAAAATATTAGGCTCGGATTTGTAGGACGAATATCAATCGAAAAAAATATACCAATGCTATTACACTCAATTAAAAATATGGTTAATTTAAAATTTGATAATATTAAATTAAATCTTTTTGGGTCATGCAAAAATCAAAAATATTTGGATTACATTTTGAGTTTAATTAAAAAACTAAATCTTGAAAATGTCGTTAATTATGCTGGACATTATGAAAATGATGAAATGGAAAAAATGTACAATCAAATCGATATTTTAGTTTTACCAAGTATCGCAGAAGGTATGCCCTACTGTATAATTGAATCATCACACTACAATATTATACCCGTTTTATCTAATGTTGGTGATATTAATGAAATAGTGAATGATATAAATAGTAATATATTTAACTTAAAAGGATTAAAAAAATATACTGGTATATACGTAAATAATTACATTGAATTATTACGAGATGTTGGATATACTGAGCATTTTCAACAAAATAATAATAATTATACTGATGCACATATACATACTTGTGAAAACTTTGAATTATTTTGTGATTGCCGCATTATTCCCGCAATAGATTATGTAAGTACCCAAAAAGCCACATGTAAAGGATGTGAAGTATTAATAGATAAAAAAAAGCTATTTATTGATAATGTAAATTTATTAACTAGAGCATTAATTGATACTATTAACAATATACCTAAATATAAAATAATTGGTATTTACAAAAATGTTGATATGACCAATAATTTAAATGCCTTAATTAATGATACTTTACCTGTAGCTTGTAATGCTAATATTCCTGATACTGCGATTGGTGCTACTATAAATGAACCTGAAAATAAAATGACAAATTTGAAATGTTCATATAAAGAATTTAATATGGGTAATGCAATGAAGCGAGGGATTCATGTAATTAAGTTTGAAGATAATAATCTTGAACTTGGTAATGGCAATGATTACAAAAATAAAAATAAATATGAAATAAATTACTATGATAGTAATATAACTAACATGGACTACCACAAAAATAAAGATAAAAATAATGTTATTAATGGACGAAAGAAAAAAATAAATATAGCAAATAATTCAGATATTAGTAATACAAATTATTATAAAACTGAGAATAGACCACAGAATAAACTACAACATAAAATCGAAGATACAAAAGAAACTGAGAATAAAATAGAAAATATTGAAATTACAAATAAAAAATATTATAAAAATGAAACTAAGGCAAATATCGTTTATTTAAATCCATTTTCAAAAAATAAAACTTTTGTTGGCCTAAATGATGCTCAAAGGAAAGATAAGAGAATAAATATCGTCGTTGGAGGTAATAATAACGCTAAACAGAAAGAAGTTGGTAAAGAAGTTAAAGACGTTAAAGTAGTCAAAGTAGTTAAAGAAGTTAAAAACGTTAACGAAAATCCAGAAGTTAAGGTTGTCAAAGAAATTCCAGAAGTTAAGGTTGCTAAAGAAACTTCGGAAGTAAACAATATTCAAAGTTTAAAAAAGAAATTAACTGCCGTAAATGTAGTAAGTAAAATGATCATAAATAATGAAACAGATGAAAGGGATAGTAAACAAAAAAATGTTGTTGTAAATAGTTTTTGTTTTAAATTTTAATATATATTAAAATGAATTGTAGTAGCCACAATGTGCGATTTGTGCACGATTATACCAATAAAAAATTTAGTTATCTATTCTAAATGTACAAACATAATTTTTGGCTGTACGTCTGTACGTTATAAAATTTTAAACTTATGGTGTATAAATACGATAATCGTATTTTAAACGTGCACTAATAATATAATGAGCGAAAAATCTAAAATAATCGATCATGACATCTATTTATCAGGACCAGTAAATATTGTTAGACTAGAGGGAAAGGTTGATAATATTAAAAAGGTAATATATTTATTTTTTGACTATCATATTTTTTCAACTGAATGTAAAAGTGTTGATAGCATAGACGTACATAAATATTTTATAAAATTTTTTGAATCTCTCTCAAAAGATAAATCTGAAAAAATATTTGATTTTTTTGTTGAGACATTTTCTCATGATATTGAAAAAGAACAGAACAGCGATAAATTTAGGGCAAAGAACAATTATTTGCAAAATGTTAGAAAAATTTTCAGTAATTTAATTAAAATAACAACTAAAAATAAAATTCATTCACCAGATAAATATAAAAATGTTCGTTTACATTTCACTGATATTAGGGATTTAATATATAAAAATAATGCAATGGATCCATCTAACCACACAGTTGACGCGATATATGACCACAGTTATAATATGAAATGTAGCAATTTTAGTGTTGAAAATTACAAAAAAACATTAATAAATTTAGAAAATACCCAAAAAAACTCATTTGATATTATTAACTCATTTGAAAATAGTAATAGTAAGTTTAAACTAGATAAATCCATAGTTGGAGTAGTCGAAGATAGAACAAAAAAATTTAAGGGTTCAGATTATGATAAAATTATAAATAATTTATTTTATAAGATGAGGCATGAATATAAGAATAATGAAATATCTGCAATTATGAATAATGTCCTAAGCTGTTATTTTTTATCTGGGATGTATAGCTTAATTCAAAAAATAAAAAAAGCGACCGAAATTATGAATAATAATAAAAAGATGTTTGAACATACAAAAAATTTTTCACATAAAAAATTAGATGATACTTTTTTAAGTGAGTATCTCGATAATTTAAGTAACAAATTAAGCGATATTGGACAAAAAGATTTGACTACATATTCAATATTAATCGATTGTTACATGATTAGGCGTATGCTCGATAAAAAATATATTACTAATTGTTTATATTATGCGGGAGCTGCGCATACTAGTAATATAATATATATACTAATAAAATATTTTAATTTTAAAATGACGCATTGCTCATATAATAAATATGATGTTAATGAATTTAATGATAAAATAAAACATATGACAATAGATGATATATTAGAAAATTTAGTACCGGATGAATTTTATCAATGCAGCAATTTAAAGAATTTTCCTGTAAATTTTGAATAAATGAGTAAACATATAAAAAGGGAATAAACTTGTAATATATTATTTTAATAATTTTTTTGTGATATAAAAATATAATAAATGTCAAATTATGTTAATAATCAACAATATCCTAATGAAGGAGGAAATTATCAAGATGCAAGGTATAATAGACGCCCAAGATATAACAATAATTTAAATCAAGATACTGAAAATAGAGGAGGATGCAATGGATTCTTAAACTTTTTAAAGAAATATTGGCACATATTGTTATTAATATTAGTGGTCGTGTTTATATTGATGTTCTGTGTTGGGTCAGCATGTGGAAATAAGATTATTGATCTGGGAGATGTTGGATCTGAACTACCTGAGGCTATATTTATTGAAAGACTGCCAAATATGATGTAAATTTATAATTAATTTATATTTACTAACATTTACTAACATTTACTAACATTTACTAACATTTACTAACATTTACTAACATTTACTAACATTTACTAACATTTACTAACATTTACTAATGTTCGTTTTATTAATTTGCCAATATGTAAAGCAATTTCCCAACTTATGGTTACAATTAACAAAATGATTTTGTTAAAATAAAAATTGAAAATTATAGTATCTAATAATCATATTAGATTATATTTAACCTTAATACATATATATTTAATCGATAAGCATGAAACATCTCACATCTAACACAACTTTCAATAATTTATTCTCTCAATTTAATGATATTTCTGATTCTGAAGAAGAAAACAATATTATTATTAAAAAAACTGAAAAAAAAACAATAAATAACAATATTGGTAATATAATAAATATACAAATGATGAACGAATTACCAAAAAATACAAACACAACAAAATATGTGCCAACGGGCGCATCAAATAATGTATTTAATAATACTTATAATGTACATGTCGGTCCGTTTAAAGACAAAGCGACCGGAATACATCGAAATTCGGATGGCTATAAAAACGTTGCAACAAAAAAAACAACCTTTTCGACAAATCAAAACCAAAACCAAAACCAAAACCAATGGAAAAATAATAAAAATGACAATTATCAAAAAACTAGTACAACAACTTATAATAATAAAAGACCCATAAATAATAATATAAATTCTGAAAATTATAAAATAAATTCTGAAAATTATAAAAAACTAGGGAAAAATAAATCTGATTTAGAAGGTTTTATGATTTCGTTGGCAGCAAAGGAAAAGATTGATATTGAGGGACAAAGTGAAATATTAAAACTATATAAAAACTGGGATAAGGAAGATCAATTTAAATTTTGGGGGTATGTACTTAGCTTTCAATTGCCCGCAGTATTTGAATGTAATAAAGTAACAACTGAATTTTTAGCAGTAGCAAATGCACCAGTAAAAGGTAATACAAATGGATTTTCATTTTACAATTGGGTATTGTGGCCATATAAGGTTACAAATTATAATATTGAAAATCAGATAAAAATGTTAAAGTTAATGAAAAAATATGAAATTTCTCCATTTGATAAAAACAAAAGTGGTGAGACTGCAATGAAGTTACTTAAGCACAGTATCAATCTAAAATACATTCCTGAGAAATATGAAAGAGACATATACAACGAAATATTAACAGAGCCAGGAAACTCGCTTAATAAAATTATAACCTCGACTTTAAATAAATATGACGATAAAATAGAAATATTAAAAAATGAAAAGGAAAGTTTTACTGAATTTACAATAAGAAAAGAAGGGCATGAAATAATGGAGGCTAATAGAAAGAAGGAAATGGATGGATTAATTTGTTGGATTGCGATGAACGATATCCAAGCAATGGCAGAAAGGCTATGTACAAAAACGCTTGCATCTTTACCACAATCGGCAAACCACAATTGTCAAGGATTATATCCAGTAATTCGCTCGAGATGCTCCTTCTTAATGAAAATATTAAAGAATGGTCCTAAGATTG
>Ga0302221_10003139_pt1 | contig 10082 bp, 15 predicted proteins | sample II_Palsa_E2_1_FD_193517 | JGI IMG/M metagenome (GOLD analysis project Ga0302221, IMG submission 193517) | Peat permafrost microbial communities from Stordalen Mire near Abisko, Sweden - II_Palsa_E2_1 | ecosystem: Environmental > Terrestrial > Soil > Palsa > Peat permafrost | place: Sweden...
TCCCCGAGTTAACCACGCCCCGCATGTACCAGCAAGGTCGTGGCACCGGGAGCACCGTACGGACGGCCACGTGTGCGGCTGTGCGTAACCTGCTGAAGCAACCCAAACTAAAGCACCAACGTTTCACCATGTTCAAGGCCACGGTAAGCGTAGGGACAATCGCAGAGGAGGCCACACACAATGAAACTGTTTGAGGCTAGTCCTGCACGTCTCTCTGATTATCTATATGCACGGCGCAATGCTATTTGCACAATGTGTGGGGCTATAATGACCGACGGTTTTTGTACCGATGCTGCGTGTGCTACGTACCCCAAACCTTTTGGTTTTCCCTTCGTGCTTCTATTCAAACGCGCTGTAGAAACCACACACAAAGCGTTCATAAAACGTGCGTCCAAAACCAAACCTTCCAAAGTAGTATCGGGAGGAAGAGTGGAATCCAAAAGGAGAAAACACTGATGACTAAGATGGTTCTTCTCAAGAATATTCAGGACAATCCTTACAGGGACAAGCAGCGCAACCCAATTGATCCCGCTCGTGTAGCGCCGTTGGTGGAATCCATCGGCACCACAGGATTTTGGAAAGGTGTGTATGGCAGGGAACGAGGAGAATACGTACAGATCGCCTTCGGCCACAACCGAGTCGATGCAGCACGTCAAGCAGGACTAACGGAGATTCCTATTGAGATAGAAGATTTATCCGATAGCGACATGCTCATGCGTATGACCCGTGAGAATCTACGCGGGGATTTACTTGTGAGTCTTGAAGCCGTCAGTGCTGCCGTCAAAGCCTTCGGCACAGGAGCCGTGAAGTTTGAAGAGGTGGACCCGAAGACACGCAAAGATGCTTTGCGCTGCGCACCCAGTTTCATACCAGGAAAGGTATCTGATCCCCCTGGGGGATCACATATGTATACTGCCGATACTTTGTCAAGGTTCCTTGGCGGGATATACGTAAAAGCCCCCCTTAAAGGCCGTACAGAAGATAGAGCACAAAACTCTGTGGTGGCTGCGTTGGGTATCCTTGAGATGGAAGAACGCAAGGTGGTAGGATTCTCGGAGCAAGTGTTACGCACCCAGAAGGAAGCCGAAGGAGACGACGCAGAAGAAACCCGTTATGTCGGAGCCAAGAAAATTATCGCTATCATCTCAGAAGTGAAGAAACATGAGGTGTTCGATAAAGCCAAAGCGGAGAAACGCCAAGAAGAACTGGACCGCTACAACGCCAAGCAGAAAGAACTGGAGGAGCAACGCAAGGCGCACGAGGAGAAAGCGCGGCTCGAACGCGAAGCCCTGATTAAGCAGCAACTCGCAGCTAAGGTGGAGGAGGACACCAAAGAGATTGCGCGGCTGGCGCAGAAGATGCGTGAACAGGCTGCCAATGCAAAACTCAAGCAGATTGCCGACTCTGAAAAGTTGCAGGCAATCGAGGCGAAGGTTGCAGCGGCGAAGTTGAAAGCGGAGGAAGCCAAGAAGGAAGACTCGTACGCACCTGTACGTCGGGACGTAGAACGTCTTCTATTCAGGATGAACAACGTTTCCACTGGCAGCTTCGAAACAGACATCAAGGCCGTCTCTAAGCTACCGCTCACGGTGAAAGACAGGCAGCGTATATGGGAGTCAGCCCAGGCACTAGGAAACTGGTACCTTGGTTGGGTGTCGGCGCAAGTGTCGGTTCCTATCCTCACTGGCAAGAAGGAACTGAAGGAAATGAAGGCGCGGGAATTGGCCAACCGTCACAAGGAAGAAGCCGCAGCCAAGGCCGCAGAGGAACTAGCACGCAAAGAGCGAGTAGCGGCCAAGGCCGTTACTAAGAAGAAAACAAAGGAGACCAAATGATTATCAAGGACATCAACGGGGAAAAACTGGCACTAACTAAAACCACACTCACAGAAGTAACGGGTGAATGTGTGGACGGGGATAAGTGGGCATTAAAACTCAGGGATTTGAAAGAAGGAGGATTCGTTGAACGTGGTGTGCTGTATCGCACAGACGATGTGTACGGAGACGTAACAGGCTTCATCTGCTATGACCCAGAGAAACGTAGAATCGGTTGTCGCTGGTTTAGCAAGAAAGTCTTCACAGTGATTCAGAAGGCCATAAAGGAGAGCAAATGAAGTTAGACACGACGACCGTACACAATGACCGCGTAGCAATTGTGGTGGGAGACTTCAATGGTACTCCCGTTTACAGCATGGACATTGCCGAGGTAGACTTCGACGCAGCCAGAGAGTCTAGGAGGGCTGTGCTAGCGGCACAGAATCAAGCGGAGCCGTCCGTATCTACGGCTGGGCTAATGGCCGGGGAAGCGATTTGCCCTGACAACGTGATACGCCGAGGGACAACCTTGGAAGTACGCGGCGACGACTACTACAATGCTGTGAAGGACCCCGAGCATACCGTTCGCATTCACATTGCAGAAGCACGGACTTTCCTAGGCACCGAGGGTGTCACCATGACATGGCGACCGAACCGCTACAGGGCTTCGGACGCTAGGGAATTGTTCTGGGACGCCAACGGCAAACCTGCGGACAAGAATGCCGTGCAACGGGATGCCATGGTATTCAACGATGACACCGATTATGCTCTGCTACACGGGGAGGTGAGCGCGTGATTACTGAAAAGGAGAACACAATGACTATCACCACGGTTGGACAAGGCGTACAGTGGAGAGGTAGAACAGGCACAGCCATGAAGCTGTATGATAATCGCGTAGTGATTCGCTTTGATGACAACTTTGAGGAGAGGACTATTCTCCTTGATTTTGTGCAACCATCTGAGCATTCTCCATTGCCGATTAAACTGCGAAAACCAAGTACGAAGTACCTTAAGGCTTTGAACCTAGACCTTAGCATCGCCGGGACTAGGGAATTCATCGCGTACCTTCGTACGCCGGGAGCACATTGTACGTTGGAGCTAGAAGCCAGGAATCCTGACTTCGACAGCCCCATCCGTGAGCAGTACGCACGGGAGACCGGGGATGATCTGGTGGAAGGAAAAGGCTATCGTATAGCCCCCTACTCTGCCAACAAACAAGGGTCGGAAGGCTCAGTCCGGTTTGAGCCTCTTGCCGAGTATCCGGTTGACGTGGTAGAATTGTTATCACCAGACGGGACAGGCCACATCAACCACATCGGATTTGTGTGGTTGCTCGTAAAAGAAGGGTTCCGAGTATCGCGGTAAAAACTTCAACACCAAGTTGCGGAGTTAGTTTAATGTAGAACACCGAGTACCAACTCGGAAGCGGCGGATCAACCCCGACCACTTCGCTCCAACTTCAGTGGAGGTCAATTTGTCAAATTCAGCAATCAGCATGCCTGATGAAAAGTATGCAGTGACGCAGCTACGTAGTCTGCGCGTAAAAGCCGAGAAGTCTGGAAAGGAAATAGCAAAAGAACTTCGTATGTGGCAAGACTCCCTCGGACACGGGAAATTTAAGAAAAACTACCTACTCGCCGGGTGGACCGAGGACAAGGTGCACCACTACCTACAGTACTACAAAGAGGACGCAGAGGTGAATTCACCTCCTGATGTAACTGAAAACAAAGAGATTACCCGTACTGAAATACAAGGTTTGATCTACCGGGTAAAAGGCATTACAGCAGCCATCGAGCAGGTTCTGGCTGCGGAAAAATGGCAGAGAGATAAAGACTTCCCCGAACTTCAACAGGAAGGCAAAGCACTGATCTCTCTACTGGAGAGACTATGAATCATATCGTTTTGCAGTTTTGCAGTTCTTCAGATTTGTTGCCATTCGAGGAACGGCATTATGTTGCGAAGATGGAACTTAACCATCCCAATGCTACCGAACATTCTGTTGCGGCTGGTAAGCCCGTAGGTCATCATGGTCAACAGATACACTATTTGATCTGGGTGAAACCGGATGATTCTAAATGGCAAAACGTAGGCGCTATCTCGGGCGGTTCTCCTACTTTTGGTGTAGGGATACGCGATAAATTTTTTGGGCTGGATAAATTTCCCAAACCAAAGCGAGGGGAAAACAGCCTCTACCTCAACGGCATCATAGACAACACGCTTTACCGTTTAGAACTAAACATCCCGAACTTGGCTTCACAAATTCTCGCTATATGGAGAAAACAAGTTGTCAAGGACTGGGAGTTTATGTATGGTGTCAAGCCTTATGGTTTTGAAACGTTCGTTGATGAGGATCGAGACGAAACAAAAGGCTTCAAAAAGTCTAAGGGTGGTCTCTACGTCGCGGATAATTGGACTTGCGTAGGAACAACCAAAGGGAGTACCAAAGACCATGTAGGACGTGGGTTGACAGGAGGCTTGAAGGGAAATCCTTTTCACCGTAAAAAAGTCTCTATAAAAATTGCGTACTGTAAATGGATAAAACCATTCACAGAGCCACAGGTGTGTAACTACAAATCATCATGGAGAGGGCAAACTCCTGAAGAAAAAGCGTTAGGAAAAGAACGGACTGAAAAACGTAAACAGCTAATGCAGGGGGCTGTTCTTCTGCTTAAAACAGAAGGCATTGATCCTGCCTAGAACGTGTCTGTACAAAGGAGAAGGTAACTAAATGCTGCACATAACCAGTAAAACCCCAGACAAGAAAGGTGGGCTGAGAAAACTTTTATCTACTGTTGACGGCAAGGAACTGCTGGCGCTGGCTGGTGTCACTGAGCCTAAGGGGGGAGACAAAATAGCCCTCACAGTATACGGAAGCGGCAGCAAGATTGAAGGCCAGGTCCGTTCCAACGGTCCACAGGGAGGATACAAAGTTGCTCTTTATCCTGTGCCGTTTGACAACGTGCCATGGGAAGTGGAAAAGCAAGATGGGAAACTTGTTGTCCGTGCTTTAATTTCCATACCTGTAGAGCCTTGGAAATTGAGGGAAAACGGGATTGCTCCCAACGCCCCTGATACGTTTACCCCTAGCCACATGGTAGGGGACCGTGTCACCAAACACAAAGAAGCCAAGATGAAGCGGGAGTTCACTCTGTCGTTGGAAAATAGCGGTTACAGCCGTTTTGGGTACGAGGTGCCCGATGGTAACGGTGGGCGCATAGACGTGGGTGCGTATCTTGGTCAAGACCTTCACCTGTTTGAATTGAAGATTAAGTCAACTGCGCGTAAATGTGTAGATGACGCTATGGGTCAACTGCTCACCTACTGGTACAACACTGGTCGGATAGCAACTAAGTTGGTGGTTATCGGACCCATACCTACAGATGTTTCTGCAGAAGAATATCTGTCTGTGATGAGGGCCTTAGGGGTTCCTGTGTTCTACCAACAATTCACCTACGCAGAAACCGCAGCAGCAGGAGGAGTGTAAACGAAGTGAGTGGAATCTGTTGCAAAAATTTCAAAACGGAGGAAAATAATGTTTCGTAAACTTGCAAGTTTTTTACTGTTGTTCTGTAGCTTGATGGTGGTCAGCCCTGCGCTGGCGACGGATGTTTATGTCGCCGCAACCGCTGGTACCTGCGCCAGCCATACGGCGGTAGCGCCGAGCGGCGTTCACTGTCGGCAAGATCGGTGACGTACCTGCGAACACAAGGTCAAACGTAGTCAGGGTCACAACAGGAACAAACTAAGGAGGCAAGTGTCTGGATTTGAGAAGTTGTTGATTAAGTTTGGTGGGGTCTCTGAAGACCCCACTGAGCTACCACAGCCCTCCCCGGCTGGAGGATTAGAGACTTTTATTCAGCGCCACGGAAATGTGTCGGAAGAGTTTAGTTTTTATCAAGGCTCCGTTATACTCAGGTTCGACAAAGAAGAACATCGCTACTACCGCGTCAGTGAACTAGGCAACTTAGAACCTGTTGACGGTGTTACAACAGTTTGTGGCATAGTAGATAAGAGTCACATGCTAGTGCCTTGGGCCAGCAAGATGGCCATACAGAAAATGCTACGGCTAATTCCAACCGAAATGGTAAATGGAATCGTCCGTATCAAAGCACTAACGTTTGAAGAATTCACCACAGTTGCTCTTGAAGCGAAATCAGCCCATAAAGACAAACTGGAAGAAGCAGCCGACACTGGGCACGCTGCACATGCTTGGTTGGAAGAGTGGATTAAAGCAGGCATTTCTGGTAAAGTAAAAGAACAGGACGAGATGCTAAAGTCCATAGGAGTTACATGGGAAAGTCTATAGAGTTGACTAGTGAGTACACGGCTACCGTTAGTGAACAAGATTACCAGCGAGTTGTAGACGCAGGTCCTTGGTTTGCTCATGTGGAAAAGAAAAATGGAGTCATCTACACGGTATATGCATACCGTCACGTAAAACGTGCAGATGGAGGCGATACTACACAGAAGTTACACCGTTTCATACTAGGTGTTATTGATCCTAAAATCGAAGTGGACCACAAACGCGGCAATGGATTAGACAACAGGCGCAGCAACCTGAGAAAAGCCACCCATGCACAGAATATGCGCAGCGGTAAAATGCGTAGAAATAACAAAACAGGTTTTAAGTGTGTTTATTGGCATGTCAAAGGTAAGAAATGGGTCACCAGAATAACAGTTAACGGAAAACTGGTGCATCTAGGGCTATTTGCAACTATACAAGAAGCCGCCGACGCTTATGATAAGGCAGCAAGGAAGTATCACGGAAAGTTTGCCATTACCAATGCTATGTTGCGAGGCAAAGCATGATCCTCACAGATGAACGTGCTATACAGGCTGTGAAAGCAGCTTTGCGATGGATGAAGGCTCATGCTGTGCAATGGCTAAAGACTGAAGAAAAGGTCTATAGTCTAGAATTCAATTTCGCTGGGACTATGGATGGGCTTGCATACGTGGACTCTTGCCCTGATCCTGCATGCTGTACCCAAGAGTTTAAACACAGTTTATGCCTTATAGACTTCAAAACCTCAAACCAATTAAAAGATGAGTACTGCCTTCAGACGGCAGCCTACCAACAAGCCCTACAAGAGGAGCACGGCACCATCATAGAAAACCGTTGGTTACTACGCTTAGGCAAGAGCGACGAAGAGGCAGGCAAATTTGAAACGTGGAGACTACCTGCCGAAACTTTTGATGAAGACTTGTCTGGATTCATAGCATGTTTGCGGCTTACAAGAATTACCAAAGCCATATCCGAGCGTATGAGCCAACAGAAGAGCGGTATCCGAGCAGTCAAGAAGGAACAGCGCGAGACGGCCAAGGCGCTTGCCAAGGAGCAAGCGAAGTTGCAGAAGGCCATGGACAAAGCCGCAGCCAAGATTGCCAAAGAAGCGGAAAAAGTACGAGTCAAGGCGGAAGCCAAGGCTGCACGCGAAGCACTGAAGGCTCAGAAGCACATGGAGAAAATCATGCCAGTGACCACAGCGATTATGAAAATGATGGCTGTAGACATTGACAGTGCCGAACTGCCAGAAGGAGCAAGGCCACGGACAGATGACGTGGAATTCATAGGAGGAGCACCATGTACGTCTACATCAAATCTGAAAAAGGACTCTACACCGTTGGACACTACAGTCCCGCCACGTGGACCAGATTGGGAGCCAGCTTGCGCGACTCTGAGTTCGTCCCCGAGTCCGACTATACAGGAAAAGAAGACGCTGCCCATAGAGTCCACTTCCTCAACGGTGGAAACTAAGTACGAAGAAACGGAGATCCCATGCAAGCTGCCTATGGAGTGAAACGCAAGCGCGAAGTGTCAGACCAGTTGTGCGCCTGCGGATGCGGAGAGTATACGCTTATCGCGTGGGTAACGAGGACAAACCGTGGTCACATCAAAGGTCAGCCCATGCGAACCAAGTTTCGCCACGGTCGTCCCAAAGCACTGAAGCTACGTTTTTGGGAGAAAGTAAACAAAGAAGGGCCTATCATACGACCAGAACTTGGTCCTTGCTGGCTTTGGACGGGTGGAGTAGGTGGTGCGTTAGGCTATGGACGCATCACCGATGGTGACAATGTAATACAAGCAACCCACGTAGCCGTTTATTTAGAAACCGGGAAATGGCCCACAGATGAAGTTTGCCACAAATGTGATACTGCGCTCTGTGTGCGGTACCCTCACTTCTTCGAAGGCACACACAAAGAGAACTGTGAAGACATGGCACAGAAAGGCAGAGGAGGCTCAAGTAAACTTACGGTACCACAAGTACTAACAATGCGATACGAGTATGAGCAAGGTGTACCGCAGCACACATTGGTAGACAAGTATGACGTGACTAGCGGGACTGTTTCTCGCATTGTAAACGGCAAAAGAAGACCACACATTTAAGGAGAAAACATGAGCGACAATCCACTTGTAGTCGTAAACAACACTGTACCACAGGAGTTAGTGATAGCAAAAAAGGTGAACGCCCTGTCTCGTCTGTTTACCCTGAAGCCTTCAATCTTGGAACTGGTCTCTAAAGCCTCAAGACAAGAGGGAGCAAAACCTGGGACTTTCAGAGTAACTTCGACAAACGAAGCCTTTACTGAGATGCGTGCAGTCATCGTTCTAGAGCCAGTCGAACAGCGCGAAATGTATAGGCGCGGCGAGTACACGAAAGAGGCTAAGGAATGCTTTTCCTTGGATAACGTACAACCTCACAGTCGAGCTAAGAACCCCCCGGCGCTCTATTGCTCCACTTGTCCGATGGGCGATGTTATGTGGGATGGCTGGCGCAAGGCTAAGGACCGTGGTGTTTCAGGAGAAGCACTATCGGCACTAACCCCGCGCTGTCGCCGCTACTGGCATCTGTTCCTTGTAGAACGCGCTACGAAGACACCTTACTACATGAACATTAAAGGAACTTCGGTGAAGCCGTTCGAGAGCGCGATGCAGAACGTAGCTCGACTGTTTCAAATGATCATTGCCAACATCAAGGCCGAAATAAAGGCAGGCAACGATGTAGTGATGCCTAGCAGTATCGGAGAGGTTATCTGGAAGATTAGTTTCACCATGTACCCAGAGTTGAAGACTGGAACATGGCAGACTGGCTTCAAGGATTTCAAGGTAATGTCACCCGAGGACGCGGCAGAGTTTGGCCAAATCTACGCGGACATTGTGAGCCGTAAGCAGGAAGTGCAGACACAAGAAGCGGCTGAGGCGGAAGCAGAACTTGTAGAGGCCCCTGCCGCATCTACCACAGCAGGGCCAGTGTCGGTTTCCGTCGCAGAACAGAATAAACAGATTCAAATCTAAAGGAGAACCAATGAAGAAACTTGTACTCGCTCTGATGTTCCTCGTGGCAACTCTGGGCTTCGCTCAGGATGGCCGCACCAAGATCAACTATTTCAACCAGACCAACCAGAACCTGCGCATGTTGATCGACGGCAGCGCCGCTTGTACGGGCGATGTCATCCCGAACGGTTCATGCACTGAACTAGTCAACCCAGGTACGTATCACGTTGGTGCAACCAATGGACAGCAGACGACTGACCGCGTTATCATTCTTCAGGATGGAGAAACATTCAACTACACCATCACCGAGGACGACAGCGAGAACGTCATGCCGGACCAGAGCAAGGCAAAGTTGGTGACCGTGCAAAATCTTTATAGCACGCAAACCTATGCAGACCTTGGGTTCTCCGTGGTATCACCCATCGCTCTGACTCGTGACGCGACAACCCCTGGTGTTACACACAGCGGTTTGCCCTACACGTACAACGTACTCGAAGGTACGTATGCCAACGGAGATGGACTTTTGATTGGCGTGTCCAACTATGGGACATACCAAGTAGTACCTGCGGACTTACAGAGAGCCGCTGATGCCTTCGCTGCGGGTGTCGCGGGAACCATTGTCCACCAGAAACCTGTTCTGCTTAACTCAGGGCAACGAGGTCTCTTTATTGCCATCAACGCAGACACCATCAACGGCAGAACCATGGCGTACTTGGTGCTCGATGCTTATAAGGGAAACACGCTGTACCAAGTCGCGTTCGCCGCGCCCAAGGAGACGCCTAGCGATATGGAAGGAGTCAAGAAGTTCTTCTCATCGTTCACGATTTTGCCCTAGTATAGGGCTGGTGGAGGGAAGCCACAAGGCATCCCCCGGTGATCGCTCAGGGTCACCGTAGCAGCCTACTTTGAGGCAGTCAGTGCTGCCAAGGTTGCTACAGAGACCCTGAAGGAAAGGAAACCTATGTCAAGACCAAAAGGTTTTAAGCATTCTGAAG
>Ga0302221_10003150_pt1 | contig 10069 bp, 1 predicted proteins | sample II_Palsa_E2_1_FD_193517 | JGI IMG/M metagenome (GOLD analysis project Ga0302221, IMG submission 193517) | Peat permafrost microbial communities from Stordalen Mire near Abisko, Sweden - II_Palsa_E2_1 | ecosystem: Environmental > Terrestrial > Soil > Palsa > Peat permafrost | place: Sweden...
AGGAAATATATAAGAAACTCCCTTTAAACAGCCCTTTAAATTACGTTTTAAACAGTCCTTTAAAATAACTATAAGTCCTGTTCACAATCTGTAAATCAACCGTAAAACATCTTAATAAACTGAAAATAAACCGTAAACGCTTTATCAGTCCCGTTCCACCCATTCATTGACCTTCAAATCAAGTTTGTTTATATCAATCAAAATTTTGAGAGCTTGACACGGCTTTGCCTTAGTTATAGCGTCTATTGGATTGTCGCTGCCGTTGATCCATTTGACTTCAGTGATCTTATATCGTTCGTACGCTTAATATAAGTATATTAAGTCGACTATAAGCCTCTTTTCTTATATTGTGCCTAGCTTGACTAAGCAGTCATAAAGGGACTTTGAATCAATGTATAGAATAAGGGGTAATTACTTTAATTATAAGATCCTTTAGATTATTGACTTGATTACGGCTCTTATATTGAAGCTATGAGCTAGTGCGTATAGCTCTGAAGTTAGTATACTACGGATTACCCGTTTATACTTGATTAAAGACTAATAGAGTATATTTACAGACCGATTTCGGTCTGTAAGTGCGATTACGAAGCTGATTTATAATAATAAGTCCTTATTATTAGTAAAAGAGGCGTCTATAAATATTAGTAAATTAAAAGAACTCATGTCCAGTGGCATGAAAGTAAGTCTTCTCGTCATATTGTCGATTTACTATTAAATACGCTTATTAAACTGCTTAACGTCTGTCTCTTACAAGTCTATCACTTGGGCAGTAAAAGATAAATCATATAAAGATTCGGGTTGACAAACCGTAGTAATATAAGCGCCTTTCGCACACTGTGCTACGTATTAATCCTTTGTATTTACGGTTTTACAAGTCTCTTTACGGGAATTAATGAGATCCGTAAGTTTTATTATAACGAGCTTGAGGTTTTGAGCTTAGCGTTCTTGAGTCAGTTTGATTAGATTGCCTTCTTATATAATCAAACCTCTATTAAACTTGATTAGAGTCTGCTTAGTCAGTTGCTCTCGTGGCTTTGCTAAGAACTTAGCCTCTTATAATTTAGTCTCTTCGGCGTCTATAAAGGTCTGATCCGTTAAGAAGAGGGTATCGTTTATTTAGAGTCTAATGATATCAAGGCTATTTGAAGAGGTGTATAAAAGGCACGGGTCATAAGTTGACTGCTCTATCTTGAGTTTACAGACGTAGTATTAGTGATATGTCTTAAACTAGTGGTTTCTAGCTTTTAACACTCTATAAAAGGGTTTTATGACCCGTAAAATTGTTCTTGACTATAAATTGAGCTCAAAGGGCGGTTATATAAAGATGTCTCTACTTAAGAAAGTGTCGGACTATTATAAGGGTGGATATGAGGACTAATCAGAAACCCTCAAAATAATAAGTAGACTAAAGCTCTAAAGAAGAGCATATATAAGTATATATCGTTATAAGTAAGGAGAGTGAAGCACGAAGTGGTATATATACACTGAAGCGAGGCACGTGATCCACCCCTCCTGATCTGTCACCTTTTACCCCACTATATTATACGTAGGCTTATGAGATATCTCGTAAATATAAGGCTATAGACTTAGCTTATTATAGTCCGGGTATAAGTATAAATATGATCTATTAATTAACTCGCTGAATTATAAGCGATTACGTAAAGACTAAGTCCTTCCCTTAATCATTATAAGCTTATATAACAAGCCTTGATTTCTTAAAGGCTTTATTAATACTAAAGTGCTTGATCTCATTAATAAACCGTGAGTTGAATATATAGACGCTTTACGGAACGTCACTGTTTATTACGACCGTAAAGACGCCCTTTTTAAATAGTCTATTGATCTCTTTATATCGTGAGTCTATAAAAGGGGTTTCTTATACTAGAACTGATATATCTATAGATAGAAGTTGTTTTACGGGTGTATTTATAAAGGTCAAGTGATTTTCAGTCATAGGGTTCTCGGTCACGGAGTCGGTCACAGAGTGTTTTCGGGGTCGTCCTTAGCCACGCTTTAGTTTAACGGGCTTAATAGATTCTTAAGAAACTTCTAGAGTAAGTAAAAGTGCTTTCAGTTCGTCTAAGTCGACGTCACAGGCGGTTTCGGAGGTTTCAGACCGAAAGTAAGGTTTTACGGACGTGCTTCTGAAGTTAATTAGTCTATTAAGAAGTTATATAGAGCACGTTTCGTCTTTTATAGCGAATAAGCGGTAGGGTCTAATTTAATTGCCGCTTTCACGCTATATAAAGACCTTAGAATTAAATAGAAGATTATGGATTAAAGTCGTATTAAGTCCGTTACGGTGATATAAAGCGCTATTAATAGTCTATTTAACTTATAACTTGACTATTTCGGCTATTGCCTTCTATATTATAACTGCTCGATTTATAATAAATAGAGCAGAGGGGTTTAAGTTACTTATACGTAAATAGGCTCCGTAAACTAAAAAGGTGGGTATTAAGCCATTAAGGCTAATAGTGTTATTGACGGCTTTTATAGCTATTTATAAGGCCAGTTCCTTATAAATGTCTTTGCACTCGTTTATAATGATTTAATAAACTCTTTATAAGGCTGGGTGAGCTTGTTTAATAAGTCTAACGGACTAGTGCGCTTCGACTAAAACAGTCTTTATTGAAATAATTATAGTCGTAATATATTACTAGAATTCCTTATTAATGAAGTTCTTATCAGCGTCGTAAGTGATATACTTAAGAGGTCTGACGTATATATCAATCTAATAGGCCTGTAAAATGTCTTATATATATTTTACAAATATGTTTTATAGTTAATAAGCGGCTTAATAACGGGTTGCCTCGTCGATTATATATAATACTAAGCTGTCATTAATATATATAATGTCTATATATATTGAGTAATTGAAATCGAAGTCTTTATAAAGAGTAAACTTGAATTAGCTTAAAGAACGTCCGTATTTCTAATAAAATAAATAGTATTTAATCAAGTGGTTAATTGCCTTCTTATTAACATTGTTATATTTAAAGCGTTTAAGGACTTTATATAGCTTTTTAACTGACAGATGGCCGAAACGGCGGTGTAAGCGGTGGATTTCAGTGTTAGTGAAGTAATACGGATTATAATCAAATGACTCTTAAATATAAGTCTGTAAAGCCTCTCTTTATATTAAGAACGGGTGTTTAAATCGTCGTATAATTAATAGGGTAATAAGCTTATTTCCTTTATTAAGTATAAGAAATACAGGGCTAATTAAAGTGTCTGTAATATTATTATAATAGACTTATAACCTGTCTATGTCTATAAGGCAAAGTAGAAAAAGGGTGTCTGCTTTCACTATATAAAAGTCAATTAAGCTAATTAAAGTCTTGATTATAATTGATCTGATTGATATAATTGAGCCGATGTCGAATTAAACGTTTACGGCCTTAGTTTATATAATATCAATGTCTATATTGTCATTTATAATAGTCTTATATATAAAGTATTGTCCGTAATCTATAATAGACTTCTTAAAGGCACTTATATCGATTATAATACTATAGAATTCCTTAAAGGTATAGCGCTCTATTGTGATATATATAAAAAGGTCTTGTTTATAGTTTGTAATGTCTGTAATAAGTCTAATAAGTGTGCTTATAAACGGGTTTTCGAGTGTAATTGAGTGTATAAAAGAGCGGTCAGTTAATATAATTGTGATATTAAAAGCTTAATCGTTTATAAAAAGTCTGAAAGTAATTAGAAACGTCTTTAAAGTCTCTTATTCTTGAGTATCTAAGTCAAAGTCGATTATAAGAGCTTTTATTAACTCGTTAAAAGGCTTATCCTCTCTGTCTTCTCTCTTATAGTCTTAAAGAAACTAAGTAATCCGGTTGTTAAGTCTCTTTTTATATTTATTACGCTCTTTTTAAATATGCCTTATAGACTAATATCCTTCCTTCTTATATATATAGCACCTCTTATTATTTTGTTTATAAGAGTACGCGTTTATATAAGAGTTGCTATAAGAGTTATAAATAAGACTTAGTCAGTGTGAGTATCGCTGGCGGTAATAATAGTCTGTAAAATAAGCATCTAAGTCGATTTACGGGTTTTACGGGTCTGTAATAAAAGCTTAAGTATTATCTAGCAGGTTTGAAGCTTTATATATTGAAATAAAAGACTGTAAGTTATTGATGAGGCCAGTTAAAGTGTTTACAAGCTTATAATAAACGTATTTATAGGATTATAATTCTTAATAAGTTATAATAAGCTTATTATATAAGAACTCGTCTGTTTTAAATGCTCTGTCAAGGCCATATTATAAGTGTCGGAGGTCTTTAATGAGAATTTATAAGCACTCTATAATTGACTTCTTTATATTCTTGTCAATTACGGTCCGTAACTTAAGCGCATTTTATTAAGTGAGGATATTACGTTTATATTCTGACTCTTTGAAGTAATTACGGGTAGATTCGCATAATTTATTAAAGGAGACACTAAGGGGATTGTTCTTGAGGTTAGTGTAATAGTAGTCTAAGGCTAGACCGCGTAATATAATGGAATAAGCCTGACTAAACTCCTGCTTAAGAATATCAGCCTTTTGATAAAGGTTTATAAAGATAGTCAGTTTGAAGTTAAAATTATCGTTTTCACTATTATATTTGGCTTTATCAATATAGAGCTTAATTAAGTTGGCTAGTTCTTTATTATAAGTCTTTACTTAAGTAGTCCGGACGCCTATAACTTGATTAACGGGAGGAATTTATTGATTAACGGTCGGATTAATAAGAGGGTTTTATTGATTGATAGACGGGGTCTATAGATTAATAAAAGGGTTTTAGTCCGTATTTCGAGTTCTAAGGGTGTTATAGTCCGTGATAAGAGGGTCGGGTGTGCTTTAGCTTATGAGATCAATTCTAAAGCCATCTTAGTCTATAACTTGGATTTACTTGAGTGGGTCGGCTATAAGACCAGTGATTTTATTGAGTTTAAAAGAGTTAAAAGGTCTACTTTCTTTGATTTATTCTTAAATCTCTTCTTTACTCTATTCTATTAAGTCTTTCTCTTATAATATATTATAAAGAGACTATATAATAATGATATATTTATCTTTTATAGTCTATACATTATGTTTACAGAGGAGATTCCGTAGTTTACGGATAGTTATAAGACTACTGGCTCTGAAAATAACTTCTATAAAATCCGTAAAGTCTTTTTTATATTACTCTTATAAGTTGTCATTTTTGAGCTTAAAGTATTTATACTCGAGAGTTTTAAACTTGATATAGTTATTGACGTCGCTTATAGATTCGAGGTTGACTCTTTAACTCTACTTCTCTTGACCTTCGTTAATTTACTCACTTATATCTATTATATTCGAGAGTGTCACCACGTCTATAAGTAGTATAAAAGATTGAAGGGAGTTTATAACGAGTGAGGAGAGGCTCGTAATAAGTGGGAAAGGTTTTATAATAAGTAAGAGAGAGTATATAACAGTTTATAAAGACTGAAAAAAGGTTTATAAGGGTTTATAAAGAGTATAAAAAGGGTAGAGGTTCGAGATTTAAAGAGATTAAGAGTAAAAGGTTCTATAATAGTCTATATTCGCGTCTATTACACTTCTAGTAAACTATATTAAGACTTGAATAAATATATAAAGATAGTGATAGTTTATAATCTTTAACTTTTAACCTTTTGACAAGTTGTATTAAAATATAAATAGACGGTCGCTTTCGTATTAAACTCAAAAGGGGGAGTATTAATAGTGATCCGCAATCCTTAACTTCTAACCTTTTAATAAGATTATATTAAGATATAAACAGTAGTGTTACTAAGTACGTTGCTGATTTATATACGCTCACTAATTAGTGTTTATATTACTTAAATGATATAATAGAGTCGTATTCCGGGCATATAATACGTATAATATTCTATACTTATTGGAATAGTGACTGAGGTTCAATTGAAGTGTTATAAAGTCTATATATACTGAAACTAGTGCGTCCCCCTGATTAATTAATACTTTGTAATCAAGGGTCAGTGCAGCGAGCGTAGCGACAGCGAGCGTAATAAGTACAGTAACAGTGATTATATATTTAATAATAAAATAATTAAATATATATTTATTATCTTTTTCTTTTTTTCATAATTAATATTAAAGTTATTAATGTCGATAATATTTTAAATAATATTGTTTATATATATATTTTTAAAAATATATAAAAATAAGTTTATAAACTCTTTTATTAAAACTTTATAATAAAGACATTAATTTACGTCGTAATTATAAATAAATTCAAACGTTTACTTTTATTAATATAAACGTATATTATTTAATATACTCTTATAAAGTTTAATAATATAATAAGATTTCTTTTTTTAAAACATATTATAAATATCGATAAAACGACGATGATTTTCATTATATATTACATTTAATAAAAAGTGAATTATATACGTCATTATATTAAAAATAATCTTTAAAATAAGTTTTTTTTTCATTAATATCGACTCGAATATATTATATTTAATAAATGACAATATATTTAAAAAGTTTGGATTTAATTATTTATATACTTTTAACAGTTTTATTCACTTTATTAAAAAGCGACTTAAAGTCAATTTTATTTTAATTTTTATTAGTCTTTTAAATATTTAAGAATTAAAATTCAACGACTGTTTTTTAAAGTCAAAGAATAAAAAAGTTAATTTAATCTCGTTCGTTAAAATATATAGTCTTTAATAAGTCTTTTTAAAATTCCGATAAAAGTTTTTTAATAAAAAAAAGTCGTTTATAAATAATGAAAAAGAATTTTAAAACATCGATTTTTTATTTTAAGTTAAAGAATAACGACGTCTTTATGATTTTAACCGACAAGTCTTTTAAATTAAATTTTTTAAAACTCTTTTAAAAAAGAAATATTTAAACTTATTAATTTTTAAAAAAATAAATTATTAATAATAAAAACTAGAAATATATTATTAAGTTCTGTTTTTAAACTATAAAAACACTGCCTTTTCAAATAATGGTCTTATTAATATAAATACGAAACGAATTTCAATTTAAATAAAAACTTAATTTAAATTTAATTAAAGTTATAAAAAAAGTCAAAAAAAAGCAATGTCTTTAAAATAATTATAAATATCCGATCAATTATATGACTATAAGTAATACTTTATTCGAAATAAGACTTTTAAATATTACTTAATATTTAAAGATTATAATAAAAGATGAATAATTAATAAATTTATTTCTTCGACGTTAAATTAATAACGAAGTTATTAATATAAGTTTATATTAAAAGACTTATTATATTTATAAACGAGATTTTATATTAATTAAATATATTATTTAATCGTTTATATTATTAATGAAGAAAATCCTTTTAAAGTTTATTATAAAAAGTGATTTTTTAAACTTGTTAATTATTAAATATTTTAAAACCCGTTTTTAATAAATCGAATATTATAAAAGAAGTGAAGCACTTTAAAAATAAACAAGAATATTAAATTGATATAAACTGTTTAAAGATCTTAAACTCGGAAGTTGAACGAAGCTCTTTATATAGTGACGCATCATAATATATATGCTCATATCACGTGACTTAGACCGTGTTAAAAGCACGATATCCTTATTATATTCGTCTTTTATTCAATATATACTTGTCTTAAATATAAGCTCACTGCTTTAATTACCTCTTTTCTTTTTAATACTTTATTAAGTCTTTATTATATCTACGAATTATAATAAGATCTAATTTATTAATCTTTTACTTTATTTAATATTAGCTCGTCGTCGAGCCGTTTAATTAAGATATTAATTTATTAATTCCCGGTATACCGTAATTACTAAGTATAAATATAATAAATCGAAGAAAAAAGAAAAAAGAGAAGAGGATAGTCGTAAAGCTGTAAAGAAAAGGGTATTATAACGATGGCCCGATATAATAAACGTGACGACGACGACTTTTGACTTCTTTAATTATGAATCAAAGAAATGCGGCGGCTCTTTGAGTTATTAATCGTCTTTATATAAGTTATTAATATAAAAGAAGTAAAGCACTTTAGAAATAAACAGGAATATTGAATTAATATAAACTGTTTAAAGATTTTAAACTCGGAAGTTGAACGAAGCTCTTTATATAATGACGCATTATGACACGTATTCTCATATCACGTGACTTAGACCGTGCCAAGGGCACGATATCTTTATTATAATATAATAATAACTTAAAGTAGAATAATAAAGTAAAAAAACTTCGAATAAATAAAGACGCCGAAATAATTATTTAAAAACGTAAACAATTTAAAAAGTAATAAAAAATATATTATAATTCGCTTTTTTTTAATTATTATTTTTTAAAGTAAAATCGTTTTAATATATATTTCCGGGCTCAGATTTATATTACTTACTTTATATTTATAAAGCTTATTAATAAAAGCAATATATTATTGAAATTAATTAAATAAAAGATTAAAAAATATATAAGTTTAAATTTATTAAATAATATTAAATATTAAATATTTAAAACTGACTTAAATTTATACTTTATAAATTTAAATAAATTAATCGCTTTATTTACGAAGCTTATAAGTTTTAATAATGTTTTAAAATAAATTGAAAAATAAAAAAATGAAATTAATATAAAAGAGAAGTAAATATATTAAATTTAAACTTTATATTTTTATATAATTATATATATTTAATATTTAATAAAGATTATACTTTATATTTAATTAAATTATATTAAAAGTTAATTGAACTTTATTAATAAATGAAGTATAAACTTAATATCTTTAAAAAAGACTTTATTTAAATTTATAAACTCAAGACTCTCTCGTAAATTATTAAATAATTCAAGAGATTTCATAAACATTTAAATATAAAGTTAAAGAAATAATAAAGTATTATAATAAAAGAATTATATACTGCTTATTATATTATTATAATTAACGCTTTTTTTTTTATTAAACTTATTTTAAATAAAATAATATTGATCTGTGTTTTAAAGTTAAATTATTGTCTTTATATTATAAAGTAAAAATATACTCGATATATTAAAAACGAGAACTTTAATAAAGTCGTTTATTTTTAATTATTAATCGCGAAAGACAATGTTTAAAAAAAGAGAATTCTTAAAATTAATTCGGTATAAGCGAATATTATTACCGTTATAAAGCGAATATTTAAAAAGGCTTAAGAATCACTTATAATAACTTTAATATAATAACTATTAATAAAGGCCTTTTTTAATATTCTTCTTTAAAATATAAATATAAATAATGATAATCTTTATAATATTAATTAAAATTATAATAAAAACAAACTTTTAAATTGAAGTTTAATAATATAAAAGTTATTTTATATAGTTAATCGCTTTAAATATTTATTAATAAAGAATTTTAAGATAATTATATATTATATGACTATTATATTAAAAGATTATAAAATAAATATTTACGTTCGATTTTTAAATAAACCGTTATAAAATACTTTATTATTATATTATAATTTAATATATTGTATTAAAAGATTTTAATAGTTTAATATTCTCTTTAATTAAACGTTTTATTAAACCCTTTTATTAATTTTAGATTTTATTAAAATGTTAAGACTAAGACGCTTTATAACTATAGATTTTATTAAAATATTAAAACGAAAACGTTTTATAATTAATAGATTTTATTAAATGTCAAATTAAAACCCTTTTTTAATTGATAGATTTTATTAAATATTAAACGAAAAACGTTTTATAGTCGATAAACTTTATTAAATGTCAAATTAAAAACTTTTTTTAATTAATAGATTTTATTAAATATTAAACGAAAAACGTTTTATAACCGATAGACTTTATTAAATATCAGATTAAAAACTTCTTTTAATTAAAATATCCTTTTAAAATAATCTCAGTCAATTAATTAAAAAGCGACTTTATTAAAATATTTAATCTTTTATTTTTTAAATTACTTTATATAATAAGATCTTTACGAACTTAACTTATTAAGTTTATAATTATATTATAATATTAAATCGAATCCGTTATAAAATTTATTAAAAAAGTATAAAGAATATAAATAACTTTAATAAATATATATATAAATTATAATTAAACGC
>Ga0302221_10003152_pt1 | contig 10065 bp, 1 predicted proteins | sample II_Palsa_E2_1_FD_193517 | JGI IMG/M metagenome (GOLD analysis project Ga0302221, IMG submission 193517) | Peat permafrost microbial communities from Stordalen Mire near Abisko, Sweden - II_Palsa_E2_1 | ecosystem: Environmental > Terrestrial > Soil > Palsa > Peat permafrost | place: Sweden...
TATTTTTTATAAATTATAAATATATATTAATAATTTATAATATATTTTTAATTAATAAAATATATATATAATAAATTATTATAAAAATTAATAAAATAAAAATATTATATAAAAAATTAATTATAGATATTAAGTTTATTATATAATAAATAATAATATATTATAATTAAAAATATAATATAAAATTTAAATTTAAATTTTTTTTTTATTTATTTTAAAAAAATATTAAAATAAAAAAATTAAATAATAAACTAAATTATAAAAAATTAAAATTATTTAAAATTAATAAAAAGATTAAGTTTATAAACTATAAGTTTAAGTTATTAAAAACTATAAAAATATATTTTATATTTTATATATTATTTTTAAATTAATATTTTTAAATATATTTATTATATTAATTATAAAAGTCTAATAATTAAACTTATAAAAAAAATATAAAATTAAGATTATTAATATATTCAAGAAAGAACTAAATATTTAATTAAATAAAAAAATTATTTATAATCGAAAAATATTTAAAAATTAAAAAAAATCTTAATTATTTTTAAGAATTAAATTTTTTTTATTATTATAAAAAAGCATGCTTTATTATATTTATTTTTAATATTTTTAATTAGTTTTAAAAGAGTTTTATTATAATAATATAAAGAGTATCACGTGATTATTAAAGTTTAAAATATAAAGACTAGTCTTTAATATAATTTATAAAATAATTATATATTTTTTTATTTATTAATTTATAATTTAGTCTTTTTTAATTTTAAGTTTTTTTATTATTATTATATATTTATATTAAGTTATTATTTTATAATTTTAGACTTTTTTTATAAAATTTTATTTATTATTATATTTTTTTTTTATATATTTTTTAATAAATAATATAAGAATATTAAATATAATTAAATTAAAGTTTTTATAAAATAAAACTTTAATCTTTAATATTTAAAAAAAAAATATTATTTTATTTTATATTTATTAAAATATATTATAATTATAATAAAAATATAATTTTATTATTTTATATTAATTTTTAAAAAAACTTTAATAATATAATATTAAATTAATTATAAAATATAAGTTTAATTTTAAATAAAAAAAATAATATTAATAAAGACTAATTCGAGAAAAAAAAATATAAAATAAAAAAAAAACTAAAAATTATAAAAAAATAATATAAAATAATTATAAGTTAAATATAAGTATTAATTTTTAATAATAAAATAATATTATTAATTTTAATCTTAATTTTTATTATTTTAAGAATAAATATAAAAAGATTATTAATTTAAGCTTAAAGACTTAAACTAAAAAATAAAAATAAAAAATATTCGAGAATAAATTTTAAGAAAAAATAAAAAAAATATAAAAAGAATTAAAAATTAAAAAAAAAATTAATTATAAAAAAAATAATAAATAATAATTAAAATAATAAAAATAAACTTATAAAAATTAAAAAAATAATTAAATAATAAAAATAATAAAAATAAAATATATAAAATAATTTTTTAATTAAAAATATTAAATAAATTAATAATAATATTTAGAGATTAAGTATAAAAATAATAATAATAAAGATTTTTATTTAAAATATTAACTTAATTATAATAAAGAAGAAATTAAAATATAAATAATTAAAAAATAAAATAAAAAAATTTAAGATTTTTAAATTTTTTTTTTAAAAAATAAAAATCTTAATTTATATTAAATATTAATTCATTAATAAAATCTTTAAAAAAAATAATTAAAAAAAAATTTAAATATTATAAAATTAATTATAATAAGTTTTAATATTATAATTTTATAATTTAAAAATTAGTTTTTTATTTTTAAGATTATATTTAAAAATAAAATTATTATTATAATTAATATATTTTTATTATTTTTAAATTAATTAAAAATACTTTAATTTTTAAAATTTTATTTTTTATTTTTTTAAAAAAATATAATAATCTTTATAATAATTATAAAATATTTAAAAAAATTAAAAAAATTTATTTATTATATTTATTCTTAATATAAAAATATTATTATTATAATATTAAAATATATTAAAATAAATTATAATAAAAATAAATTTTATAAAGCTTTAAAAAAAATATAAAAATAATAATTAAAAAATATTTTATTTTAATCAAGAGTTTCTAAAATAAATTATCGAAAAAATAAAAAATAATAAATTAATTTTTAAAGTTTATATAAATTTATTTAATTAAATTTTAAAAATATTAATTAATTAAAGAAAATTTAATAAAATATAATATATTAAAAAATTTATAAAGAATTTAAATAATATAATCAAGAATAAAATCTTTTAAAATATTAAGTTTAAATTTTTTAATATATAAATTTATAATTATAATAAAATATATAAAATAAAATAATATATTAATAATATAATAAATATAATAATCTAAACTACTTTAAAATTAAATAAATTTATTTTAATAAAATAATAAATAATTTATTCTTTAAAAAAACTAAAAATATATTTTATTTTTTTATTTATTTATATTAATCTTTAAGATTTTAAAAAGTTTTATTAAAGAATATAAAAATTAAATAATATTAATATTAATTTAAATTTTTAAAACTAAATAATTAATATTTAATAAAATTAATAAATTAATAAAAATTAAAATTAAAATTAAAAGTTTATATTATAATCTAAAATATTTTTAATAATATTATAAATAATCTAAAAAAAAAATTATTAATAAAATAAAATCTTTAATATTATTTTAATAATTATTTAATAATTAATATAATTAATTAAATAAATTTAATTAATAAAATAAATTTTTATAATATAAAAAAGATTATAATAATAAATTTTAAAATAAATATAATAAATATAATAAATCTAGAAATAATAATTATAAAAATAAAGATTATTAAAACTTAAAATAAATTAAAAAAAAATAATTTAAAAATTTTTTTTTAAATTTATAAATAATATAAATATTATAAAATTTTAATTAATCGATAAAAAATATTCCGGATATTATAATTAAATTATTAATAAAATAAAAAATCTAAAATATAAAAATTATTATATTTATAATTATTTATTAATATAATATTTAATAAAAAAAATATATTTATAAATTTTAAATTTAATAATATTAAAAATTATTAAAATTAAATAATATAATTAGACCTGTAATTGATTTAAGAGTCTTTAAATAATGGTCACGTGCTTTTAAAATATTTAAATTTAATAAAATAATAAAATAATATATAATTTTAAAGTTTTTAAATTAAATAAAAATAAATTTAAAAATTTATTTAATTTATATTAAGCAATATAATTTTATATATAATTATTTAAGCGAAGTCACGTGAGATTTATTTATTAATTATAAAACTTTTAAATTTTAAAGTTTTTTATTTATTTTTTAATATTATTAAAATAAATTATTATAATACTTATAGTCCGTTATAATAGAAATAAGCTTTAGTACGTTGGGGGTTAGGGGGTCTTAGGCAGGGAGTCTTGATAAGTCCAGTGGATATTATCGAGTGATGTCCTAAAGTATTACGTGATTATAAGTATATAAGAAATATTATTTAAGTTAAGTATAAAGCTTCTATCTACGGAAAAAAGTCTTAATTATATAGTCCTTCGTGTTTCATAAAGTCCCGCTCCCATGGAGTTTCTGGGACTAGAGTTTCTTTTTGTTTAGGGGCTTCTTTCCCCGGGACTTTATCACGTGATGGACTCCATCACGTGACTTATTCCTTTACATGACCTCGTTATATATTATTAGATTCTCTATAACGTTTTCTTTAATACCCGAGTCTTAGACTATAATAGTAATTTATAATATTATTTTTTTTTTATTTTAGTAGCGTCCCGTTATATATAAGAATATCACTATCTTATTTTCTTTTTTATTCCTTAATTTTCCCCCGCCATATCTTTTATTTCCTATACTAAACATAAAGAATATATTGCCCTTGCCTTATATATTAAGTCTTTTATCCACTTGGATAAAATTTATTTATTTTATATTAAGTAATCCCGTTTATATTAATTAGATCTTAATCTTTCTTTTTATTATTCGGAATATATATAATCCAAACGACATTATAATTCTAAAGACTATCCTGAGTCCCTCGTTCCGCCCGTTCGTAAACCCATTTATTGCTTTTTTTTTGGTCCTCGTCGTTATTAATTCCTTATCCCTTCCTCGAGTCTATATCCTAAGCCCTTCTAGTTATCTTCCTTTAAACTAGAAGACCTTCTCGACTAGGCCCTTCGCGAGAACGGGGAGTTCTGGATAGATTTAGATTTTTATAATAAAATTCCTTAAGCTTTCTAAAATAATTAAGATTTTTCTTTAATTCCCAAGTATTTTCTGATTATAAATATTTTTTTTATTTAATTAAATATTTAATTTTTTTCCGGATATATTAATAATCAAGAATAATCTTAATTTTATATTTTTTTTATAGATCTAGCTATTGGACTTTTATAATTAATATAATAAATATATTTGGATATATTAATTTAAGGAATAATATATAGAATACCGGATATATTTTTATTATTCTTGATAATCTAAATTTATAATTTATAGATTTAATCTTTTTATTAATTTTAAATAATTCTAGTTTTTTATAATTTAATTTATTACTTGATTTTTTTATTTTAATATTTTTTTTAAATAAATAAATTTTATTTCTTTTTTTAAACTTAAATTCTAGACTATATTTTTAATTATAATATATTATTAATCGTTATATAATAAATTTAATATCTATAATTAATTCTTTATATAATACTTTAATCTTATTAATCTTAACAATAGTTTATTATATATATATTTTATTAATTAAAGATATATTATAGGCCGTTGGCGTATATCTATAGTTAATAAAGAATAAAGTAATATCTATAGTTTTTGACTTTATACTATTATATAAATATTATACTAGGGATAATAATTTAATTTAATTATTTTATTAATAGTTAATATAATAATATAGATATATTTTTATTATTTAATTAATTTTTTTTATTTATTTATTTATTTATGAATAAAATATTAATAATAATTTTATTTTTATTTTTATTAAGATTATTAGTATAATCCAAAACTTAAATATAAATAATTTATCTTGATTTAAGATAATTTTTTTCGGGACTTTATAATTTATAATAATAGTTTAAAGTAAAATATATAATAATTTTTTAGTTATATTAAATTTATTATATAATATTATATATATATATTTTATTAATTTATTTATAATAATCAGGATAAAATTATATTTATATCTTGTTTATAATTCTCTCGAGAATAATAACTTAATTATAAAGTCTATAATAATAGATTTTTAGGATTATAGGAATATATTATAAGATTATAGTTTATTATATAAAATATATCTTGTAGTCTTATTTTATATATAAATATTATATTCCCATATTATATCCTTTATGATTTTTTTAATTCCCGGAAAGTAATATATCCTAGAAATTTATTTTAGTATTTTTTATACTTCCTGATGTCTATAAGCTAATAGTTTATATTTATATTTAACGAGATTTTTTCTTATATCCAAAGATATATAAACTTGTCCTTAAAATAATAATAATTTATAGGAATTAAAACTAAAGTTTCCTCGTGGATTCCCTAATTACTCCCTTATTATAATATTCGTCTTATATTATTTTTTAATTTATTTATTTTATTTATTCGTGTTAATAAAAAAACTAGTAATTACTATAAGTTATTATATATTAAATATTAATAAATTATTTTTTTTCTTAAGTATTACTCGTGATTTATATATTTTATTAATAAAATATTCTGGTTTCTTGCTTAGAGTATTTATCCTAGTATTTTTTATTTCCTTGATATATAAAATTTAAAAATTATACGTGATAAGTATTTCTGCCTAGTGTATTTATTATCGGTTAAGTTCTTTTATTATAATAAAATAAATAAGATTCTTATAATTAATATAGACCTATATCTAGTATTTAGACTTCTTTAAATATATTTTTTATTCTTAAAAAATATTTATAATCGTTAGTAGTTCCTTATTATAAATTTTATAGTTAAGTTTTATTAAGAATAATTTTTAAGAATAATATATTATTGATTATTATTTCTGGCCCTTGTTTTATTGACTTAATATTACTCCAAGAATATAGTTTAATAAATTTATTTTTATAATAATTTATTTTTCTGGATTAAATATTAAAAGTATAAATACACGCGTAAAGTCTCTTTTAAGTTAATTAAAAGTACTCTATGCTGAGTAGATTTATTTAAAGTCCTTGTTTTTTTTCGTTAGTTCTATAAGTAAGATAATAATAATGGAATATCTCTTGATAAATCTTTTATAAAAGTTTATAAATTCTAAAAAGGATTATATTTTTTTAATACTAGTTAGTTTTTTTTATTCTAGAATTATATTAATTTTTAATAGATTTATAGATAATCTTTCAGGAATAATAATATATTTTAAAAAGTTTATTTTTTTTTAATAAAATATATATTTTTTTAATTTATAAAATAATTATATTTTAAATAAAATTATTAATATTTTCTTTATATCTTTTATATATTATTTTATTATTTTAAAGTATATTAAGATATTATTTAAATAAATAATATATATCCGATCTAAATATTTCTCGAGAATAATATTAATTATTCTTATATATATTATTAATATATTAATAAGTCTAAAGAATATAATCTAATATTTAAAATAATTATATCTATATTAAAATATTATTTTTTACTTCTTGTTTTTTTTTATATAAATAAGATTATATATTTTATATAAGTCTAGCTTAATAAATATTATTATTTTATTAAGTCTATTTTATAATTTATTTACGAGTAATAATATATAATAATCCTTAATAATAATTATATTTAATTTTTAGTAATTAATATAAAGTCTTTTCTTTTTATTTTTTTTTAATATAAATAATACCGGACTCCTTACTAATAAATTTAATAATTAAATAAATCCCTTCTTTAAATTTTTATTGATATATTTTCTTAGCGTCCTAAGGTCGACTTTTAATATTTAATAAATAAATAAAAAAAAGAATTTTTTTTTTTTTTTTAATAATATCTTATAATCTTATTATTTATATTAAGATAAGGTCTTAATATTTATTTCCTCTCTAAATAATTTTATAAATTCATTATATTCTTTTAATATTTATTTTAAAAATAAATCTTGTTTTTTTTTTATCGAGTGCCCTAATTTTATTTAAGAGATGGCGTATACCTCTTCAAGATCTTTTAGAGAAATTAATCTTGTTTTTCCTCTTTATATAACTAAATATTTTTTAAAATATTTATCCTATAATAATATATTTTATTTCTAGTTAATATTAGGATTATAATATTAAATCTAGGATATTTCTAAAATAATCTCGTATTATTTAATAAATATAATATTAAAGATAATATATTCTAAATATCTTTCAGGTATTTCTAGTATAGTCTTTATTGTCTTTATCTTTATTATTCTAGTTTTTTTATTAATAGACTTTTTATTAATTATCTTTAGTTTATAAAAATAATATTTAATCCTGGTTTCTAGTTTTAATTATAATATTACTTCTCTTAATATAAAGCTTCCTATAATTTCTAAATTAATTATAATTTATATTCTATTATTTTATTTAATTATCTCGATAATAATCATTATAATAAACTATTATTTTTTTATACTAACTATCTCTCGATATTTCTAGAATATATTAATTTATTATCGAGATATTTTCTCGAGTAATCCTGTTATTTATATTTTATATATTTATCCGACTTTAAATTTATGGATTATTTCAAGGGGATATAATTCACGAAAGAATTATTGATCGTCCTTCGTATTTATCTATAATCTTTAATCCCGTTCTTGGACCAATAACTCTTATATTTCTTCGTTATTTAATTTTTTTTATTCGGGTATAGACCCTAGATTAAATAAGAATAATATATATATTTAGTTATTATTAATTTTTTTTTATTTTATTTATCGATAGTCCTGGAATATTATTTTCTATTGTATTTTCTAGTTAGGTCCTTTAATAAAGACTTCTTCTAGTTCCCTTTATCTAATATCGGACTTATTATTTTATAGGATTAATATTCATTCTCTGGTGCCGTTATTTCTTAAAAATACTTCTCTCTAAATTACTTCCTATACTTTTTTTATTCTTAGTTATCCGTCTGGCCATATAAATAATATTTTATTTTACATGATTTCCGGTCGTTATCCTGACGTCGATAATTCTTTTTTATTTATATCTAACTCTATTAAATTACTAGACTTACTAATATCGCTAATCTATATATATATATATATTCTTTTTTTAATTATTTTTTTTAAAATATTTAATAATTATTATCGACATTATTAATTATATTTTAATACTTTATAAGCTCCTAAGTATTCTTTTACTTAATTAATTATATATATTTCTAGTAAATTATAGTCTCTACTCCTACTTATAATATAGAGTTATTTCTTTTTTCACGATATCTCGCCCTTCCGGTAAAATCTTATTATATATCCCAATAACCCATATTTAAAATATAATTTCTTTTTTTATTACCTCTATATTTTTTCTTTAAAGACTTATTTTTTCTTTATTATTTATAAAATAATATCCAGCTTTATAAATAAATAATATTTATCTGGAGTCTTTTTTTTTTTTATATTTCTATAAATATTATTCTTGTTTTTTTAGACTATATTTATATATCTAATTATTAATCTTAATTATTAATATAATAAATTCCTATAGATTATTTAATTTCTTAAACCTGGCTATTTTATTCTTGATTCCGTCCTTGAGATTAATATAAAACTAATACTATAATGCCGCCTTGCCCTACTGGATCTTTATTACTAGCTACTGGAAACTTATTATATAGATTATCGCCAAGTCTTTTTATTTAAGATATCCTAAATTTTATTCCGCCATGACTTTTTTTTTAATGTCTCTAAATATTTATTATATTCCCTTGCTAAATCCTTTCATGATATAAAAATATTTAATAATATTATTCTTTATAGTCATAATATATTATCCCTACTTATTTTTATACTTTATATAATTAATTAAAAAAGGACTAATCTAGTTAAAAATACTTTCTTATAATATTATAATAATTTATAAGACTTATTAAGTCTTTATCTTAAACTTATATTTATTAAATATTATATAAAGTTTATACTAGACCAGGAATAAATCTAGCTTGGATTAATTTTTCTTAAACTTATCGGATAATTTAATCTTAAAGTCGCCAGGGATAAAGTCCCTTTCCGGGATAGGCGTCTCCCGTCCTTATACGATTTTTTTTTTATTATTACTTTCTTTAATAGATATAATTAATTTATCTTGATTCGATATTATAATATAAAAATATTTAAAGTATAATATTTATAGTCCGTCGTGATAAAAATAAACTTTAGTATATTAGGGATTAAGGGATTTTAGACAGGGAGTCTTGATAAGTCCAGTAAATATTATCGAGTAATGTCCTAAAGTATTATATAATTATAAGTATATAAAAAATATTATTTAAGTTAAGTATAAAGTTTTTATTTACGGGAAAAAATCCTAACTATATAGTCTTTCGTGTTTCGTGAAGTCCCGTTCCCATAAAGTCCCTGGGGCTAGAGTCCCTTTTCGTTTAGGGGCTCCTCCCCCCGGGACTCCATCACGTGATGGACTCCATCACGTGACTTATTCCTTTACATGACCTCGTCATATGTCATTGGGTTCTCTATAACGTTTTCTTTAATGCCCGAGCCTTAGGCCATAATGGTGGTTCGTAATAATTATAAATAATTTTATTAAATATTAAAAATAATAATAACACGTGATCGACTTTATAGCCAATAGCTTAAAATTATAAATAATTATTATATAATATTTTATTAAATTATTTTATTAAATTATTTTATTATTTTATTAATTTAATATTTTTAATTTATTTATTAAAAAAATATTAATTATTTTTTTAATTTATTAATTTTTATATATTTATATATTTATTTTAATTTATTTATTAAAAA
>Ga0302221_10003160_pt1 | contig 10050 bp, 4 predicted proteins | sample II_Palsa_E2_1_FD_193517 | JGI IMG/M metagenome (GOLD analysis project Ga0302221, IMG submission 193517) | Peat permafrost microbial communities from Stordalen Mire near Abisko, Sweden - II_Palsa_E2_1 | ecosystem: Environmental > Terrestrial > Soil > Palsa > Peat permafrost | place: Sweden...
ATAACTTACTTAACTAGCTATACACGTTCTTGCTATATTAAGAGTATTCTTGCTAAATATGCTAGCCAAACGCTTAAGCTTATAAGCTCTTCTTGTCTAAGGTCTTAATTAGTTTAACTAAAGCTTTACAAGAGACGGCTTTAGCTTTCTCCATATCCTTTGCAGCCTTTAAAAAAGCCTCGTTTTAAATATTATACGCCGCTAAAGTGTCTCCCTCTAATTTAAAGGCTTCTTTATCTTAGACTATATCCCTTTAGCTTAAGATTACATCTTTTACTTTTCCTTTAGCTTATAGTAGTCTAGCATTAAATGTCGTAATTATAGCAGCTTTCTCTTTATCTAAGAGGTCTTTGATAACATCTAAGGCTTAAGCTAAGCTTATAACTTCGACACTAGCGATTTGCAGCTTTCTTAGTTTATAGCATACAAGTTTATAGCAAGCGACCGGGAGCTCTTCTTCCTTAGTTTATTTGGCAAGGGTAAACCCTCTATTTGACATTTCGGCATCGTTTTCTTGCATTTTATAATAAATTCGATATTATTATATAATATAAGATATGTAAGTAAGTTGTAAAGTTATAAAGCGTAAATGTAAGGTTATATAAGTTTTAGTAAGGGTAAATGTTTACTATACTTAAAAATCGACTAGTTTATAACTAAAAGCTATATTCTAGATAATATAAGCTTTTAAATATATAAAATAAGAAGAAAAATTAAGGAGAAAGTCTCTTCTTTAAAGTGCAAGTCCTTTGTTGCGTAAAAGTAAAAGTAAGTTAATACTATATGCGGAAAAGTCTTTTATAACATGTTTATTTAAAAAGAAAAAGCAACTATAATACTAAGAAACAAAAGTTTTAAGTCAAATATATATAGCTTTAAAAACTCGACTAAATTAAAAGAATAAATTAAAGGCTTTTTTAAAGGTAAAGGAGTGCAAAAGCGAGTATAAGTTAACCTTATCCTTCTTATATTTATTGCTTATCCCGAGCAAGCAAAAGTAAAGTAAGTAAGGGTTTTTAGTAAGGGGAAATGCAAGTACAAGTTAAAAGTAATAAAAATTTCATATATAATATAAAAAACTTCTCGTGTAACAAGGGAGACTTTATATATAATAAAGGACAATAAGTAAAAACGTTCTAATAACTAAAAGTAAAATTAAGAAGCAATTAAAAGCTAAAATAAGAAGGAAATACCGGGTTCTTCTCAAATAAAAGGCTTTATCTAGCGTTTTTGTTATTATTAGTCTTTTAGCTTTATTATTATCTTATAATCGATGCCTTTTAGCAAAACTCTAGCACTATTTGCGGCTTATACTAGCTTTTGCTAATTAATTGCATCTATAAACTGCAATTGTCAATTAAGTCCTAGCTTAAGTAAAGTCTAATTTTAAGTTTCGTAGTCCTCTTTAAGCTATTTTTGTGTTTTAAGGTGTATAAGGGTCGAAATTAAAGTATCGGTAGCTATATATTTATAGTCGATAATAGCTTTTACTCTTAGTCCTTATCCTTACTTGCTAATCTAGCTTCTTTCTAGTTATTATTAAAGCAGATATACTTCCCCTTCTCGGATTCCGGGAGTTTTAAAACTTATACCACAATTCTAGTATCTTTCTCGATTTCTTAGGTTATTTTAGCATAAAACTTTATAATAGCTTCCTCTTTTAGTTTTGCATTAGTCCGGAATTTAACCTCCTTAAAAGCAAGCTCTAAAACTTTATCCTTATAAGAATATTAGTACTAATCTCTTTTAACGAATTGCTTTAATCGGTTTCTTGCGTATATATAGCGTAAGAGAGTTCTATCTAATTTTTCTAGTTTATAAGTTCCCTTTAGCTAATTTGCCTCCTTAACTTTATATAGTCTTAGCTATTAGTACAAAAGCTTAATGTCTTTAAACTTGTCTTAATTAATATTCTTAATATCGTATACTAGAATAAGATCTTTTGCTTAAATCGGTTTCTTATAAATTTAGTATTTAGCATTAAAGTTAACTTTGCCCTTAGCACGTCGTCGAGTCTTTTATAGCCTAGATTCTTTAATGTCTTTATCACGCATTTAGAGTTGTTATGTACAAAGCTATAGCAAGGTCAATCGATTATAGACTTTATCTTATTTAAGAGTTCTTTATATAAAGTAACGGGTTTTTACTAAAAGCATTGCTTCTTTGCTATAAACCATGTAAAAGGGAGTAAAGCTTATAAGCTTATATATAATAGTTTTATTTGCAAAAAGCACTTAAAGTAAAAAGTCCACTTATAATTTCTTCCCTCTTATACTTAAAGCAATTAAAGCTAATGTAATTAGCTAGTATTTACGCTTTACTATTTTATTAGCCTTTGCATTATACGCAAAGATTATAATCCTACAAATCCTTAGCTTCTAAAGCTCCTCGATTATAGCACCTTTAAATTTAGTACTACTATCGACTTTAAGTTTTTTAAATAAACTATACCGATAAATCATATTAGTCTAAATAAACTTGGCAATCTTCTTGCTAGTAGGGTTCTTTATAAGTTTAGCCTCTAGCTATCTAAAGAAGTTATCTTTAGCTATTACTAGATAATTATAGCTCTTGCATCCGGGCAGCTTTATAACGTCTATACTAATATAATAAAATAAAGGGGCAGCCTTTATAAGAAATAAAGCTTCTTCTTATCGTTGCTTGTGCTTATATTAGCACACTTTGCAAGAGTTATAATACTTGCAAATGTTATTATAAAAACCCTCCTAATAATATTTGCTTGCTACTCTTGCAAAGGTAATTTCCCGGCCGGAATAACTAGTTTTATTATATAACTCTTTTATAATTTTTGCTCTTTAAGCTAAATTATTAAAAACTAGACATAAAAAGTACAATTTGCACTTATTCTTCTATAATTGCTTATCGCGTATACTATAATTTAATGCTTCCTTCTTTAGTCTTCGGAATTTGCCCCTAAACATGCCCTTAAGCTTAGCTAGCGTAGTCAAGTACCTTGCAATTGCTTAAAACCGCTCTAAATAGCTTTTATCAAGTAAATTAATCGATATAAAACTATTAGTCGCATTTTAGAGTACTAATATAAGGTAATGCGTAGCGTTACAGCTATCGGTCACGTGGCTCGGAAAAACTATTCCCTTAAGTGCCTAATTCTTAAAGCTACTCGGAGAAGGGCAACTTTCAATTTTGCCCCTCCGGGGGCAGCTTAAAAAATAAGGTTTGCTTCCGGAATTAGGCTCTAGCCAATTAAGGCGCACATCGCATTTAATATTATAAGGCTTTACCGTTTTTGCGCTTTTAATAACTAGTTAAATTTTAATTATATCGAGTTTTAGCGTAATAAATTTATCGATATCTAAGTTATCCTCCGAATCCTCTTTGCAATAAGGGCGCCGGGATAGTCTATCGGCTGCAATATACTTTATACCTTTTATATAGCATACCTCGAAGTCGAATAGCTTAATTTATATAAGCTAGCAAGTAACTAAAGCTTTAAGGAGGTTAATAGCTACCCGATTTAGCTAAGTAACAAGCGTGTTTGCGTCTATTTCTAAGATAAAATAGATATTATATAGCTAAAATTATAGTTTTTGCAGAGCCTTAAAAACCCCTCTACACTCTCTCTTAGTAGCATTATAGCTCTATTCGGTTTAATTCCACATTCTAGATTTATATCAAGCAACTCTCTTGCATCCTTTATTATTATACTATCTTAAAACTGCTCCTTATCCAAATAAACTAGCGTCTATAGCTAAGATAATAAGCCCTTATAGCTTTGCTAAATTATAATATAGCTTGCAAAGCAATAGCATAATAGTAAGTTTTTCTTAAAAAGTTTATATTGCCCTAATTTGTTCCTCCCCTTATAAAAAGGGCTCTCCTTTTTTAAGCAATCGATAAATTAGTTTAGCTATTATAGCATACGCCTCGATTTAAATTTTATAATACATGCAAATTCTTAAAAATGCTTTAGCTTCTATGATATTGTTGCACTAGTATTAGTCTAAGATCTTACTAACTTTAGTAATAGCAAGGCTCCTTCCTCTAAAACCATATACGAAACCTATAATACTTATGCTATTATAGCAAAATTGTGATTTAAGCCTAATAAAAGCTTTAGCCCTTTTAATTCGCTTTAAAGCCTTATTTAAGTTTTGCAAATATTTAAACACGAATTAACGGATTCTAAGAAGCTTTAATTCTCTATTATAGTTAATATATAGCCCCTTTACCCTAATATCGTCGATAAACGGCATAGCTATAGCTAGAAACAAGTCTTCTAAGATTATTATTATTACTTATATAAACTAAGCTACTAAATTAGTAGCTCCTTATAATAAAGTAGTTATTTTAAGTAAACTAAGAGGGGTTATAAAACTTATTATATCCCGACTTTTAACATTTAAGGTAAGTTAATTATATTTAAAGAAGAAATCGATTAAAGAAGCATATTAACATTTAGCAAATTCCTTTAAAAACTTATTTACTAATAAAGGCATATTAGCATCTTGTAAAGTAATAGAATTTATCTTTATTGCCGTATTAATAAGCTTATAAGTGCTAGCTAGCTTCTTTGCAACTAAGAATTAAGGGTTTTTGTAAAGTTTATTGCATTTTTCTAATACACCTCGGTTTAGCTATTCTAATAGCATTTTTACTATTACCGGCACTAAAGCCTTAAAGCAAGGGAAATTCTTTTCTTGCTAAGCTTTATATAATACTATTTTAATAAGAATAAAGGAACTAATATCCTTATAAATCTTTCTTACTTCTTTCTAGTCAAATGCAATAGCTCCTTCGCAATTAATTATTAGTTCTTCGAATATAGCCCTTTCCTTTTCTTAAAGCTAGTCTCTAGTATCTAGATTAGCTAATCGCTTAAAGGTAAGTCGGGAACCTCTCGGTATTGCAATAAAGCGTAAGAGTAAGTAGTCCTAGTATTTGCTTACTTGTGCTTGCAAAGTATCTTATACTTTAAATCGCTTATACTAATTAAATCGTCTTTTAAGTCCTTCTCTTATACTATTATTCTTATTAATTAGCTATACCTTCTTAGCCTTTAGTTTATAAATACTATCTACTAAAAGCGTAAAAGGCATGCTTATAAGGTCTTATAATGCAATTGCTATTTTCTCTAGCTTTACTTGTTTTAGCGTACTAAAACGCAAGACCTTCTTACTCTTATCCTTATCTCTTAAGTATAATAATACCCCTTTTAATTTATTAAAAGACTATAAAAAGCCTAAAAACTCTAGTCCTCCTTTCCTATTTTTAAAGATAAAACTAGCTAGCATCGAATAATATAGTTTTACTTTAGCATCCGGAATATTAGTATTTAAAATATTTGTAGCTTATTTTTGTATTATATCCGGAAAGTGCTTTATAAGAGCTAAAATAAAAGCGTCTTTTGTAGTTCTTATATCTAAAAAATTAGTAACGCTAGTCTTAGAATTATAAAACTCCTCAAAAAACCCCGGAATAGCCCTTATTCCCTTAATACTCTCTCCGGCTAAAGCATTAAGCCCTAGTTTTCCTCTTCTTCTTCCTCTTCTTTATTACTCGAATTTACCTCCTCGATTTTTGGCTAAAGGTCTTACTAAAACTAGACTTTCCTCCTAATAACACTCTTTAGCAATAAAACAATTATAACTATATAAGCATTCCTCGAGTCTTTTAAATTAGTAAATGTATTATCTTATAAACTGTCGTCCTTATAATTTATAGCTATTTTTATCTTGCTAATAAACGGCATTCTTAGCAAGGTCTTAAGAGAGTTATTAATTAAGAAGAACACGTCCTTGCAACTAACCCCTTCCGCAATCTCGATCTTAATCCTAATTGCGCTAGTAAAGCCGAATTAGTCACTTATAACTATAGATATAATAAAGGTATTAACGCTATAAATAACGCAGCCTAAGTTTTTAGCTATTTTTATAAGTAAGATATTGCATTTAGCTCTTATATCTAGCATATTATAGCATTTTACTTTATTGCTAAGACTATATAATAGAAATCGAAGTCGAGGGGACATAATAATGCTCTTCTTTAAGACAAGAGTCTTAAAGTTAAAGCTACTTATATTTCCTTGAAGTATATAGCTAATTACTTAAGCCGGCTAAGTCATGTTTTGCATTATGCGTTCTAATTTATTAGCTATAGCAGTTACCTTAGTTATTTTCTTAATTTCCTCGGCCATATATATAGCTATTGCATTTCCTATTCTTAAGATTGTCATATAAGCTTAATTGTCCCTTACTTATTAATGCTAAATTATAGCTATAAGATCGGGGGTTTTAAGGGCATTAATAATTATTTTTACCCCTTTTTGCATACGCAAAAGCGGAATAGTTGCTTTCTTCGATTATAAAACAAGCTTTTCTTGTAAAGTGTTAACTAGTTCTAATTCTTTATTAGAAGCCGGGTTAAGGTCCATATCTTATAAGGGTCTAGTATCCCTCTTAACTCTTAATATAACAAATCTTTGGCTTTTTACTTATAAGAGCCTTTCCTTTGCTTAAGCTTGCTACTTTATAATATCTTAAGCAATTTATAGCCCTTTTCCCTTTGCTTTTAAGGATCCGGTAGCATTAACAAATAATATAAGATATATTATATCCTTATACATTTTATTAACAAAGATGCTATCCTTATTTATAACATTTACGCAATTGCCTTTAAGAATAAGAATATTATTTGTGTCTCGATGCAAGATCTCTTTGCTCTTATATAAATTGCCGAGTATAAGAGGGGCTTAAGACTTGTTTCTCTCTTAGTTTTTAAGTTAAATGTTATTTTAAAGACGCTAAGCATTAGCAAAGCGTTTTGCTATATTATAATCGTACTCCCCCCCTTAAAGGTAAGCTTTAATCTAATTAAACTAACGTTAGTCGCTTTATAGTATTAAGGGAATAAAGGCCCGATTCGGGTCTTATCTCCCTTTATACTAGTAAAACCCGTGTTTATAAATGCACTTAAGGTAAATAAGCTTTTATAGTAAAGGATAGTTGTTCGAATGCGTATATTTACAATTAGGATTAATAGCACTATCCCGGTCTTTATTAAAGCAAGTAAGGTAATGTCGATCGAAAGATTAATATATAGCGTTAACTTAAGCTATATTTTACTAAGAATCCGGGTAAAGGCAATTATTACTAGTCGATATAAATGCTCCCTTGCCTCTTTTATTATAATAATTACCCCGACCTCGACCGCGTTTACTAAAACCCCTTTTAGCCTTATAATAGCCGCTAAATCCTTCTCTTAAGTTATTAATTGCAAAAAGCACAAATTAATATTATAACTATATCTTATTAGTAATAGTAGCTACTAAAGCATTAATAGCTTTTTGCAAATCCTTTAAAGTAACATATAAAATCGAGAGTTTTTGCATTTCTTTTATTAATTAGTTAACTTTACTAGCAAGTTTCTTAAGCTTTATTGTCTTAAGAATAAGGACCTTCGACACTTTACTAGTTTTAGTAATTTCTTCTACTAATGCAAGCATAGCTAAGGGTAAAAGAAGGGCGTATTTATCGCTTATTGCAAGCACTATATCTTATATAACTATATCGAGGTGTTCTTAGCGTAGCTATAAGTACTCGGGGTTATTAGCTTTGTTATAGCAGCGCCTCTTCTTCTTATACTCGTATATAAATACTATAATCTTGTGCATCTTTTAATAATTGTAAATAAATATATTAGTAAGCTTGTAATTAAAGTCCTTAAAAATCTTATCCTTAACTTGCAAAAGAAGACCCTTTATAAACTCCTTACACTAGTGCTTACTATTTAGCTTATTCCTCTTTACTAGTTCCGTTAATACTTTATAAAACAAGTTAATATAAGTTTTAGTAGTAATGTATACGGCCTAAGATTAAGCGATAATTTAATTTAAGAAGTTATAGCTAACCTTAAAGGTCTCTTAATTATATTCCTTATACTCCTTCTTTAAGGTTATATAAAACTTGTCTTTATTATATTTGCTTAAATTGTTAGCGTAATACTCCGGTATAGCTTTTACTTAGTCTTTATATAATAGAGAAATATATTTAATAATACGTTCTTTCTTTGTAATTATAAAGATTTAATAATCTTTACATATATTATTATATTATTTTAAGAAGGTTAAGATGTTGCTCCTCTTAAACTATAAGGCTCTTTAAGCTTTAAGCAAGGGAAGGTGTAATCTAAGGACTAATATATACTTGTTATCTCCTATTTTGTATAAACTAAGTATTAAAACGATAACTTTGTCTTTTAAAGAGGTCGACTAAAGTGTAAGTTAAAGCTTTAGTGTTTCTCGGGGGGAACTAGCAATTGCTATGCTTAATTTTAAGGTTAATTGGTTGCTTTTTGCAAGAATAATTAATAATTGTCTTAATAAGTCCTTTAATAAGCGTCTTTAATTGTTTTAATTATTTATGCCTTCTTTATACTCCTTTGCGTTTTTTAGTTATACTTTTAGCTTCTTTTCCTTTCTTCTCTCCCTCGGAGCTATATCTCTTTAAATAAAAATATAACCCCTTATAATAGCTCGGTTTTGTGGCTTCTTAGCCTCCTTATACTTGTATATCCTATTTTTCTTATATTCCTAGTTTCTAGTTGCTCTTTTCCCGATTTTAACTTCTAGTCTCACTTGTTCCTAATTCAAGTCTAATAGCTCGCTTGCTCTTATACAATTTCCACTAATCAAGGACTCCCGATTAGTAGCTCCCTATTTTAGACTTTATACTAAAGCTAATAGTTTCTTAACTCCTAATATTAAAACAGTTAAAATTAAAATGCAAATCGATAATACTAGTTCATTTAAAAGGGCTAAAACTCTAGCTTAGCATAGTTTTAACTTACGACCCTTTTATCCTATTTTACTCTTATCTCCCCGTAGCACTCTCCTCCTCCTTAAGCTAGCTTCACTTGAGGCTATCCTTAATTAAGCTAACATGCCGCTTTATAGCTATTTTAGCTCTATATTAGCAAGAAACAATTCGGAAATTAGCTATATAAACGAAATAACTAGCTAAAACAAAACTAGCAAAAGCAGACTAGTTAGCCACTTAATAGAAAAGACACCCTAATACACAACTTACTACGCGAACCTCCGAGTTTTGCCTTGCAAAAACCCTAAATACGTATAATAAAAGCTTCCTTAGCTGCGAATCGAGTCCTCCTTGCGTCGCTTACCAAAAACATATAAGGGGGCAAACCTTAGCTAAAAGAAAACCTTACAAGAACGATACTAGGAAACCAAGCAATAGAACAAGAAGGAGAACGCATATGTAAAACTAAAGTAATAATAAAAGGAAAAACTAAAGCATATACGCATAAATCAAGAAACAGAAACAAAACTATAAGACTAGCAACAACTATGTACGATTATTAGGTGCAAAAGTAGGTATAAATTAAGTATAAAGTGAAGTGTGCGCAGCTATAGAAAATAGCAGTTATACCCCCTATTCCAGTCACGTGTAGCACTAACTAAGAACCTCTGAAAACCCTCTAAAATCGACAGAAATCAACAATCCCCTTGGCACCCCGCCACAATATACTAGATTAAGATAGCTTCTTCTTATATTAAGAATAAAGTCTTCGTCTTAAAAGGTATCTTTAAGATTTTAATATCCTCTTATCGAAATCCCCTTGCGCGGAATCCGATCTTAGAGCTCTTCGATCGATAGTAAGTTATTGTCTATTTCGTTATCGCTATTAGTAAAGTCGCAATTGCGGCTTAATATATATAATAGATTAAATAAGCTCGTTTTTAGCATTCTCTTATTTTACTTTAAGCTTTAGCTACAAAATCGTCTCTTTAATGCTAAGCTAATGCAATTGCAAACGTAGTATAGTCGTTGCGTTTAAATATTCTAGCTAGTTTATTATATAGCTATGCTAGCTAATTTCGAGAACTAATTATATAAGTAAACTTGCTTATACTATTTAATAAAGCAATATATTGCTTATAAAGGAACGATTTTAAAAGGGAGTTCTAAAATTAAGCATTATCTAAGTTAATAGAAGCTATTAAGAAAGAATTAAGTATTAGCAAAAAACGTCTTAAGAACGCAGTAAAAATGC
>Ga0302221_10003161_pt1 | contig 10049 bp, 14 predicted proteins | sample II_Palsa_E2_1_FD_193517 | JGI IMG/M metagenome (GOLD analysis project Ga0302221, IMG submission 193517) | Peat permafrost microbial communities from Stordalen Mire near Abisko, Sweden - II_Palsa_E2_1 | ecosystem: Environmental > Terrestrial > Soil > Palsa > Peat permafrost | place: Sweden...
AGCAAGGTAATCATGCAGGGCCTGGCGGTGTTCGCTCCAAAAGATGCTTAAAAAGCCAAAATAAAATATAGCGATGGAGAATACTTTCCCTATACTTCTGCCAAGGGCATTTGGATAGGTAAGCCCAACACCGTCAACATCAACAACAACTATCCTGCATGCCCTCTTACCCAAGCTGCCTTTCATTGATGAAGCCTCACATACCGAGTTGTAGATAATTAACGGAAGACTGGAGATAAGCTGCAACTCCAGTATTTGATTAACCGGCAGCTTGAACAGGTCATCGTAAGTCTTTATATTAAATGTTATCCCCTTTGAAGCTAAAATTATAAAAATAAATTCCGTCACAAAATATAAGATCACTGTATCTATTAAATAAGCCAGCAGCCGCCACCAAAAAGAAGCAAGGTTATCGCCGGTAGGAAAATATATACCATGAGCTTCAAAATATGGGTAAAATTCCGGCAGGTCACAGGCATCCAGCCAGCCATCTGCCAGGGGTGATAATACACGGGTATGTATCTCCAGGCCCATATCAATTAATTCATCAAACGAAAACGGGCCTGTTTGCTCCCCGTCTTCTAAAATATAGTAGTCGCTGCTCATTAGGAATATTAGGAATATAAAAATAGGTTGTAAAGGTTGAAATTTTTGTAAAGGTTAGAAAAATAATTGAATGAATAATAGCCTGTAACTAACTACTCACCTAATCAACCTAATAAACTCAATCAACTCTTTAATAACCGCATTAATTCATAAATTAGCTTAAAAGTTTTTATATGGAAGAAGAAATAACCACTGGTAACCAACCGCAGGATAATCCAAAACCAACGATTGATAAAAAGCCGGAGGTTTATATCCTTCGCGACTGGAAGGAGTACGCCGGTGAATCGTTTCTTATTATTTTCAGTGTTTTGCTTGCGCTGATACTTACCGAGTTTATAAATAACCTGCATGAAAAGAATGAAACAAGGGACCTGCTGGATAATATACGCAGAGAATTGAAAGTTAACAGGATACTTGAAAAAGAGCAATACGCCTATCACCAGCAAGTATTAAGATCAATTGATTCGGCGCTGGCCAGTCCTGAATTGCAGAAAAAAATCGTTTCGAATGATGAATTTCATCTTAAATACATTGCCCCGCAAGGTGTTTTATACCGTTACCTTGACGATGTAGCATGGGAGGTAGCCAAAAGCCATAATATTTCATCCAAAGTGGACATTAAAACCATGTACCTGCTTACTTACATATACCAGGACCAGGCAAGGATAATGAAAGTGGAAGATGAAGTAGCCAAAGTTTTTTTGAGCCGTGAAGCGGGTAAAGTTGAGAATGCCCATGCAACACTCATCCTCATTAAAAATAATTATAAAGGCTGGGCGGTTGACCGGGCGCCCGGTTTACTAAAACAATACGATAAAGCGATAAAGCTTTTGGGGGATGAGTAGGTGGATGAGCAAATGTGCGGATGTGCAAATGTGCAGTTGATTTCCAGAATGCTACCCCGGGTTACGCTACGCTAAACTCGCGGCAGCGTCCGGATATGTGATAAGTTGATTGTTTGAAAACTTGCCAATCGCTTTTTGTATTCTTTAAAGCAGTTGGAACCCTTTTAAAAATTCGTCAAATTTTGGCAGGTTAACCTCATATGTTGCGGGTGTTGCCGTAAAGTCTATCCATAAAAATGCAGTTTTAGTTTCGACGAGCACATACTTACAGGTATAAATGTGGTTTTGCCAGAAATTCGATGCCCTGTAAGATTTGCCGATCCCCGGAACATCATCCATATCCTTTATACCATAGCAAACAACTTCGGTGCTCCATTTAGGATGGGTTCCGAACTTCCATGTGCCAATTACAAAGTCTTTAAAAGCCGCAATGTCGGAATAGTCTTTTTTAGGGAAGGCTTTTATCATGATGGCGTTCTCAATCCCGTCAACGACCGGCAGGGTCCCCCCCAATTGCATGTTTGAGCCTGTTTCCCTCAGTTTTAACCAGGCCGGGATGATCGCTTTAAAGCCAAGCAAACTGTCGACCATGTACATACTTGCAATTTTATGGTCTTTGCTCTGCTGTCGCAAATCATTGTAATCTGTGAATGTTCTGTCAACAGTCTTTGCTGAATCCGTTTTTGTTTGACCGAAACTTTTAATGGTTACAAGGGTCAGCAGGGAAAGTAAAAATAGATTTTTCATGAAATAAATCTACTTTTTAATTCTTAAACAAAAAATCATTAACCAGGCAAAGTGGATGAAATCAGGCTGCCATTATCAAATAAAAAAGGACATGATCTTAAAACCATGCCCTCTAATATTTATCCTGCAAAAACCTTTCAGCTTTCGCCTTTAACCTTTCACCTAAAATTAATAACGGTAATACTCCGGCTTAAATGGCCCGTCAACGGTTACACCAATGTATTCAGCCTGATCCTGGTCCAATACTTCCAGTTCAACACCTATTTTGGCAAGGTGTAAACGGGCTACTTTTTCGTCAAGATGCTTTGGCAGGGTATAAACGTGGTTTTCGTATTTATCGCCATTGTTCCAAAGTTCCAGCTGTGCTAGTGTTTGATTAGTAAACGAATTACTCATTACAAAGCTTGGGTGACCTGTTGCACAGCCTAAATTTACCAAACGGCCTTCAGCTAAAACTATCAGGTCTTTACCGTTAATGGTATATTTATCAACCTGTGGTTTAATTTCTATTTTAGAATGACCATAATTTTCATTTAACCAGGCCATATCAATCTCGTTATCAAAGTGGCCTATGTTACAAACAATGGCTTTATCTTTTAATGCGCGGAAGTGGCTTTCGCGAACGATATTTTTATTTCCGGTTGCGGTAACTACTATATCAGCTTCGGTAATTGCGGTTGAAAGTTTTTTAACTTCAAAACCTTCCATCGCAGCTTGCAGGGCGCAGATAGGGTCAATTTCTGTTACAATTACGCGAACGCCAGCGTTGCGCAATGAATCGGCTGAGCCTTTGCCCACATCGCCATAACCGCAAACAACAGCCACTTTACCGGCCATCATCACATCCGTAGCGCGGCGGATTGCGTCAACCAAAGATTCGCGGCATCCATATTTATTATCAAATTTCGATTTGGTAACCGAATCGTTCACGTTAATGGCGGGCATCGGCAATGTCCCGTTTTTCATACGCTCGTATAAACGGTGAACACCGGTAGTGGTTTCTTCCGATAAACCTTTAATGCCGGGGATCAGTTCAGGGAACCTGTCTAAAACCATGTTGGTCAGGTCACCGCCATCATCAAGTATCATATTCAATGGCTTACGGTCATCGCCAAAAAACAAGGTTTGTTCAATGCACCAGTCAAACTCTTCGGCATTCATGCCCTTCCATGCATAAACCGAACCACCAGCAGCAGCAATGGCGGCAGCGGCATGATCTTGCGTTGAAAATATATTGCATGAAGACCAGGTAACTTCAGCGCCAAGTTCAATCAATGTTTCAATTAAAACAGCGGTTTGAATGGTCATGTGCAGGCAACCCGCAATGCGCGCGCCTTTCAAGGCTTTCAACGGACCGTACTCTTTGCGTAAAGCCATTAAGCCCGGCATTTCAGCCTCAGCTAATTCTATTTCCTTACGGCCCCATTGGGCAAGCGAAAAGTCTTTTACCTTGTATTTAACATAAGTGGTTTCTACTGATGACATAGGATTTTCAATTTTTTTTCAAAGATAACTTATAGGTTTATGAAAATGAAATTTGGCTGATTAAGTTGTCCTATGGCAACTTTTTACCATGATTGTTTACTATATAATCAGCCTGAAACGCCGGAGTGACCTTCATGACTAAATCAACAAACAATTTTAATAAATCACTAATGACCAATGACCAATAATTAATGACTAACCCACTTCAATCACCTTTTGCTGGGGCTTGGCATTAGTTAATTTATGGGTTTGGGCGAGTTTATTGTTTTGGGTCATAGAAAGGCTGCCGTTATAAATTGCGCCATTTTCAACTTCCAGAGTTTGGGTCCTTATCTCGCCTGTGATTCTTCCTGTTGCTTTTATTTCAAGGGAATTTATCTGCAGGTTGCCGGTAACGGAACCATAAACAACCATTTCTTTGGTAATAATATTCCCGAGTATTGATCCTTTTTCTCCAACAATTAAACCTTCATCAACCATTACATCCCCGGTTATCTGGCCGTCAATGCGCGCATAAGCAGGTGCTTTCAGGTTACCATCAAAAATGCAGCCTTCGCTGATCAGGGTAGATATAGACTGCAGGTCCAATGATACTTTATCTTTCTTTGAAAAAAATGCCATGGCTTTTACTCGTTGCTATTATTAATTATTTAGTGTAAGAAATTTGATGGGGTTTACGGCTTTGCCATTTTTACGTATCTCATAATGTAAATGGTTCCCTGTGGAATGGCCGGTTGAACCTACTTCCCCAACTTTTTGGCCAACAGTAACTTCCTGGCCGACTTTTACTGTGATGCGAGAAAGGTGGCCATATAATGTTTCAAAATTATTGGCATGTGCAATACGTACACAATTACCATAGCCGCCATACCATCCGGCAAAAACAACCCTGCCATTAGCGGTACATCTGGCTTCATCGCCCCTGTTGCCTTTAAAATCAATACCTGGATGAAATTCAGCATTTGCCGAGTTAAAAGGATCGCTCCTGTACCCAAAAAATGATGTTAAGGAGCTTAACCGCGGATAACCCATTGGTGTAAATGCTACGGTATGCACCAAACGGTCTAAATATTCATCATATAATGAATAGGTTTCTACATCAGTAAGTTTGGCCGCTTCGGCATTGCCGTTGCCACCAACTGCCGTTGTTGAAAAGCCTTTTAACCCTCGTTTTTTTAAGTAATCATTTATTTTTTGAAGTTTGCCTTCAATATTCTGCACGTAAGCCTGGGCGGTATTTCTTTTGCGTACCTCTGTTTCAGTTACCGGCGGTATGGCGCCTTTAAGTTTATTCAGCTGTGATAATAGCTGTTTTTTTTCTTCCTCCTGGCGGTTATTTTGAGACCGCAGGTAAACAACAGAAACTGAAAGCAGTATAATTACGGCCAAAACCCCTAAGCCGTAATGTTTGAGCCTGCCAAGATGTTTGGTTTTTACCTGGATTGTTTTTGTACGCTGATTGCCTTTGTTTACAATTATAACAGTACTGACGTCGGATTGCTTTAGGTTCATTATAATTTATAAGTAATTGGGAATTGCAAGATAAGTAATAAGCATCAAAAGTCAATATTAAATTATTAATTAAAGTCCGCAAGTCAGGGAAGTCCGCAAGTCCGAAAGAAGATTTTGGATGTACCTATAAAAAAGTGAAAGCGGCTTTCAACATTTTGCTTTCGGACTTTCCGACTTCCGGACTTTCCGACGCTACACCCTTCGTCAGCAAAATGTTATAATACTGTCTTTTAAACGTTAATTGATAATCATTTGTTATTTTTGAATTGAATTTAGAAAAAGAAAAGATGTATCCGGAATATTTAGTAGCCCCTATGCGGGAAGACCTGACTAAGGTTGGTTTTGAAGAGTTAAAAGACGCCGATGCTGTAACGAAAGCAATTGAAAGCGAAGGAACTGTGTTTGTGATGGTTAATTCAGTTTGCGGCTGTGCCGCTGCAAATGCACGCCCGGCAGCGAGGATAGCCGCGCAAAGTGAAAAACACCCTGATAAACTGGTAACAGTTTTTGCAGGAATGGAAACTGAAGCCGTAAACAAGGCACGTGCTTACATGTTGCCATATCCCCCATCATCACCGGCTATGGCTTTATTTAAAGACGGCAAATTAGTTCATATCATCGAACGCCATCAAATTGAGGGCCGCCCTGCACAAATGATAGCTGATAATTTGATTGGCGCTTTTGAGCAGTATTGCTGATTTAAGTCCGAAAGTCGGAAAAGTCCGGAAGTCCGAAAGATAAATTGTTCAGTGGCTTTCTTTTTTCGCCAGCAGGCAAACCATAGTGCTAAAGAGTTTTTATACCTATAATAAAACCCGGTTTGTAAATGCAGGCCGGGTTTTTGTTTTTATTCAACTCTCTCCGCCTCGGTAAAATATCCAACAACGGTATAGATCAACCCAATTAATAACACGTTAAAAACAAAATTGATCATCGTATCGCTCACCGAATGAGAGCGGCTATCAATAGTAATAAATGTATAAACCGCGTATGCCAGGGCGATGGCTAATATCAACCAGCCAACTATTGATGCCGGCCTGTAAATAATTCCTTTACGTGTAAACCAGTTTAGTTTCATAAAATCAGTTTTTAATAGATATATTTTCAGTCATTACATAAGCTATAAAGGTGCATACAACAGCCAGGCTGAGCAGGATAAGCAGGATATTCCATAATTTTATTTTTATGGTAACCCTAAACTCCCTAACTTTACTTTGCTGCGTTCCTTGTTTTTGAATTTGTACGTGGGTAATGGCAAGCGCATTAATAATAATGCATATTACGGGAAGCACTACCAATATTATTGGCCCTAAAAAAGCAATACCGGGTGTTTTTTCAAGACTTTCCATTAGTTTGAACATGGCCCCAAACCATCCTGTGTGGATGTGAAAAAAATAATACATAAATACGCATAGTAAAAAATAGCACGGCACAACAATAAGCCATACCCCCAGGGCTGCCGAGCGCTCCGCATTCATGATGGCCATTTTTACCATTTCCGGGTGTTCGCCCGGATCCATTTCCGGTACCTGTAAGTTTTCCATTTGCTTTAAAAATTCGTCTTTGTTTTTCATGTTAATTACTCTTATAATACAAAACTGTCTTCCGGTTGCAGTGTTAAAGCATATTTCTTAATTTTTCTAATCCTCGGGAAAGCAGCGACTTAACTGTGCCTTCGTTTTTATTTAATATTAAACTGATCTCGCTGTTTGTTTTCTGCTCAAAATACCGCAGGGCTATTACCTCCTGGTATTTAATATCAAGTTTCAGCAGGTTTTTCCTTATCAAATTATAATCGTCATGGGCCTGCAATTCTTTTTCCATCAGTTCCCGTTCATCACCGGCTTCCTGATGGAGCAGCTTTTCCATTTGGGGGTTTTCAAGCAACTGCTGTAACGATTGCGGCTTGTATTTACTGCTGCGGTAATATTGGTTAAGCTCATTGGTAGCAATCCGGTACAGCCATGCCGAAAGACTTATGCCGCGCCAGTGGAAATTATGGATTTTAAGGAATGCTTTTAAAAAAGTCTCGGCTGCGATGTCTTTTGAAAGATCATAATCGGCGGTACGACGCATAATATACCCAAAAACGGGTTTATACCAACAGTCGAACACTTCGCCGAAAGCAGTCGGGTTTTTATGGCATTGTTCAATAAGCTGCGCTTCGTGTTCGGGGGTCATGGTTTGTAACTATAATACAGCAGGTGCATTTTAGTTGCAAACTAATTTACGATTGTGAGTGGTAAATTGTGAACAGTGAATTAATATATCTTTCTGACTACTCACCACTGACCACTGACAGTTTCATTCCAACAAATCTGGCCGCCGCTTTTTGGTCCGCTCCAATGCCTGCTCAAAGCGCCATTTTTCCACTTCGGGAGTATTACCGCTAAGTAAAATATCGGGTACTTTATGCCCGTTCCAATCGGCCGGGCGGGTATAAACCGGGGCATCAAGCAATCCATCCTGGAAAGAATCAGACAGCGCCGATGTTTCATCAGATAACACACCCGGGATCAGCCTCACTACCGCATCAACCAAAACAGCCGCAGGCAATTCGCCGCCTGACAGTACATAATCGCCTATAGAAATTTCACGGGTTACAAAAATATCCCTTATGCGCTGGTCTATGCCCTTATAGTGGCCGCATAAGATCATGATATTTATTTTGATCGATAATTGATTCGCTATCTGCTGGTTAAGCGTTACCCCATCCGGCGACATGAAAATGACCTCATCATAATCACGTTCCGACTTTAACTTCCCAATACAATTTGCGAAAGGCTCAATGGTCATCACCATGCCGCTGCCACCGCCATAAGGATAATCGTCAACGCTTTTTTGTTTTTGGGTGGAGTAGTCGCGCAGGTTGTGTACATGGATCTCTGCAATGCCCTTTTTTTGGGCCCGCTGCAAAATAGAATGGGCAAAAGGGCTTTCCAGCAATCCTGGCAAAACGGTGATAATATCAAAACGCATGTTTTAGAATCAAGAGTCAAGAATCAGGAGCCAAGATAGGAAGAAAGAGCGAAAAAGAATTGTGATTCAAAATAAGAGAAAAGTTATCCATCTATGTTCTTGGCTCCTGACTCTTGATTCCTGGCTCTTCTACAATTTCCTGCAAATTTCCCAGTGGTGACCGAAGGGGTCTTTTATCCGGCCAAGCCGGTAGCCATAATCCTGGTCGGCAACCGGGTAAATTTCTTGAGCACCTGCAGTGATAGCCTGCTTTGCCACGTCGTCAGGATCCGGCACGACAAGTCCCATTCGTATAGTGCTGCCGCCCAACGTTTCGGGGCTAAAATTCTCATGCTCCGGCGACTCATCAGCCACTAAGAAATGTACGCCCTGAATTGAAAGCTCTGCAACTAGGCCGCCATCAGGGTCGGTAAGACAAAACGACACGCTGGCGCTAAACGCTTTTTTATAAAATTCAACTGCCGCTGCGCCATTCCTTACCGACAACGTCGGCAAAAAAGCGGCTTGAAAATCATCCTTAGCCTCGTTTTTCATATTATTTTAACGAATATCATTTTCTATTTACCAAACGTCACCCCTTCACAAAGTTATCTAACGCTTCCTGGCTTAGCAATTTTTCTATAAGCCAGTGATGCCCAAAAGGGTCCTCTATCTCGCCCTGCCGGTAACCATAGGGATAATCAGTGACCGGGGACAGGACAACTGCCCCGGCTGCTACAGCCTGTTCCACCACAGCATGCACGTCATCAGTAGTTAAACCTATAGTTACCGTTGTCCCACCGGATTTATCCGGGCTTAAGCTTCTTGCGCCTTCTTCATGAAGGCGAAAGGCAGTACCTTTTATTGCAAATGCTGCAACATGTACAGTGCTGTCAGGATTGTTAAGCCGCCATAATTCTGTGGCCCCAAAAGCTTTTTTATAAAATTCAATGTCGGTTACCCCGCTTTTGATTGATAACACCGGCACAAATGTGGTTTTAGTTTCCATTTTGCTCTTTTTGTCTTGATTCCTGAATCTTGGTTCCTGGTTCTCTCTTCAATCCCCTTCCTCCAGCATAAATATCTCTTCTAACGGTTTCCCAAAAACCCTTGCTATTTTTAATGCAAGTACGGTTGAAGGTACATATTTATTGCTTTCGATGGTATTGATAGTTTGCCTTGATACATTCACCTGGTCGGCAAGCTCGGCCTGGGTGATGTTTTTTATGGCGCGTTCCACACGGATATTATTTTTCATGGCTATCCCTCCCTGCTTAGTGAACGGTTAAGGCGAAAAATAACCCACCTGAATCGCACGATAAAGAACAAAAGCGGCACCCATAAATTCAAATGCAATATGTGCCCGGTATCCTCGATAAAAACAAGGCTGATAATAAGAATGAGGTAATTAACATAAATAGCCCATCGTAATGAATCCAGGCGGACCTGCCAGATCTGCTCATCTTCAATTTTTTCTTTCGCAAAGGCCACAAGGAATAAACCGGACACCATCAGCAAAGAGGTACACATAAAAAAAAGATGGTGACTGTTGAAAAGTCCCTGGTCTGATAAGTCGCCGGGAACGTCAAAACCAAGGTCTTTTTTTAGTAATACAACCGGGACATGCACCAGGAAAAGTGCCCAGCCCAAAAAGCGGCACCAATAAGGAAACAGGAATTTAGATTTCATGACTTGTAAAGTTTAATTTACCAAATGTAAAACAAACTTTACAAATGTCAAATATATTTGACAAAATATATTTAATCCAAATACACATCCAGCAAGCCTTCGGGCAGATCTACAAGCACAATCCCTTTAGCCACATCAATGCTTTTAATAATATCCTCATTTAACGGGAAAAGCACTTCGCAGTTTTTGTAATTAACGGTGGCTAAA
>Ga0302221_10003163_pt1 | contig 10045 bp, 8 predicted proteins | sample II_Palsa_E2_1_FD_193517 | JGI IMG/M metagenome (GOLD analysis project Ga0302221, IMG submission 193517) | Peat permafrost microbial communities from Stordalen Mire near Abisko, Sweden - II_Palsa_E2_1 | ecosystem: Environmental > Terrestrial > Soil > Palsa > Peat permafrost | place: Sweden...
ACTGCATCAAGATGATGCTTCTCGTTTATGCTCGCTACGCTCTCATAGGAGATGCTCGCTACGCTCTCATAGGAGATGCTCGCTACGCTCTCATAGGAGCATAGGCAACGGCTACGATAGACTGTAGTCTGATGTTTCCTCACCGAGCAGAGACCGCAGCACCGTCGGCGGACACGTGGCTGAAAAGATTGCTACGTGTTACAAGTAACCAAGATATATCAGAAGGGTGTGGGCATTTGCCCATACCCCTGGTTTATTTTTTGTTAGTTTTCAAAGTAGAGCTTCACCACACGATCCTCTAAGGTTTGGAGACATCTGTTACAAAAACCCAAAAGTGTTGGGGACAGGATGATGCGATTCGAGATTGATCGCGCACTGAACAACATATCAATGGGATAACCACTCTCTGTTGAGATTGGTTTTTCGATGACAGTAGCACAAACTGACTTGGCCTGCAAAGCCAAAACGCTCTTGTCTCCGGCTCCATAAGAGATATTTTCGGTGATGTAGTAAATAAGGATCACCGTATCTTTGGCAAACTCAATGCCATGGAATTTTGTACCGGGGGTGACTTGAGAAGGTTCGGCATAAGCAAAGGCTTTGTTGGTATCGGCTGCTGCTTTTGCTAATGCATGTTTACGAGCATCGATCTGTTTGGCAATCGCTGCCAGACTGGGATGCATCTCAGAGATCGGACAGGCATAAAGGATATCCATCTCAGCGATGACACCATGATACCGTGCTCTGGGGGCTTTGCGATTGAGTTCAGTGAGGAGATCAATGATCTCACTGTTATCAGATTCACTGAGAGAAGCGATATCCGCATCTTCAAGGATACAGAGCAGATCTGTCGTTTGTACTTCAGTACCAATCGGCTTGACATCACGAATCACGGTATCCGCGGTGAGTTGCAGTGTGCGCATATGCGCAGGCGACATCATCAAGCGACGACTGAAGTCTTCGGTGACGGCATTCGAATCTTCAACCGTATCATTGCATTCCATCAGAGCAACGCTGGCCATGATACCATGCTTCCATGTCACCTGTCGGGAATCGAAGGGATCCAGTTCAAAAAATCCACTGTTGTAGGCGATCACGTCACCCCGTTTGATTGAATCACCACTTTTGACGTTGACAACGATGGTTTGCTTCAGAAAGGATCCAGCGACACTAGAGAATTTGGTACCGAATTTGAAGATATCGACATCATCAGCTGGATTATGCGTCACTGGCATCAGCTTGATCAATACCGGATGTTTGGCTTTTTGTAAGAGCGTTTTCGCTTCTGGGGTGAGATAATCCCCCATCGGGATCGCATCTCTATCAGTGAGCGGAATGATATCAACCACTTGGAGATGTTTGTCTTTGAAGGTATAGAGCGTATATAGTTTGAATGGTGTCTTCGCTGCATCGAGCTGGGCGATGTAGATGGGATGGTGAAGATCAAGTTCTTGTACAGCATGTTCAACGAATTGATTCTGAATCGTGGTATCTTTAGCGATCTCAGTCAGATCAAGATGAGGGGGTGGTGCTGTGGTATATCGCACACGAATGATCCCGAGATCGTTATCGATCGATGCGATGACACCATCTTGTTTTGCAACACAAGCAAAGGTTTCACTGGTGCGATGCGCAACGACAGTTTCATACCCAGTACGAACCCGGTTGGTCTCGGAGAACTCAGAGGGAACATGATGTTTCAGCTGGATACTCAAGTAGTTGCTTCGACGTGCGTCGTCATTGGTTGCACAAGGCATCAACAAGGATGTCACACTGAGGATTTGACTTGGTGTCAATTGACTCTGATCGATGCTATCAATATCAAACATGCCGCGGATATTGGCGATCACAGGATTCGCAGTGATATAGGCATTGATCGCAACCTTGTTATTGTCAGGGGTGCATTCGGAAAGAATACCGACTCCGTCTTTGGGAAAGAGTCTGTCTTCAATCACGAAGCTTTGTGCAGTACGACCACCACTGCCGGTATAAGTTGCTGAGTGTTTATCCTTGATGTTTTCCATTGGGTTGATCTCATCCACGATCCTGAGCGTCTGATCTTGGATCAGTCGTTGAAAAACCGCTTCAGGGTTGATGCTGTAGACCTTCCGATTACCCCGCTGGCGGTTGAATGCTGCATAAGCACGGGCCATCTCATTGTAGAGCGTGGTCGGGAATCGCTCATAGCCCCTGAGACGATGGTTGCGCATACTCGATGCCGGGATCACATCATCAGTACTGAGCATCTCGGTTGCCCGCAGCAAAAGCCCACCAACATCGGTTGGTTCATGCATCCTCAGTAACACATCCCGCGTGATCGGATCGACAAACAGTTTAAAGAAATCGGTGATGCCTTTGAGATAGTTCATCGAAATCATGTTGTCCTGCAAGAGGAGATAGTAGCTATCAGGGGTGTTGAAGGTGGCGAATGCATAAGGTTTGGTATCGAACTTCAACAAACCAGAAAGCACAAAACTCTTCTGTAGCGGATAGCGATCAAAGACGAGATTGCCATCGGCAAAGGGCACGACGATGGTCGATGGTTTGCGGACAACGCGGGTGCCAGATGGTACAAAGTGATGATCCAGTTTGAGATGATCGATCACTCGCTGGAGTCCATACTCAAAACCCAGGATGAAGACAACAGGGAAGTTTCGATCCAAGATCTTCAGTTCAGTCCATTCTGCGAGTTGTTTTGGCGGTGAGACTTTGTCCTCATAGACAGAAAAGAACAACTCGGCAAACGGAATGGTGAGTTGATCGGCGACTGCGGTCATCCCACGATTAGGACCAATGAAGCGGATCAGATTATCATAACCAAAGAACATCTTGTATACATAACCATTGACTGAGGCCGTACCACAATAAACACCATATTGCTTTTCACGAAGCTGGTATGGAGCGTAGGCATCGCTCAGCGCTTCGTTCCCGGGTCCTGGACCGGGATCTTCGCCGATATCATAGCGGGCGACCATATCCGCTGGCACAAAGCGACCAAGGATTTCATCTCGCCCTTCAGCAATGGATTTGGTTAAGCGATGGATCCCATCGATGACATCAAGGCGATTCTGTTTATCCCGTGTCACCAAGATCGGTGCACTGAGATTGGCATTTTCGAGTCGTTCTGGATCGGTTTCGACATGATCAAGGATCCATTTGAGATCATCGATCTTGAACATCTCTGTCGGACGTTGATTGGCTTCAGCTAACAGTGCACCGAGATCATACTCACGTCCATCGCGGGTAAAGGTGGAACCATTCTCGTTGTAGCCTTGCTCAATCAAGGCAGCAAAGCGATGCTCGTAATCGAAGATGAACCGATGACCGGTGAAGCTCAATCGACTATAGCGTTTGGCAATCGAGCTATAGTCATAGGGTAACACCGCATCAGTGGTGAGTTGCCCATAGTTGATCTGTAGTCCCAGTTTTTCCTTATAGACAGCCGCGATATAACGGGTGATATAGGCCCCATAGTTATGCGCACGCGTGCTGATCCGTTCGACGATGGTTTTGTTATAGTTCGATGCCAGAGAGACGCGCCAGGAGTCGATCTTGCAGATCGGTAGATTGACTTGTTGTTTGATCATCCGGCTTTCAATACCGTTGATCATAATGGTGCCATCGGGTGAGATGATGGGAAATTTGAAGGCAACGGTATGCCGCCTGCCTGTGAGATCTTCATAGACCAGTTTATAAGACCGAATACGATCCAGAGCTGTTACCAGATCATGTTGTTCGGTCTGAATCAAGAACATTCCATGTGCTGTCATATTGGCAGCAACGGCCGCTAGATCTCTCGCCATCATGTGTTTGATGTAATGATTGTCGAGATCGACCGCGGTTGAGTTCAACATTGACGCATCCACGACTTTATCTTTCAGGAAGTCGAGATGACTGGTGGTGATGTCAGGTTCTGCAGTTTGTTCAAGATGCTCTTCGATGGGCACCCCATCGATCAACAGGCTCTTGTAACGATGCGCAATGATCAGCGCATGCGCTTTCTGTGCATCAGTCAATGTTGGTGTGTTCATGATCACTTGATGCGCACTATGATCAATCACCGATGTCAGCGATGTCGGGTTCAACGGCTTCAGATCAGTTGGTGGATCGACATGATCAGGACGTTGAATCGGCGCTGAGACAGATTGTTTGACAGTGGGTTTTCCAGCATCCTGGTGACTCTTTTTGTCAACACCCATCGGTGCTGATATCGGTGATTCAGGATGGTTTTGGGGTAGTACAGGATCAATGGAGTGGGGGATCTTTTGGTCATGGGGAAGTGGATCTGATCGCGAAGAGGGGATGACGACAGGGGACTCTCCGGGTGTCCCTTCATCCACACTGGGAATTGAGACATCCTCGATCAACTTGTCATAGGTGGGTTCATCCAAGGTGGAGATATCCATCTCGGCATGACCAGAGAGCTTCAGGGTGTTGATATGTCGAATCACCAACTGATAGAGGGTGTTATCATGCCGGGCATCGAGCATCGCTTTCAGATCACCAAGATTATAGATGATGGCTTGATCACCAGCGGTCAAGATTAAATTGAACGTATCTAAAACTGTTTCATCAAGCTGTTTGAAGAGAGAGGCGGTTGCCGTCTTCGATAGAAAATTGATCAGATGGATCAAAAAGAAAAACGACGGATCGGTCTTGATCCGCACTGTCAGATAGCTGATTGCATCCGCGGTGATCAGAAATTGATTTTTACTATAGACAGTACGCGAGAGTGGGATTTGCAGATATTGCTGCTTCCCCTCAATACCGACCATGGTATTCAAAATGGTACGCAACAGGATATCGAAGCGACGATAATACGCAAAAGTGCCAGTCACAATCGGTGTCAAGATCGCGTTATAGTTCACCACCGGCAGGATGTTGCTGCGATGCACGATACTCTCAACCGTGAGTGCGCGTTTAATCTGTTTATGATCGGTGACGAACTTGCGTAGTTCTTGGTTAAAGGAAGACGGACGAAACCGATAGCTCTCATCGATCGGAAAGACAGCGTCCTTGCCGGGTATGACCAAGAGGGTTGTGAGCCATACCGCCAAACTCTCATTTTTGATAAACGGGTTGGTGACATCGGGGATGATCGAATGCACAACCGTATCGAGAAGTTTATCAACGATATGCAATACGCTGTTAGTGGGGAGTTGCAGATCGGTATAGGTGATGAGCTTACTCGCGATAGCACTCTGACGCCACGATACCTCTTGCTGTCTAAAAGTGGAATAGGTGCCCTTCTCTAGGCCGGATTCTAATTGCTGATCGTCCATCGGATGACATACTCCAGTTGTGATCATCAGGTTGAAGGCGTTTGAATATATCACAATGTATACACTTATCATTTCGAGTTCATCTGAGAAATGATAGGTATAACAAGAGAAATTCACAATTTTATCGGTTATACCCCAGATAAATCCTGAAAGAAGTTCACTATTTGATTGTAGCTCATGATATTAACACAATGATAGATGAATAATGACTTGATTTATCTAGAGTCTTTTTCATTGTTATGCAGTCTATATACTCTCTTATTAATCAATAAAACGAAGAACACTAGATACAGCTATAATTTTATCGATTATACTCCAGATAAATCCTGAAGAAACTTTACTATTTGATTGTATCGAATGATATAAACAATTGATGTATTCTATCATAGCATGGTTTATTAACCTATGGGTTATAGACACTTTGTTCATATAGATTTCTCGACATCAACTGATAGAAGAGAGATCTCCTCACGGAGATCTCTCTTCTTGAATCACTCTATGTTGGATGTCGCTGGCATTACCGTATGTTGTGGGAACAACATCGGAGAAAGGTAGCGTCCTATCCTTTGAGGGATTGGGGAGATTGTACTCGTATGAGTATGAATGATTTGCACAACTGTGCTGGAGTGTTGATCTGTCAACAAGGTGACATAACTTCATAACATAGATAGAGACGTGTTATTTTTTATTTAGATTTATGCTTTATCATAAAGTGAGTTTTATCAAGATCAATTTTCAGTACTCTCTCTACTGTGTAAAAGATAAAACAAGACAAGCATGGTATTAGCTGGTGCGCTGGTGCGCTTAGTATATTTAATTCTTAGTAGGTACAACGTGTGTTTTGCCCCCCAAAAGGGCAAAACACCGTACAGTATTAAAGATAGTTGTATAGTGTTATTTTTTATATACATTATAAGAGTACATCTCTAGAGTATACAAGAGATATTTAGAAACAGTACATAAATGAATCAAGAAAGAAAGAATTAATGATTATACTATGCTATGCCGTTTAAATTTTTGTCTTTGGCAAGTACGTTTATCGGTTTATTGCAATTGTGTAATGATATGTTTGTTTTTACCAAAGTCTGTTATGCAATAGAGGGATACATATCTGAGGGAGAGATAACATGCAACGTTATGCCTTGTTGGTTGACACCATTGAAGAATTACAAGTGGTGGAGAAGGCACTTGAGATGTTTCGATCAGGACGTTCAGTGGCGATCCAACAACCACTTGGTCAGAATGAATCGCATCATGATAGGATCTTGAAAGCGTTGACAGATCGGCCGTTAACACCGATGGAAATGAGCATCATTCAGTGTCTTTATGCCAGTTCACCTGATAAGTGGGTGTCCTATAAGGATCTGTCAAAACAGGTTTGTGAACGGCGTATTGATGGTATCTCAAATTATGATAGCATGACCATACGGACGATGGGGATGTTATCGCAACGCATGAAACAGTATCTACTGCCTGCAGATTATGGAGGGAAAACCAAAGCCTTAGAAGGATTTGTTGGCAGAGCAAAATTGAAAGATTTGGGCATTTGTTATCGTCTGAACAGTGTGAGTCGAACTGTTATTGCATCGACGATAGGGATTCTATAATTGCAGAATGGTCTCTGTTTTTAGTTAATATTCAGATATATATCATGACTTGAACTGGTTATATCTGAGAGGTTAACAGACGATGTCGGATAGAGTAACGCGATCGATTGGGCGGAGACTGATCAAATGGGCTTTGGTGTATCCTGATGTGTTGTCGAATACGATTGGTTATTGCATGAGTGGTCAATGGCATGATTATTACTGCACATATTTCTTTCCGCAGAAGGATCTGAATCTCCCTCGTTTACAGTTGTTGATTGACTATTTGGCATTACGGGGATATGGAGCAACATTGCATATCCGCGGTGAAGCGGTCTGGGGTCTCTATTTGTATATGCATTTGTCTGTGCTTGACTAATATCTGATCTCGGAAGGAGGATACCTATGGTAACTGCCTGTTATGATCGTCTGTGTTCTTCTGTTGATAGGAAAACCATCATGCAACCTGAATCGGATTATCCCTACTCTAAACGTGTATGGAAGATCCTCCGTAATGGCATAGAGGCGATCCGTATGAAGCTCGCGAATTGGATCGTGGCATCTGGTATGCCTTATCGCAAAGCGATCAGTGACCGTGTGATGAGTGCGAGACATCGAAAGATGCTGGATGATTTTGGTGCTGACTTCAAAGCGAGTCATGATCAATTTTATGCGATGGTTGCTGAACTCAGTGCCAAGAGTGAAATCTGTGCACAGTGGTTAACCGAAGAGAATTTCACCAAAGTCGGTGGTCGATTGATCATGATGGATGGATTACAATTCCTCCTTCTTGTCATGGATTCACCAGAGAACGTTGCTGTATTCTTTGAACGCTATATCGTCACTGAAGCCGCATTCAAAGCCGTGATACTGTTCTATTATAGACTGCCGATGGACTTTAAAACCAATCAACTTGATCCTGAGGATGCAGAAATCGTTGAAATCACTGCAACCAATGCATTGACACGTATACTCATAAAAGCTTGTCCAGGAAGATGGGACTATGATACTCTTCTTGCCGAACTGCGTGCATTTTAGGATAAGAGAAGTGGCCTCAGCCACTTCTCTTATCGTTATTTTTCATTTTTAGCCTTCATGGTGTAGGTATAGGATTCCACAATCAAGCAAGGAGTGTCACACTATGGATAAGATACGTAGCATGCGCCTTATAGAGCTTCCACCAACCATCAAACACTGCTTACAATTTCCGATTTATTCTAATGAACAAGTGATGAACATCCTCAATGATACCACTGTGATGAATCTGTTATCGCAATCAGACAGTCTTATTCGGTTCAACTTTTTACCAACGGAAGGCGTCTATTCTGAGATGAGACACAACAGACGGTTGCGTAAGATCATCCAATTGAATCCATTTGGCATAGCGCCAATCGGTGGGTATATGCGCAATCGATTATTGCTATCTCTCATGCGACTGCAGATTATAAACAAAACCATCACAGTATCACTGGGTGACGAAGTACCTGTACTGTTTACCCGATCGCGCAAGATGTTTGACATCATGGACATCAGCGGGTGAACAGTGATAATATTCAGCAATGACTTGAATATATATCACTCAGACAGAACACCGTAACATGGTATTTTGTTGTTGTCAGAAAGGTGTTTTCTATGTTCCATTTACCAATTGATGGTGAAGTTGAACCGCTGATGAATCTCAATATACCGCTCTGGTGTGTTTATGGATTTGCATCAGCACCCACTATCATCTGCTGTAAACTCCTGAAGAACCCGGAGAATCCCCATAACCTTAAGGCTGTCTGTATCTGGGGTTACAGTCTGCATAATGGTGTTCCCGCTTATCGCACCATTGGTACAACATTAGCGGCTTGGCGAGGGCGGAATGCGAAATCAGATCAACCACCAGAACACTGGTTCCTCGATAAAACCAAAGCCTTAGCCTATGTCAATTTCCTGATTACACCGACGATCTGAGAGGAGACGATCGTGTCATTCACACAGTCATCGACATCCAGCAGCTTTTCTGTTGCCATCTATCGCAAGGAGGCGAACGGACCATTTACACTTCGGGTGATTGGACCGGAGGTGATCAGTGAAGAATTCCCAGCGCCAGAGCACTATCCTATTTGGAATTTTGACACCCTGAAAGACTTAAACGTTGGTACTGTTGCTTTTAAACAGGCTGACTTCGTCAGTAAATTTGCGACTGATATCAGTGGACGTGAAGAGATCTTTGTCATCCGCACAAGTCTGACAACGATTGTCGAGACCAAAAAAGCCACTGACCCGGAGAGTTTAGCATTCTATCAGCGCGTGTTTGATGTCTATCAACGGAGTCGAAGGAAGCCCTGGTTGTTGTATACCCCTGCGTAACGATTCTGTTGTGGATCGATGCAGGCAACCCTCTCGTAGAAAGAACCTATCATGTCATCTGATCAACAGCTTACATATGGTGACGGTCTCTTCGTCACAGCGATTTATCGTAAGAAAGGTGATACGGTCCTCTCGATGCGGATCTTAGCGCCTAACTTTGTGAGTCGGGTTGTACATCCGTCTTGGGATTACGCCAAGACGGTTTGGAGTATCCCAGAAGATCTCCCAGAAGACCACCTCCTATTTCAGATGATACGCGCGTTCACTGACAACGCTAATAGCATCGTGATGCAACCGAGTGATTATGTATCATTTACGATGGAACGGGCGATAGATCCGGAGAGTTTAGCGTTTTATCAACAGACTGAAGCGCTACTCAAATCGATGGGTACAACGATAAATCCGTTGATGATCGCGCGATCCATGCGGATGATAGATATCTCTGCGGTGGTTCATCATAAATGTCTCTGGTGTGACGCATGGCATAAGGGATCGAAAACAACACATCCTTATGTCGATGTCGACAACATGAATACAACTAGAGCCGAATGGGCTGAACATGCCATCGCTGCCTTCCGAACAGTCTGTCATGGTGATCAAGAATCAGCTCTGGGTGATCTGCTCGCTAATCTCCTGCATGCTGCCCGCGAACAGGGATTAAATCCAGAGGAGGTTTTGCATAAAGCCTGGCAGACATATCGTACCGAGACCAACGATCAACAACCATTTACTCACTGAGCGTAGCGAAGTAATACTCACTGAGCGTAGCGAAGTAATACTCACTGAGCGTAGCGAAGTAATACTAACTGAGCATATCGAAGT
>Ga0302221_10003165_pt1 | contig 10044 bp, 1 predicted proteins | sample II_Palsa_E2_1_FD_193517 | JGI IMG/M metagenome (GOLD analysis project Ga0302221, IMG submission 193517) | Peat permafrost microbial communities from Stordalen Mire near Abisko, Sweden - II_Palsa_E2_1 | ecosystem: Environmental > Terrestrial > Soil > Palsa > Peat permafrost | place: Sweden...
ATTATTTTATTAAATCGATAAAGCTTATATATATAAAGGGCTTAATTAAAAGTAAAGCTATAAAGCATATATCTTTACAGTTAAAGGATAATACTATCGATTTATATACGACTATTTAAAACTTATTCGAGCACTTAACCTCCGCTTATAAGAATTTAAACTAGTTATTTATAGCTAAAAACGATTTTGAGAAGCTATTTATAAAGTTTACTTAGTTATTTTACGAGTTTTATACAAAGTTCTTGCAATTAGCTTTTAAAGCTAAAGTAGTACCTGCAAAACTAAAATACAAATTAAATAGCAAGCTATCCTTCGGTCTTTAAAAAGCAGTTATTTCGCATTTTAATACCGAATCGACCTTTTATAAATTTGCAAAATAATATACGATTTATGACTAATCTTTAAAGGCTATTAAAGAACGCGAGTCACATATATAAAAGCCCCGTAATACAAATAAGATAAATACCCTTATTACCACTATACTTACTATCACGATTGCAACTACGATTACTTTACCGACTATTACCCCTTATACAAATACCTTCTAAAATACTCTCTTAAAGCTTATATACTAAAATCCTTTACGCTAGTAATTAAGCAAAGCAAGCAAGTGTTTTATTTGTCGAGAATCGGGATATAAGATAAATAATTGCTTAAAGTATACAAATATTAAAGCTATTAAGAAGTCGAAAGAAGTCTTAAAACTTAAAGTGTCGGAAAACGACAATCCTTAAAAGAAGTCTTTACTTTAAAGTTATATAATATCGATTTGTGCAAAGTAAACCTTAGTTAATTGCTTAAAGGGGATTCTTTTACCTTTCTTTATATAATTAGTAGTAATAGACTAAAAATAAAGGCACATATACTTATTAATATTAAAGCAAACGGATATGCATTTATTAATACCGAATTTGCGGCTATTATTACTCGATTCTTTAATATAAAAGTATAGCAATTACTTATGCCTTATAATATACGAGGATTCGATAGCAAGATTATATAACTAATTATTAATTATATAAAGTTAACCTTACTTATTAATAGAAGACAAATAAAAGTTCTTATACTAGTTATATAATTAAGGGGATAAGATATAATATTAGGCCGCAAATGGGCCGCAAAAATAAGAGTCTTAATTAACTGCAAAAACCGGCAATTAATATAGCTAAAAGATTACCTTAAAGATAAGGGCTAAAATTGCATATTAGCAACTGCTAAGAGGAACTTTATACTATAACCCCTTAATCTTATATATTAAAAGGATATTAACCGTCGCACGAAGCTAATAGCTAAGGATACTTGGAGGCTAATAGCTATCTTAAAGCCTAAGAATTGAGCCCGAATAGCTATATCTTAGAGGACTAATTAAGAATAACGATATAAGGATATGCACGACAATTTATAAGGTAAAACTCTCGAATTGCGCAAGTAACTTGCAAAGAAACTTACGACCGAAAGACTCGAAAGAATAATCGATATATGCGAAATTAGCTACTTAGTATTCTATATAAACCTCAAATACTCTAAAAATACCCTATTTTCACTATCTTTATACAAATTAGACCGTAAGCTCGAGGACCGAAAACAAGGACTAAAATCGAAAGTAAAAGAGCTAAATCTTATAAATTAATAACTTTATAAAACCGAGCTATATTAGCTATAACAGATATTATTAAAGGAACTTAAAGAATTTGTAGATATTTTCTCAAAAATAGCATTAAATAAGCTACTATTATACCGGCTATATAACTATAAGATTTAGCTTAATAATCCGGAAGATATAAATAAAATTGGATATTCCCCTTTACGCTAATAGTCTACACAAAAACTCGAAGAAATAAAGAGGTTTTTAGAAGAGAATTTATATCGGGGCTTTATTAAAGCTAGCTAATTACCTTTTATATCCCTAGTCTTATTTATTAAAAAGGCTAATAGATTATTATAGTTTTGTGTTAATTTTAGAAGGCTAAATAACCTTACTTGTAAAGATCGATACTTATTACCGCTTATCGATAAGACTATTGCTCGATTAGCTAAAGCTAAGGTTTATACGAAGCTAAATATCCGATAAGTATTCTATAAGATTCGAATAAACTTTAATTTAAAGGAACTTACTACTTTTTATACCCGTTATAAGTCTTATAAGTGCAAGGTTTTATAAGAAAGCTTAACAAATGGACTTGTAACGTATTAATAGTATATAAACGATATTTTGTTCGATTATTTAAACGACTTTTATATTGCTTATTTAAATAATATTATTATTTATTCGGAAGATCCCCTAAAACACAAATGCTATATATAAAAGGTACTCGAACGCCTCTATTAAGCAAGGCTTTAAGTTAATATTAAAAAGTCCGAATTCCGCGTTACTCGTATAAAGTTTTTAAAGTTTATCATTTTTACAAATAGTATTAAAGTAAACCCGGAAAAGGTTACTATTATAAAGAATTAAAAGGAACCGACTATAGTTAAAGGCATATAATCCTTCTTAAGTTTTTGCAACTTTTACTAGCAATTTATTACAAATTATAAACGAATTGCTAAACTATTAAACGAGCTTACTTGTAAAAGAATTGCATATTTATAGTTTATAAGCTATTAATCCGCGTTTAATTAGTTAAAGCAAGCTATGCTTATAGCACCGATTTTGCAATATTACTAAGCTAATTTACTTATTATAATAGAGACAAATGCCTCGAATAGAGTTATAGTAAGTATATTATCTTAATAAGACTTGTAAAGCAAGCTATAGCACTTTGTAGCTTATTTCTTAAAGATTATATAATAAGCTTAGCTTAATTATAACATCTATAATAAAGAAACGCTAGCTATTATCCTCGCATTTAAGTAATAGCAAGCTAAACTAAAAGGGATATAAATAGATAATCCCTTTTTAGTTTATTCGGATTATAAAGCACTCGAATACTTTATAATAATAAAGAAGCTATTAGCAAGATAAGCTTGTTAAGCAAAGTACTTATCCCGGTTTTATTTTAAGCTAATATATTAGGCAAAGAAGTCGAATAAACAAGCAAATGCTTTAAGTAAAAAGTATAAGGATATAAAAGAGCAAAGTAAGGTTATAAAGGAATATAAGACTTAAGTTTTGCTCCTTTAAACGAAAATTAATCTTGCAATTGTATAAGATTTGCAATTAGCACTTGTAAAACTTGTATAAAAACTAAAACTTACAATAAACTTTACTTTTTAATTATATAATAGCATTTAGCTACTTAATAAGATCTTAATCGCTAATTATACGTCTTTTAACTTAGCAAAGCTTTATATAAAGGCAAAATTCGAACAAGAAAAGACGTGGCAATTAAAAGACGGTTTACTACTATAATATAAAAAGCTATATGTCCTTAATAATATGCTTATAAATGATATGCTTTTGCGGATTACAATTATTTATAAAGCTTATAATTAACCTCTTTTTGGCTATTTAAAGCAAATAAAACTATATTATTTATTGTAGCAACGATATTATTAGCCGGATTAGAAGAAGGATATTAATCGGTATAAGGCTAATTGTCATATTTGTCGGCGTTTGCATGTTTTTAAGGACAAGAAACTAAGATTTTTGCACCTATTACTTGTACCGGATTGTCTTTAGTAGCATATTATAGTCGACTTTAAGAAGTGCCTTAAAAGTAAAGCTAGCTATAATATAATAGCTATATTTGTAGATAGACTAAAGAAACGACTAATTACAATACTTATATAAGACACGATTATAGCTTATAAACTAGCACCCTTGTTTTTATTGCACGTGGTACGATATGTTAAGATTTTAGAGACTATTATATCCGATCGGGGCCCTTAATTTATATCGGACTTCTAAAACGAGTTTTGTAAGTATATTAGTATAAAGCTTAAGTTATCGATTACGAATTACTTGCAAATAAATAAATAAACCGAGATTGTAAACTAATACTTTAATTAACAATTATAACCTTATATTAATTATTATCAAGATAATTAAAATAAATAGATATCGATTGTAAATTACTAGCAAGCTTCTTTATAATATGAAATTACTAGCCAATTACTATTCTTGATTAAAAAAGGATATAAACTATATATATTATTCGATTAAGAGACACTAATTAAAGCTTGTATGCCGAAAGAGAAGTTAAATTATATAAAGGCTAAGGCCCTAGTAAAACGATTGCATAAATTTTAGAGTATTATATAAGGAAACATGGCTCGATTGCAAGAATAATATTTAATATAAGGGAATAAGCACCGGCGGGCAATTAATTTTAGAGTAAGTGATAAGGTTTAAGTTATAGTAAAGCACTAGAAAAACGATTAACCGAGCCGTAAATTAGTATAGCAAATAGATAGCTTATATGAGATTTTAGAGCAAATCGGGCATTCTTTTAAGCTTAAGTTGCCGGAATCGATTAAGGTATACCCGGTATTTTATACTAAAAAGCTATATAAGGACTCTAAAAACTTATTACTTAGTTAGACTAATCTAGAATACAATCTAATAAAAGTGCAAGAAAGCGAGGAGGAGTACGAGGTATAAGAGGTACTAGCAATAAAGCTTCTTTGTAGTAAGCTATAATATCGGGTAAACTAGAAAAGCTAAGATCCTAATCTTGATTAGTATCTTGCTTCTTTATTAAGCAATAGCCTTATTGCTTTACAGGAATTTTATTATGCGTACCTTAATCGACCGGGCCCCCTAAAAAACTTAGCATATTAGCTAAAATGCGCGTAGAAGGATAAGTTCCTTAAAGCTAGGGTAAATAATGATTTGGAAGAGGAATTAGAGCTTGAAAGCTAAGGCTGCCTTAAGAGAGGGAATTCCCCCTTTAGGGGCGGCTTAATAATTAAAGCAGCTATGTCATGTGACTTTGCAAAAGGAGAATAATTGTAGCTATTTCGAGGGCAAATTGGGAGGAAACTACAAAATCGATTATACAATTACAGAATACGAAGCTCGAGGACGAGCTTTCTCGAAAGGGGGGGGTAATGTTACGGTTTTGGCATTCCATGTCACGTGGTCACGTGCACTAGCGCGGCTAGCACAAGCGGTGTAAAGCGGTAAACTCGGTATTTATATACGAACTAAACCTTGTAAATAACTTCTTCCTTCTTTAGCTTTAAATAGTCGTAATTGAGACTATTCAGCCCACGCACTTTGTGCTATAAATCTGGCGCTCGTGACAAGAACTGCAAGTTATCGAGAATAATGTTTATTTAGTGTTAAATATATGTTAATATATTCTAGAAACTTATTAGTATATATTAGAAAGTATATTGTCCTTTATAAGAAACTATTATCAAATACTTTTAGCTCTTTAAGTAAATATATTATTAATAAAAGAAACTTGTAGCATTAACAACTATAATATATTTATATCTTATAATTTTTTGCAAAATGTCCTCTTATAATAGCATTAAGTATATATCTAAAATTGTTATATTATTTAATTCTTATATATTAATAACTACTTAACTAACTAGTTCTTTTTAACTAAGGATGTGTTTGTATACTACAAAGACAAAGTATAAGAATAAAGTTGGTTATATTATATAATATAATCGGTTTTGCAATTTTAGACTATTAAAGGTTTTATTAATAACCTTTTAATTTTGCAAACCGACTTTGTAAACTTTTGCCTTTTTAGATATCTTATTAACCTAATCTAGCTATAAATTAATCTTTATTTACTTATCCTTTAGGGGGTAAATAAAACCCTTGTCTTTAAATAAGGTATTTAAAAACTTATTTAAAAGGTTTACAAATGCTTGCGCAATAAAAGGATCCTTATAAATAATAGCACTAATATAATGTTTAGCTTTTAATAGCAGCTTAAGATGTTAATTATTATTATTTGCAAGAATTTATAAGGATACAATTTTTAGTATACATATAATTAACTTAATAATATTTGCATTTAAGACTAGGAATCTGTTATTATAGTCGATATTTATAAGGTTTCTAAGGTAAAAGTTTTGTAGTAAAAGAACTAGTTTATTTAAGTTATTTCTAGCTAAAACTATTTTTATATCCTTATTTGCTAGCTATACAAATAAGGTAACTAGTGTATTATCCGGCTTAAATAGCAGATCCTTGTCCTTAGCTATTACTATATAATAGATCGGGATTACTATAAATACAAATAGCGGGATAGTGATTTTTGCTATAATATAAACTAGAGATTTTGCAATTCTTTTCTTTAATATAGCTTTAAGCTTAATATCAATTTTGCAGCTACTAATGTGGCTTGTCTTCTTAGAGATTATAATATTTACCTTTTTAAGAACTAAAATATCTATGCTAATAAGAAGCTTTACTGCAAGGTTATTTGTCAAGTAAGCTTTATAAGAGATCTTAGCAAGGACTTGCTTTTTATTTTTATTATTGCCGAGAAAGTACATTATCAAAATAATATATTCTTAGAACTAAACCTTTCTTGTTTCGATTTTATATATAAGTAAAAGCTTAGCTATTATATAGATAAAGAGTTCTAGCTTATTAGCTTATAACTATTTCTTGTTAATAAGTGTGACTAATGTGGCGGGGTCACGTGGCACTGCACGTGATCTACGCGAAAGAGGATAAATATCGCAGTTCTTGCCACTTGTAAACTTAGTCCAGTAGTCAAATGCCAGTCAACAAATGCATTATCATTTGCACTCCCTCCATTCATTTGGTTGTACGCCTTGCCAACCCCATTACACTAAGCAGCTTATATTTATGCAAACCTTATAAGAGGCGTTATTTAGTAAGAACTTTATCTTAGCAATAATATAATGCTAGTTGCAAAAACTATAACTTGTTCTAATATTTAGCTTTATATTTACTAATAACTTAATAACTAAGAGGGCATAAAATGCTAAAGCAATAACATGTGTCTTTTAAGCAATATAAGTGTCTTGTATAGATTCTTGTTTAATATTAGATTTGACTAATAGTTAAGGACTTTTATTTTTAATATTAAGCTTCGAGGTTTATTTGCAATTGTCTTTGCAAACGTGTTTGTGGAGCTAGTTGTTACTAGGGAAGGTCTCTTTGCAACATTTGCATACTACTTCCCTCTTTATAGCTATCTATTATAAACTTAAAGTAAAGTTTACTACATTAAAGTTTCTAATAAGCTTATCTTTAAAGTATTCTTTATTATAATTGTATATATACTCTTGCTTATAATCCTCTTTGCTAAAATATATAAGTAATTCTTTTAATTTGCTATAAAATAAGTTACTACTTTCTTGCAATTCTTTTATAAATTCTTTATTAAAATGTATATACTATTAATGCGGGAAATAATGCTAATTCTGATTTTGATTTCTAAAAAAGCTTTGTTAATTCCGCAAAACAAAGCTATTTTTGCTAGTAATTTGCAATTATTAATACAAAAGAGGAAGGTTCTTTGCAAGTTATTAACTTGTGCTTTGCAAGCAGTTAGCATTATTTTAAGGCACTAGTAATCTTCCTTATCTATTTCCTTTGCAGAATTCCTTATAACTATTACTAGAGTTACTACAATTGCAAAAACCTTAGTTTAGTAATTAAAAGCGCAATTGGGACTAGTTTTAAAATTAATTCTAAAAAGAGTTTTAAAACTAATTTGTAGACTAATAAGAGTTTTGGGGCTAAAATTGATTTATAAACTAATATAAATAAGGGCTATAATATAAAGAGCTGCATTTAGCTTCTTGCTTGCTTTTAAAATGCTAAAAGTTTACATTTGCTTATTTTATTATATTCTCGAATAAAGTAGCCCTCAAATCTACTCTTTTAAGCTATTTTTGCTTTAATATATCCAGAGTAAATATAAGGCAATATACTTATATAAAAACATTTAAAGCATTATATACTATTATCAATTAGAAAAAGTTTAAACTTATCTTGGCTACTTATATATAGCGAAATATAATTTGCGCAAAACTTTATATACTTTTATTATATTATAAATTAAAAATGCTAAATTTTATATTTTTAATATTCTTTATAGCATTACTAGCTAATTCCTTAAACCTCTTAATTAATGCACTAAAGAGGCTCTTTAAGGATATATTTGTTAGTAGTTTGCGTTTAAAATCGGAAAGTTTATAAGTATATTAAGCAATTGCTTTGCTTTATAGCTATATAATCCAGTTATCAAGTATAGCCTTATCCCCCTTCTTGCTTGCTAATTTGCAAAGCCAATTTGTAAAGGTATAAATATTAGTATATATTATAAGCTTTTTAATGCTTGTAATTCTTGAACTTGTAATTTCTATATCTTGTAACTTAGGATTAAAAACACTAACTTCTTCTATTTAGAGGCTATAAGGCTGGGCTTAGGGTTGGGCGGCAGCAATAAGCTAGTTTTAGTTTTATTACTAGTTCTAGTTTTGCTACTAGTCTTGCTATTGCATTCGGAGGAGGATATTAGCAATTGCAATATAGTCTTGTTTATTTATTATAAGATATGCATTTGCATTTTACTTTTTATTATTTTAGTTTTAACCTTAGCTTGAGCTTAAACTATTTCCTTCTTTGTTTTTACTTATTCTAGTAATGCTTAGAGTAAATGCAAATAAGCTACTAGCATAAGATTAAGATTTAGGTCAAAAACTCGAGCTTCTAGGCTTTAATAGCGTGGGATTAATATTTGCTAGCCTCTTAAATCTGCAAAGTACAGCTTTAAAAGTTGCCTTAATATATATTTACATATCCGGAAAGAGCTATTACTATACTAAGGTAGCACTTTCTGCTCGCATTCTTTAATATAATAGTAAAGGCAATTACTCGAGCTCACTGCAAAGTTGTACAATATACTCGAGGACTAGTAATAAAACGTGACTTGTGTACTTGTAGCTAGTTTTGTAGAATGCCTCTAATTGCGTAGCAAGTTTCGCAACTGTCTTTGACATTTGTAATAGCGTTTAAGTACTTATAAAAGTTCTAGCGTGTAATTGCAATCGAAAGGAAAGAGAGCTTTTTGATAAATATTATATTAGTTAATAGAATTAGCATGTAAAGTAATAAAATCGATAAGGGTAAAGTAAAGGTAAGGTCTTAAAGGTAAATTGTAGTAAAACTTGCAATTAACTCGGCTATTGTAAGGTTTTAACCGGGTACGCTAGTAAAAAGCAATCGAAAACTAGTATTTATAAATTGTAAACTAGTACTTGAGGCTAGTTGCTATTATCTTCGAGAATTCTGGGATCAAATAACTAGTGTTAAGGTCATTGCTACTATAATGCTACACATTTATAGTGATATGAGTTAGAGATGTAAAGTTATTATTCTCTAAAGCTATGATCGTAAACTATGTAGCAAACTTAAGCGAAGTGAAACTTAAGCGAAGTGATGAGTCATGCGTCATCTCATCTCGTAGCACCTACCCTCTTCCACTATCAAGCTTATTTAACCAATTCTATCACTTGCTGTCAATATCTGCATCTAGATAAGGCTAAGAAGCTATAGACTATTCCTATCTACACACCCCTATAAATGAAAATAATAGGATATGGCTTTAATAAACAGCCAGTTGGTAAAAGTTCTTAGATATATATATAATTCTGCAGAATATAGCCAGCAAGTGTGCTAACGTATTCGCCACCAACATAAAACAAATAGCGGCAATGCGGTAATTCTTGCGAATTTGGTATTAGCAAGAGGGTATAGAAAGGACTGGTAGCTAATAAAAAGTAACAAAATAATAACACACCATGTTTTAATGCCTTGTAAAAAGCAAGATGGGATGCTTAAATTTGATAATGTATAATTTTACAGAATTCTATAAGGATCCAAAATTCCTGAAGCTTGCTTATTACTTGCTTATTATCTATCTTGAATGAATCTTTAGCAATAGTTGCCTTTGATGCAACCCTCTCTAGACTTTCGAATGTCTTACATGTCAAAATAGACCACTATATCAAGACTACATAAAATATATAGTAATATAAAGGGAAGAATAGTCTATAAAGCTCCTATCAAACTTGGGAATTAGTTTTATTCTACGAATATTTGTTGAATTAGGTGCAAATCAACCCATGTTATAATAAGTCTACAATTTAACAAAATTA
>Ga0302221_10003169_pt1 | contig 10036 bp, 7 predicted proteins | sample II_Palsa_E2_1_FD_193517 | JGI IMG/M metagenome (GOLD analysis project Ga0302221, IMG submission 193517) | Peat permafrost microbial communities from Stordalen Mire near Abisko, Sweden - II_Palsa_E2_1 | ecosystem: Environmental > Terrestrial > Soil > Palsa > Peat permafrost | place: Sweden...
TGCCACCTACAGCAGCATCAATCCTAAAAAAGCAACGTTCGATTATCATATCGACGCACAGAACTTTGATATTCAAAAAGCCTACCGGCAAATTAAATTGTTCCGCGATATGGCAACATCGGCTAAAAGCGCGGAGGGTCAAATATCATTAGATTATAAATTGAGCGGGAAACTGAACAGCAATATGCAGCCGGTCTATCCTTCGTTAAAGGGTGGCGGCGTACTTTCTGTTAAAAAAATAAAGCTTCACGGATTTAAACTTTTTAGCGCCGTTGGCCGTAAAACCAATCATAATGGCATTGACAGCGGTGATGTTTCAAAAGTGGATATAGAAACCACCATCGCCAATAATATTATTACTATTAAACGTACAAAAATGCGCATGGCTGGTTTTAGGTTAAGGTTTGATGGGCAGGTTAGTTTTGATAATGCTTTAGACCTTCATTTCAGGCTTGGCCTGCCTCCATTGGGCATTTTTGGCATCCCGATGACGATTACCGGAACACAGGCAAAACCGGTAATTCACTTAGGTAACGGTAAAAAGGAAGACGAATTAAAGGAAACAGACGATAGGGATACAGGGAATTAACCAATAATTACTCAATTAATTAAATTTGCTTTTATGTAACATAATCATTACATTTATTTATGTAATTATGTTATTTTATGAATTGAATTAACATGCCTGCAGGTAAAATAACAATACTTTATGTAGATGACGAAGAAAACAATTTGTTTTCATTCAAAGCTACTTTTCGCATAAAATACCATGTGCTGACAGCGCTTAGTGGTGACGAGGCCCTCGAAATCCTGGACACAAAGCAAGTTCATATCATTATTACCGATCAGCGTATGCCTGAAATGACGGGAGTAGAGTTTTTAGAAAAAGTATTGGAAAAGTTTCCTGATCCGATGCGGATACTTTTAACCGGCTATGCAGATATGAGCGCAGTGGTGGATGCAGTTAATAAAGGGAAAATATTTCACTACCTGGCAAAGCCATGGAATGAAGAAGAGCTTGATTTAACTATAAACAGGGCTTATGAAAAGTATCTTGAAAAAGCGCTGCTAAAAGAAATGAATGAAAAATTGGAAGTATCCAATGACCAGTTAGAGTTTTTGCTAAGACAAAAGCTGCTTTCCTGACAATCCTTTCTTTACTAATCACCGGGTTTTAGCTGCACCAACAATTTAATAAGTTTTTCTTTGATAAGAGGTTTTTCTATTACGCAATTTACTGAAGGATGATGACTTATCCTGAATACGTCGACAGGATATCTTGCGGCGGATAATATTGATAAGACAACGATCACATAGTTATTTTGAATTTCGGACGGTAGGTTTTCAAATTCTTCAATAAATTCAGGACCATCCATAACCGGCATTTGTAAATCGAGAAAAATTATGGCTGGAGGTCTATCATTTCCGCTATGGTTCCTGATCATTTCAATTGCACCCAATCCGTTATGAAAAGTATCGATGCTTACGTTTTTATACGTATGCTGTATAACTTTTTGGATAACAAAGCAATCGAGCTCATTGTCATCAATAACAATAAATGAATATTCTATGTTCATCAGACGGAAGGAATTGTGACCCTGAAAGTCGTCCCCTGGTGGAGGACGGATGTGACCTCTATTTGCCCGTTTAATTTTAATATTGCACTTTTTACATTATATAATCCGAAGCCCGATCCTACTTCCTGGAAGTTTGCGCGATAAAAAAGGTTGAATATTTCACCAATATGGGTCCCCAATATACCAATGCCCGTATCTTTTACATAAATTGTAGCCAGGCTGTTCTGCACCTTTACGATCACATCTACAGATTTATTTTTGTTTTTTTTATCCTGGTATTTAAATGCATTTGATAAAAGGTTATTAAGAATAAGCTTTACCGGGACATCATCGCTGCGGAAAATTTCCTCCTGTTCAACACTTACATTAAACGCCACTTTGTTTGTTTTTGAAAGTACCGTATACATTGGTTTCAGGTCATCAATTATTTTATTGAAATCTAATTCTTTTATTTTTAGTTCCCCTCTTTGCAAACTATAATAATCATGCATACTCAAAATATAAGTATCCAGTTTATTTAATGATTTTCCCATCAGGAACAACATCTCTTTCATCTCTTCAACATCCTCAATCTCACGCGCTACGTTGATGGCCCCAAGGATTCCCGAAAGGGGCCCCCTGATATCATGACTTATACTATAAGCAAACTTATCCAGTTCATTATAGGCTTTTTGTAACTCATCATTTTTAATAGAAAGCATGGAGTTGGCCATATAAAACTTATTAGCCTCATCTATAGCCGAAATAATATCAGCTTCGGTCCATGGTTTTTTAACATACCTGAATATATTACCCCTGTTTATTGCATCAATTATTGCCTCAACATCAGTATAAGCTGTCAATAAGATACGAACAGGGAGGGGGTGGCTGACCCGGATCTCTTCAAAAAATTCAACCCCGGTTTTAACCGGCATCCGCTGGTCGCAAAAAACCACCTTAATTTCAGGGTGATTATCAAGACAACTTATGGCCTGCGGTATGGTTACAGCTGTTAAAATTTGATAATCAAGCCTTAAGGATGCTTTAAAACCTACAAGGTTATCCGGTTCATCATCTACATACAAAATTTTCATTTTTTCTGCCACTATAGTTTTTCTTAATAATTAATATAAAAATAAATCCTTCTTTCTGAAAAAATTTTATGATGATAAAAAACATTACCCTGCCCTATTAAAAATAGGCCCTGATATTATTTAATCTTCAATAAAGTTTATGGGTATCTGTAAATTAAATTCGGTCCCATGATTAGGCGTACTACTAACACTTATTAACCCTTTATGTTTTTTAATTGTATTATAGGCAATAGACATACCTAAACCGGTTCCTTCCCCAACATCTTTTGTGGTAAAAAAAGGCTCAAATACCTTTTTTTGTGTTTTAGCGTCCATTCCGGTTCCATTATCTTTTATTTTTATGAATATATTTTCCTCATTATGGCTTGTTATAATTGCTATTTCGCCGCCCGTATTTTCACCAAACCTTTTCTGTACAGCGTAGGCGGCATTTGAAATAATATTTAAAAATACCTGGTTTAATTTTCCGGCATAGCACTCAATCTTTGGTAAATCTCCATATTCTTTAATTATTTTTATCTTACCGTTCAGCAAATTATTTGCAATAATCATTGTCGACTCCAACCCTTTATTAATATCAGCTCTTTTAAGGTCGTCTTCATCCAGGCGGGAGAAAATCTTCAGGCCTTTAACAATTTCGGCAGTCCGGCTTGCACCCTCATTGATCCCTTTAATAAGATGTTTAATTTCGACTGTGAGGTAATCAAAGTCCATCTCCTCTTTGTATTCTTTTATCCTTTTTTGTTTTTCTGCCGGCGATGAATCGGATATACTTACATTTTCAATCTCTGTAAGGGCATCAAATATTAGTTCGATATCCCGTTTTAAAGGCTTGATATTTGAAGTGACAAAATTTATCGGGTTATTGATCTCATGGGCTATGCCTGCGGTTAACTGGCCCAGTGAGGCCATTTTTTCTGATTCTACCAGTTGGCTTTGTGTTTGCTTTAAATCTTCAAGTGTTTTGTTCAGTTCCTGGTTTGATTCACTTAGCTCAACTGTGCGTTCATTTACCTTTAATTCTAAAACTACGTTTTGTTCCCGGATGATCCTTTCATTTTCTTTTAATACTTTTAATGTTTCTTCCTGTGATTTTTCCTTTTCTTCTTTAAAAATATTTATTTTATCAGCAAGTGCAAATGACAGCAGGACTGCTTCAAATGCCGAACCTATTAAAAGCGCCGAACTTGTTATGCTATTGTATGGGAATAAAATGCCAAAATCTTTTAATACATAAATAACTACACATCCAATAAAAACAGACCATGCAATAAGGAAAAATTTGGCAGTACGGAACCCTTTTAAAAAGATAGTTATTGCCATGATCAATACATATACTGCGCTAAACATTGCCGAGGAAAGCATGATAGTGTAGCTTGAATTATGATGCCCGGTAAGCGCCAGTATGATTTGAATAGTATAAAGCAGCCAAAACACATAAGATATTTTATACAACACGGGTGTATATTGCTTTGCTGAAAGGAAATTTTTAGAAAATTCGATAGCTGCCAGGCCAATTAAAGCGGTTGTTATGTAAATACTAATATCTGCCAGGTAGGGATGATTGGGTAATACAAACCTGAATATATACCCTTCCATGCAGGCTTGGGTAATTAAAACAATGGCCAGGTACAATACATAATACAAGTAATTCTTATCCCTTATAGTGATATAAATGAATAGATTATATAATAACATTACCATTATAATACCGATGTATGCCCCAAAAGAAATATCCTTGGTAAGTGCACTGTCAATTACTTGTTCCAGTGTGCCCAGGTATATTGGTAAAATGAGTTGCTTCCCGCTGTTTACATGCAGGTAAAATGTATCTGATTCCCCGGCAGAAATGTTAATAGGATATATAAAGGTCTGGTGTTTAATTAACCGGGTATTAAAAGGCCGGATTTGCCCGCTGAAATTTGATTTTATAACTGTCCCGTTATTTATCTGGTAAAAATCGATATTATCGATCATTGGCTGTGTGATTTGAAGAGCAAGCGTTTTACCCGGAACATTGTTCTTTATTGTAAATCTTATCCAATAAGAATAAGGCGTGATCAAAAGGTTGGGGAATTTACTTTCTGATTTTTTATACTGTGCAGATTTTATTGCTGTTTGTAACGGGATATTTGAGTTGCTGTCAACTAATATTTCTATCCTGTCGCCAATTACGCCAAAGTTCCCATTAAAGTTTATTGCGGTTTGGGCAAAAGAAAACCGGTGCAGAAATAGCAAGAGAAAAAAAACAATATAAAATCTTATCCGGTTCATGTTTTGTTTATAAACGCATTGAAAGCTTTTGTAAATTTAGTTCACAGCCATTGTAGTCTGTTTCAACTAAAGAAATTATCCTTATAATACTTTACATCATCAATTATTCTTCATAAAACAGCTCGCTTTTATCTTTTCTTAACGATTTGATGCACATTTCATCAGCTATAGCCACTTTCATTAAAAATACTTCTTTTTGTTCCCCGTTAATTCCAGTATCCAGGGGGAATATTTTGGTAAACCTTTCCCGCAATAAATAAAGTTTTTCTGCAACTCGTGGAGGTATTTCTTCCCCTCTGCCATGTATCAAACGATTGAAGAAGAAAGCTGGTGAAAGCATAGGATGTACAGAAACACCTTGCTGATTCGCAAATATCCAGGCATTTTGTACGGCCATACCGGCATTTATCAGCTGCGCATGGGTAAATTCAGGAATTGTAAAAACGATAAAAGCAGATGCGCATTTTACGGCCTTTAAAGACAGTTTTTTAAAGGCATCCCCCTTGTCCCATTCAGATAATAATTTTACAGCTTTCCAGTCACCGGCTACTTTAAATCCGGCAATTTCACTTTGACTAATATCAACCGATGCCAGTTCAACCCCATCTTTTGTTTTTTCAGCTTCATCCCTGTTCCATCTTATCTCATGGTAAAATTCTTCATGGCCCAGTTCATGCAATAACCTTACTTTGTCACATTCGGCAATTATTTCTGAAAGCTCGTTAAGTTCGTTTTCATCTTCAGTATAAAAGATATTTACATTTTTAAACTTACCCACTACTTGCTGCAATTGAAGATAGAAGTCAGCGTCTAATTTTTGTCTGTTACCCAGTTTTCTATTAGTATGCCTGGTAAATAAATGTTCAGCAATGCTTATTGAAGCTATATCGGGAGTTGACCCTGATTTTGAAAAACGAATAGCAGCAATTAACCCCGGTTCATCATTAAATGGGAATAATTCAATGTCATCTTTTAAATCCAACACCCCGGCCTGCAAATGAACATTTTCTATAGCAGCGCCCAGCGCCATGTGTGCCCCCATCTCGTAATAATCGCCCCATGACCATGACCTGTATTTATCATGAAATAAAAACAATATACCCTGGCTGAAAACCCATTTCCAGGGCTGGTTATTACCGGCAGAAGGGGCAGCTATCGCAGCATCGATAATTTTATCCAAATCAGTTGCTGAAATTTTATGATCTGCAGCCCGTGAACTAACAAAATACTTATCTATGATTTTTTTTATACCTGGCCGTTCAATCGGCAGGTAAGGATTATTAACATGTGTGATCTTCAGCTCTTTTTTTTCTTCATCTTTTATAAGCTCTTCCATGTCAATATAATACCTACCGGATTCATGAAATTGATCTAATAAAATACGGCGACAAACATCTGTAGTAAGCGCCCCGCCTAATGTAACTGAAGATGCCAGCTGTGGCCATGTGTTAACAGATTGTTCTACTTCAAGCATGGATGCTTTCAGCCTTGTTGATATGGTATCGGCCCCAATCATTCTCAATATATAAGGGATCTTATCCTCGTTTGAAAGATCCTTTATATTATGAGGATCAAGACCATCTGCAAGGCCATGTAAAACAGCTCTTTGCGGATCAGTGTCAAATCGTTCAACATCCAGCATCCCCCGGTCATTTGTATCCATTACTACAGGTACATGCAACTCACGGGCTTTATAACGGCTTTCTATTTTAACATCCAGGCCATCGCAAACTTCAACAAACAGGTCTAACTTGCCCCCATCCAAAAAAAACTGATCCATATTACCAGCATGCAGTCCGTCGTTAAATATCCTGATAGTTAAAAATGGGTCGATTTCTGCTATTTCCCTTGCAGCAATGATAGTTTTATTTAGCCCGAGGTTGTGCGTTGCTGTACGTATCCGGTTTAAATTACTTAGCTCTACGGTATCGAAATCAGCTAACCTAAGTTCCCCGCAAGTACGTTCCATCGCCATTGTTAATGCTATAGATTGACCTACTGACAATCCAACAATCCCAATTTTCTTTGTACGGAGTTCATCTTGCTCTGCTTTGGTTATTTTGTATTGGTTCCTGTTGGTACGCACTTCAACAAATTCCTCTTCATCCAGCAGGTGTACTATCCGCTGGTTCCAGGGGTAATAGACCCATACGCCATATTCATTGATGTCTTTTCCGGCTAAATGCTTATTAACAAGTTCGGGGTACTCATCCTGTTTAATTTTTATTGAAGGATTATGACTTTTGATCAGTTCCTGCAACTGACCATATATTTCATCGCAAACGAATTTAATTTTCGAATCTTCGAATAACCCGTTAAAAATTACCCCATCTGCCGGATTATCCAGATGGAATTTAATTGGCTTGTAAATGTCTTTTGTATTTTTAAAATCGGCTAAAAAACCTGCTATTATATTCATTGTATTTTAAGGTAAGATATTATTAACATCTTGACTTTTAATTAGTTAACATTATAAGAAACAAATAGATTTTAAAAAAAAGTTAAGTCTTTTTCGTCAATTTTATTTTTTAGAATGTTTTTCTTTGCATTGGCGATGGTTTGCTTCAGATCCCATTCATCCAAGTGAGGAATTTGAATTTCATAATGTATTATTATTTCCTTACGCCTTAAATTCTCCATGCGGATACAATTTAAGTTTTCCCTTATTTTAAATATGGCATCCTTATCCTCTTCATGTGCTTTACTTAAAATAGGTACATCCTTTAATAGCATAACTGTAGCAACAAGGTCTAATTTAGGGTAGTAAAAGGTACCTTCCTTACCAATGCTATCTTCCAATTCCATCCCAATACCGACAACCGGCTTTATAGTATAGGGGGCGCATAATGCAAAAAGTGATTTTATGCCTACCTGGTAAGCGATGGCGGCCGCAGCACGGATTAAAAATATACTGCCGATTCCATATCCTGCTATCTCCCGCGAATTCCATAAACCGCATAATTCGCCTGTTCCATATTGAGCGAAATTCCATACCAGGTCAAAAATAGCGGGATCCATAGCACCTGTAGCTTGTTCAATCGGTAACGGCTCGGAGCCTCCTGAAACATGCACCCTCGCACCTCCATATACTTTTTTCCCATCTAACGATTCTACAACCATTACAAATGCAGCAGGATTACTTGTCCATTCATTTTTAGATGATGTGACTTTTGTTATGCCTATGCTGGTTAAAACATGGGTATGGCCTGTAATAAAAAGTTCGCAGGTTTCCGGATCATTAATCGCCCTGAACGCCCTTAACCTTACTTCAGGTCTTTCCTTATTTATTTCGTCCTCCATTTAATAAACTTATCTAAATCATCGCCACTAATCAGCGATTTTTAGTCCGAAAGGTTCTTATTTTACCACCACTCCGACCCGTCTACTTCTCTGAACTTCCGGCACTTTCAAAATTCAACCCCAATAACTATCGGGACGGACATCCGAAATAATATTGATTTATAATTAGCAGAACCCAGTAAATTAGCAATTGAAGTGATTGCCTCTTAGTTAAATGCCAGCTTGTTGCTTCTTTTGGCTTGATTACTACGAAGTATAGCCTTTTAACGGGGAAAATTACGGAAAAGTTTTAAATAGTAGTGAAATCCTTTTAGTTGCAATAGCTAATTAATTGATTTTTAACTATTAATTTATTGCTGAATAAAGATACTTGCCTAATTAATCATGGTATTTAATTTATTTGATTGGTACGCCATCATTTATAACATCAATTTTTTTAATTTCATGCGGTAAACCATTCTGCATGCTTAAAGGCCTACTTTCATCAGGTTGTAACACTATTATTTTATTCTGCCAAAAAGCACCGTTCAAAAAAAGGTGTTCAGTAATATGCTGCATTTTCCTTTTTCTTATATCAACAACAGCAAATTTGTTTGCCGAAGGCAGTAAAGAAATAACTTCAAACGGGGGTTACAGGGCCTTTCTTTTTTCGAGCCTTGAAGGTAATTCCTCTTTCCCTTTTCCTACATTGGGAACGATGAAGGTTTACGTTAAAGCAGGGGAGATAATTAACGCAGGCTCGAGTGCGCAGGGCATAGGCGCAGGAACAATTAATCTCCGTGCGCCCGGCGGAGCAATTTATACCAGCGGCAACTCCGCAACCGTTGGCCTCATTAATAACCGCAGCCAGGAACTTGCCGGGCCTTTGCCTAATGCCGGAGGTTATACCCCTTTTACAGTACAGGTGCAGTCCGGCCAGGAAGGTGTATGGGAAATTGATTTTATTTCACAAAGTAACGGGGTTGACCTTGGCAACCCTGACCCGGTGGCTGCAAATGCTGATTGGATACAGCCTCCGGGCCTGTATGTTGCAGCATTTGACATATCTGTACGGGACGTTAGTAATTCGCATTTTATACCCGGGCGGGTATTCACCAATGTATTTTCGGGTATTTTAGGAACTTTCAATGTGGGGTTTAACGGTATATTCAACATCCTGACCAATGATGGGTACCAGTACACCCTCAATAATAACGGCCAGGCTGGTAATGGGTTCACCTTTTTTGTTAATAATAAAGGTTTTAGGAATGCTGATGGCACAGCCTCTTATTTGAGCGTTGATGGCGTTAACAATCCCAATGTCCAGGACCCGCGCGCTGCTGATTCTCCGTCTGATATTACCGATAAAATATTTTTTAATCCACCATCATCAGATCTGCCGGTTTCAGCAAATACGCCCGAAGGAATTTCAACATGGCTGCTGACCCTGCCTACTGCACCAATAATAAGCAACGTTGTCTTTACGGGAATTGAAGGAACACCTGGTAAGGCCGGTACAAATCCTTTAGGTGCAAATTTCACATTTACTGCCAGTGCGGCCGGAAGCTATTTAATAGCAATTGATGTTAACAGGAACGGAATTTTTACTGATGCAGTAGACCGTAAGCTTACCGGCACGGTTAACCCGGGCGCTAACAAGGTGTATTGGGACGGCCTTGACGGTTTAGGTAATAAAACTCCTGCCAATACCAGCGGCGCATATACCGCCAAAATTACTATTAGCAACAAGGCTGGCGAGGTACACTTTCCGTATTTTGATGTTGAACGCAATGTGTACGGCCTGATACTTACCCGCCTTAACGGAAATTATGC
>Ga0302221_10003171_pt1 | contig 10034 bp, 9 predicted proteins | sample II_Palsa_E2_1_FD_193517 | JGI IMG/M metagenome (GOLD analysis project Ga0302221, IMG submission 193517) | Peat permafrost microbial communities from Stordalen Mire near Abisko, Sweden - II_Palsa_E2_1 | ecosystem: Environmental > Terrestrial > Soil > Palsa > Peat permafrost | place: Sweden...
AAGACCGAATATAAGTAACTGTGAAGAACTTTAATTACTTCATTACTTCAGTGAAGTGAAGTAAGACTTACTGCTGTGTCCTTGTCTCGGAGTGCCGAAGGCTCATTGCAAGTAAACTCCTCAAGATATGTGGCGGTGAAAGAGATCGCATGAGAAGTGAGACAGAGGCATGGAAACCACGACTCTTTTGCGGCGTTAGCAGGGAGATTTACTGTGAAGCCCATCGTAGTAGACAGCAGAAATCCTCTCGGGATTCCGACAGAAGGCTTTCCAAGATTAGAGACAGGAGACAGCGAATAACCAAGGAAAAGATAAAAGTGGTTCGAGATGAAGTGCATGTTTGGGGGAGATCTGGGCACTAGGGGAGATGTCTGAGGCGAACCAACAGACTGGAGGGGAGTGAGAACAAGAAAATGGTACCAAACGAATTGAATCAGGATGTGCGGTTGCTTTTCCCCGGATTCCGAGAAGTCTAGCTTGGATGTTCAGTAAGACATGCATCGAACCTAGCAGAAAAGCTTACGCTGAGCCGAGACTGCTGACTGCAGACATCCGTTCGGGGGATGTAAAAAAGATTACTCAAGTGATGTAAGAAGTCAATTATCTAGAGCAGTTTCACTCGAGATAGACAGGCTGCCTCACGACTTTGAATGAGAGGTTGCCAAGAACACAATTGTCAAAGCGATGCATCCGAACCTTAACATCATCAACGACACGATTGAGAAACGTAAACGCGATGATAGCTCTATTCCTTCGTTTCGTAGTTTTGCAAACACTCGCGAACAGTTCGTGGCCTTGAAGCCTGCGGCATCTTGCTTCTGCACGTGATGAGGGAAGTGGCATGAACATGTTCGTTAGTGTGCGGTATGCCGTCAGCGTCATGAATATGTCCATGGGACAGTGTTCTCCTACCGCGTTTCATCCGTTTCTAGGCGGCGGCACCTAGCTAAGGCAGCAGCGCAAGTGGATTCCCAGTTACCGGAAATGATACTGGAAGCTTTTTAGCATGCATATTTTGAGTTTTGAAAACATTCGATAGTGTTACAGAAGCTTTTTATTCTTCCCCAAGCAAACCGAGACGATCACGGCACTCCGCAATCGTGCATTGGTGTGTATTCGCTTCGTCGATTCAGAAAATTCTACGTTGGTCTTTGGATTCGCTTAAGTTGCATCTGCATGATTAACTAGGTGCATAAGCAATGCTATATGCCGAATCCGTTTACTATGCGGATCGCCGGATTCCGTTCGTCTTCACGCCTTCCAGAAAAGCTCCCAGAATAAACGAACTGCAAAACCTTCAAATCCAACCGTAATAATCAAAGCGCAATTTGAGAAAATACAGGAAGAACAAATATGGAGTTTAAATATTCTGATTTGGATTCCTGTTGTTTTTTCTTCGCTCCATTTCCATCCCCCTTTCCACCTCGCTGCAAAAACCCGCCTCGCTTGCGATCCTCGCTTAATTTTCCAATTCCTTCCTGCACCCCCTTTTTGCAGTGGAAAATCACGTGCACATGAGCACATCAAGAAACCTACGTATCGTCCTTCATTACTGTGCCCGTCCGAGTCTTCATATATTCAATGTATGGTCCACCGAAGTGAAGGGACCATAAAGATCAATGCCACAGTCACGTGGCTTCCCTGAAACCCCCGAAAAACTTTGCCCCGCAGTTTATCCGTTGGGCTGCTAGCAGCACTGAGTCGTGCACTTCTAAGCGAGTAAGCCCAGCAAATCAGAGGACAGGAAGCTTAACTTTGAGCCTTCTGATTTGCTGTCATATTTGATCACGAAATGCAAAGCTGGTGGCAGCGCAGCGGAAACATCGGTGAGTAAGGTACGGATGATATATACACGTGTCCCAGGTAAATGAAGAGAAAAGTTGTAAGCATAACTAGGAAATACCATGAATCATCTTTTAAATTCTGAGCAGTGTCACATGAGTTGGCCCATCGCTTGTGCATCACACGCAATGGAAGGGTTGACCGGCCAACCGTCCACACCTCTCAAACACCCAGATACCAAAATTCGAAATTTACCCAACAAAACACTCCAAAAGAAGAGAATGAGTGGATATTCGTGACCTACGTCCCCAGACTGGTCACTGAGTCAGTTGTTAGAGTTTCCTGAGCACTTTCAAAAACTCGGGTTTTTTTTAGTTGAGCGGTTGAGTGGCGTTAGGATCGGGTATCGCCAGTGGGTGTCAGAATTCGCGACGCAATACTGGTTTTCAATGTACTATAGCTCCAGGGACATTTAGAGCCTAACCGTCGTTTTGTTTTTTTAAATGTTCCCTGATCTAAGGAACAATCTAAAAAGTAGTGGCTCGTTACTTTACGAATATTCCATAAGTTACAGTATATTGAAACGCAGCTTTGCGCCACGAATTCTGACAACCACTAGTGGTATCTACCCCTTACTCTTACATAATCTGATCACGTGGTTAACCGAAGCTTCAAGGTAATCGTTAACCTCTCCCGTCGTTTTGATGCCTGCTCATGCCGAGCAATCGAAAAAGCTCTCCTACCAATTTATTGTGTGGAAACTTTATTTTAAACTTAGATGAGATGATTTAGAGGTAAATAGTAGCTTCACAAGCTCTGGTCTCCCCCGGCTCCAGATCCTTGAATCCTTGATTTCTTTTCGCCGTGCACCCTTCATTCGTTCTTTGGTCAACGTCCCTTTTCCGCAGCCCCGTAGTGAAACCGCACCTCACTCTTGGACTCAACTCCTTTCATCTTCCCCCGGAAGGCCGACAAAGGCTCGGCAGACCGCAAAAGAGAAAGAGCTCCAAAATGGTTGCCTCAGAGTCAGACTCGGCATGCCTCAAGTGTTCCAAGGCTCCTGTTTTACAAAGTTGATCAATGATGGAATGAGGTGACCCTCAAGGCCACACTTACTCAGATACAAATATCACTTTACAAGCAAACGGAAAATCCAACTTTCCATACCTCTCTACAGAAATCCTCTGCAAACAGGCTCCGTTTCATTCCCAATCCATTTCCCATGACCGGCCAGCATCTCCAAAGCTCCCTGCGGAGAAAGAGGAAGAAGGCGGACATTCATGAAGGAGAATCAACGCGGAAGCATCAGCGCACATGGAGCTTATCGTCAGGATCCTCACAAACATCGGATGCCTCGCAAACATCAATTTCCTCTTACACCACTTCAAGTTCCACCCACTCATCAACATCCTCATCCAACTCTCTTCACTCTCTCATCCCATCTCCGAGAAACAAAAACTCTCTACTCCACCAACAAGAAACTATTGTTGATGGAAAATACAGCCTTCCGCTACGCACGCTGCCTCATTTCGCACTGCAACAAGCAGTGTCTCAGCACTCACACTCACCACCTCCATCTCCAACCCCATCACAAACCAAGTCGTCCTACGCACGACTCTCAGCACAGGAGTTAATGCCACACAAACCCTCCAAACCACCAGCTCCGCGTCCACTTCGGTATCCCCACGCTCCACTGTTCAGAGCACAAGGGCTCACACCCACAGAAGCCAATACCCTCTACAAAAGTTGGACCTATCCTTGGCGCTACGAGCAGAGACGCAGAGCGGTAAATGGAATGGAATGGATGTACGACGCTGAATACGACGCAGGAGACTTTGTCATGGATCCCCGGTGGTGAGCGTTCATGTGAAAGTTCAGATGGTCTCTGTACTCGCAATTGAAGTGAACTCTTGACGAATGTCAACATGAGAGAAAGGGGAGTGGCTTAGGTTTTGGGTCTTTGAACGATGGGTTGGAGGAAATTGTGGTGTATATGATTACTTGAGGGGAGACCCGCTGAGTGAAGAAGGGAAGGGGTTTGGGTGGGAGATGTGGAAATGGTGTGCAAAAGGAAGATGTTGTGTGGGTGACAGAGCGCTTGGATGGTGTAACTTCTTTGCGTGCTGGATCCTGGAATGCAGGTGAACCGGACTGGACTGGAACTGGACAAAAGTTCAAACTGGAGACTTGGACCTGGCAAGAAACCTTACTTTGTCACCTGGATCTGGACTTGGACCCTCACTGGACTTGAGCCGGAATTGAACTGGGATTGCGGCTAATGAATGAGAATCTGGTGAATTCTTTCACGAGGGAGAGACATGGCAGAAGGATTCTTAACAATAGTGTGCTCAGAGTCTTATGGGTTGGAGGCTGAAGGTCAGAACTGTCCATGGCTGGGTACAGGACATGAAGTTGGCAGTGGCTGCGAATTTTGGTTCAGCATCGATATTTCCAGGTCATGATGTTATGATGTTAAGTTGCTGCGAAGAAGTCAGTCACTTGGGTTGTGGCAATGGTGTATGACTGCTGTACTTAGAAGAATTCCCTAGCCAACGCTCGATTCTGTCCAATCCCCTATTTTCTCCTCTTGCCTACGCCGGCGATGCCAATACGTTGAAATTTCGAATCTCAGCGCTTGTAGGGTAGAAGAAAAGAAGAAGAAAAAACTCACACCCTCTTCTTACACCTCGGAAGGTCGAGCGTTGGCTAGGGAATTCTTCTTCGCGTTCCGGAAATCTGTTAAAGGCAGGCAGGGGAAACAGTGTGACTCACATGCATAATCTTACTTTATCAAGTAAAGCATAGATGCAGTACTGCGCCAGTAGTTTAGCTTTGCTCTAATATCAATTACTCGATACATACATTCCATATGTGTTAGTTGTACCCTCTCCCCATTCATAACTGCCAACCTGTTTGGAATGCTTGAATTGTTTCACAAAGATTTAAAATGCATCTCTTTGAATAGAAATATTTTGGTTGGCAAGCAAGAAGATGCTCAATGCCTTAATTAGAATGGTGACTGGATTTGTAAGCCATCGAGTAGGATGGCACGCATTAATGGATCAGGGCGAAGCAGTCAATATTTAATGATTGTTTAGAAGGAGTGATAAAGTAGAGATAGCTTGAGAAGAAGTAAAGCTCCTCTCTTATACACGATCTCACTATGGTAGGGCCGGGTATACTTAGTGTCTTGGTAATGTCCTATTAGTTGCAAATTTTATATTGTTTAAAATCATTTATAGATTCCCAGATTAGTCGGAGAATTGAGTATAATGAATGTCTGGCGGCTCGTAGTGACTTGACGCACAGATAGTGTTTTCCTATCAACTGATTGTGGTTGGGAATTACAAGAAAGACTTGGCGTAGGTTAATGTTCTTGGTACTATCCGGATTGGAATAGTGCGCGTACTGGCCACGGATTTCGAGGTAACAGCTCAGGTTATTATATACTTGTGATATGACTTATTTCAGGGGTAGTTTTATTTATGACTTGCTGGGTATATTGTTTTTAAATTTTGGGAATAAGGAGCCTGATTTGCTGGATACGGCTTTGGAAGCGTGGCTTGGCTCAGAGAATAGAGAGAATGCCAATCTAGAGACCCATGACGTTAACTTAGAGGAATGCTAGAAACATGTGATGGTTATTCCTACCGGAGGGAGTGGAAAGAGTGGGAGAACCGTCTCTATAGGCAAGATAAATCTGCGTCGCTTGCTACATGCCAGGAAACCTCTTCTTTGACTCGACTTGAAATTTTTAATTTTAGGTAAATTCACGAGACTCTGGGCATGGCAGAGCAAAAGTTGAAGTCGGCTTGCTGGGCATAAAGGTACCTACCTACAATAAAAAAGGTGCCTTTAGAAAAAGAAACTGCATTAAAGAAAGGCAGTACTTAAGTGGAATGTATTTAGGGAGAAATGTACCTTCAAAAGGAGCGGTGCCTATATTTGGCAGGAACCTTTTTCCTCCAGCGCCTTCCGAAACAACGCCACCCTCTTTATATAAGTTCCAATTATATTAGGTCCCTCTATCAATACAAGTATCTTGGCAGGCAATTTCCAGTAACTAAGAGTTTTATAGCCAAGTTTAAAGCTCAAGGGAATTGGAACCAAGGGACTTGTGATTAGGATTTGTAGACCCAAGAGATTTACTCGAATTGGTTGTCTATACTTGTGCTGTGATAATAAACGGCGCCGCGGAGGACGAAGCGAGGAAGAGAAACTAGTCGGAGCTGATTCTGTAGCGCCGTTAGATAAAAACAGGAGTAGAAAGCTTTGAATATATATATATAACGCACTCCTGAATATTTTATTGACAGAAGCGTCGGCAAATACAAACATGAATACGTATAATGCGATGCTTTCCTTATCGATATAGATAAAGTGTGATACGGCTCTGTCCCTTAGTGAACATTTTAAGGAAACATAGCTGACGAATCGGAAGAATAATCAACGCCAATGATAAGAAGAATCTATATTACTCCTTCTCAGTTATAATATACGGCATCTCAAGGCAATTTCCTAGCAAAACATGCTCTATTCCCATTGCATCCTCTTTTATTTCCCTCTTCTAATTCCGCTTTCTATTTCCCTAACTTAACACTAAACAAGACCTTCAGCCTCCGCACAAATAGTCTGAATGGCCTCCCCAGGCTCCACATCCCCAATTGCAAACTCGGGTGCAATCGCAACAAGATCATCAGCTAAATCCTGAAGAAAATCACACAAGAACTGTCCCCCTGGACCAACACCAAATTCCCAATTCGCAAATATATAATTCGTGCTACCGGGACCAGGAGCTACGCGCCAAAATTGGGAGTAGTAATTTATGGCGGCGAAGGAGACAGAGTTACAGAATTGCATGTGTTCTTCCACGGGATGGGGATGGTCGCGTGCTGAGAGGCTGGCTCGAGGTCCGAAGGAGAGAAGAGGAAAGGATTAGCGGCGTTTGAATGATTTGAAGTTATAGGATTGGTTATAGTAATTGCTTGTATTGATTAAAGTCTTTTGGGTAGTCAGGGCGACAGAATTAATTATCGCGTCACGTAACGAGATTATATTGTAGAAACTTGCTTTAATCTTGACTATTAACTCTTTATCGGTTAATAAGGAGTCGTCTTCCATATAAGGAATATTGTCGATAACGATGCCGGTAGTGGCGCAGACTATAGAGGAAGTGGTTTAAGTAACGGGAGGGCAGAGGAAGTCGAGCGCGCTGGAGATAGATATATAGAGTATTGTTCCTGTAAGAGTCTTAATGTATACTGGCGAAGATCTAGTTGTGACGCTGGCGATTGCCATGGTGGGAGTATAGCCTGATTGCGAAGTATAGGTTGGGGCGTTAAGTTGGACTTGCATGTAGACTTAGTAGTTGCTCGTGAAGGTAAGGGCTTCGGTAGTTATTTTTTCGATATTGGTGGAGGGGATTATGGTATAGGCGCAGCTGTCGTTTTGCTGCCCGGTTGGAGGCACGGATAGTGGCGAAAGGGTGGCACTACCGTCATAGATATAGTAGGCTTGGTTTATGCCTTGATCGGGATCTTCTTTATTTAGTACACATGAAGGGGTGGGTACTGCCGTGATTGTAGGACTTGTGGGGAGGGTATTTCCTATAGATGTGATGATCAGCAGTGGGCATGCAGATAATGCCGGGTCCAGGGGCGAGCTAGAACCCGAAGCCGAAACGAGTTGGAAAGAGGGCAATAAGACGAGATATGCGAGAAGCGGTATAACTTGTTTTAATAATGTCTGGAGATATATAATAGAAGTAGATTATAGTTTAGTTATTTATAATAGTTTAAGATAATAATCTATATTAAAATTAAGAAAGGAAAACTTATTGTATAAGTATACTTGTTCTTGTCTAGTAAAGAGGACTTTAGAGATATATTAGTTAACTAGAGTTATCTTATAAAAATATTCCTTTGTCCGGCAAGACATGTCCACGCGCTAAGCAAGAGAGTCTTGCTTAATGCTTGTTTATAATTTTATATATCTTTATATATAAATTTATAAATAAAGTACTTTAACTAAATAAAATCACGTTTATTAATTCTTTATAAAAAAGTATATTTTAATAAAGAATTTTAATAATTATTTTAGTCCTAATTATAATAATAATTTAAGTTTATCTTTATAATATATAAAGTAAAAATTATAAATCTTGGAGAATATTTTTAAAAAATTAAATTTTGTCGATAATATTTTATATATTTTATTTAAAATTAAATCTTTATAAAATTTAAATTTTTTTTTCTTTAAATTTATATTTATTTAATTATTTTAATTTCTTTAAAATAATTATCTAAAATATTAATTAATATACTAATATATATAAATTTTAAATATAATAAAAATAAATATAAGAATAATTAAATATATTTATTAAAGAGTTTTATATATTTATAAATATTATTTTATATATAAAAATATATTATAAATCTTAAATTAAATTATATTAGAATCTAAACTTTATTAAAATTTTTTTATATATTATTTTAATTTATTTATTATTTTATTATTTTAAATAACTTAAATATTATTATTATATTTTTTACTTTAAAAATAATAAATAAAAAAAAATATTATTTATTTTTTAATAAAATCTAATAATATAAATTTAAATTATTTATTTTAATTATTTAAGTCTTTTATTAAAAATAAATATCGACAAAATTATAATATAATTTTTTAATTAATAAATATATATATATATATATTTTTTATATTTTATTATTTTATTATTTTATTAATAAATAATTATTTTAAGTTTATATATATATATAAAATATTTAAAAAATTAATTAAAGAAAAATATAAGATTTATAAAATTATAAACTATAAATATATATATAATTAAATATAAAATTTAAGAAAAAAAAATTATAAATTATAATAAAATATTTTTTTATTTATTTTTATTAATTTTTTTTTTATATTTTAATTTTTATATTCTTTTAATAATATATAATTATTTATATAAATAATTATTTTATTTTAATATTTTTATTTATAGAACTATAAACTTATAAGTTTAATATTATTAAAATCATATATTTTTATAAAATATTTTTTATTTTTTTATTAATAATTAAAAAATTATTTATAAAAAAATTATTTTAAAATATTTTTATTATAATAATTAAGTAAAATATATTTTATTTAATTTAGTAAAATAATAATATTATTCTAGAATTAAATAATATTTATATTATAAATAAAATAAAAAATTAAAAAAAAAAATATATATTTTATTAAAATTTTAATAAATAAATATTTTATTCGAGAGGTTTTTAAAAATAATTTAATTAAAGAATTCTTAATTTCTTGTTTTATTAATAATTATAATTAAAATATAAAGAATATAAATTTAATAAATTAATTTAAAAAAATATATAAAATTTATAAACTTAACTTTAAAAATTAATAATTTTTATTTTATTAATTAATTAATTTTATTTATATAAATAATTATCGACTTTATAAATTTTATATAAATTAAAAGTTTTTAATATAATTATAATTTAAAATTAAACTTTATTATAAATTATTAAAATACTTTAAAAAAATAAAATTATAAAGTTTAAAAATAAAATTAAAGAATAAAAAAATATTTAATCTTAAAAACTAATATCTTTATTATTAAAAAAAATATTTCCGGAATATTTATATATAATATTTATATAAATAAAAATATAAAAAAACTTTTAAAAAAATTATTTAAAAAAAAATTATATATTCGACTAATAATTATAGATTTTATAATATTAATTTATATAAAATAAAAAAATATTAAATATAATTTTATTTAATTAAAATATTTTATTTATAAATTTATATATAAAAATATATAAAATTATAAACGAGTATTAAGCGAGATTCTTTTACTTAATGTATAAATATATTTTATTAAACAAAAGAATAATATTAATTTAAATATAATTTTTATTTTATTAAAAAATAAAAATAAAATATTATAAAATTTATTTTAATAAAAATAAAAATTTAATAAATAATTTAAAGATTTATTTTTATTAAAAGTTAATAAATTTATAAAAATATAATAATATATATAATATATATTATATATAAATATAATAAAAAAATTAATTTTAAATTTATATTAATTTATTATTATATATATATTTAATTTATTAATAATTATTATTTATTTTAAAATTTAAGTTTTATTATTTTTATTTTATAAATAATTATAATTTTATAATATTTTTAATAAAATATATATTTTTTAATAA
>Ga0302221_10003172_pt1 | contig 10030 bp, 9 predicted proteins | sample II_Palsa_E2_1_FD_193517 | JGI IMG/M metagenome (GOLD analysis project Ga0302221, IMG submission 193517) | Peat permafrost microbial communities from Stordalen Mire near Abisko, Sweden - II_Palsa_E2_1 | ecosystem: Environmental > Terrestrial > Soil > Palsa > Peat permafrost | place: Sweden...
TATTAATAATAAAAAAAATATATAATATTTAATTAATAAAAAATTTTAATTTATATCTTTAAATAAAATATTAAATATAATATATATAAATTAAATAAATAATTTTTTTATTTATATTTATAAAGATTTTAATTTAATAAATATTATATTTAAATTTTTTTTTAATATTCTCGATAAATTATTTATTATTATAAGATTTTTTTTTATTTTATTTTTTATATAATTTATAAAATTATAAATTATAATACTTTCTTTTAATTTTATATATAATTTTATTAATCTTTAAAAATTTAAAAATTAATAAAATCTTTTTAAAAGTATATATTCGAGATTTAATTAAGTATTACACGAGTAATAAAGTTATAAAAACATCGGAAAGAATATTATATAGATTAGAAGTTAAGTATTTTTAGAGTATTTCGGGAATAGGATTTATAAAAGATTAAGATTATACTTTTTTAGCTCGCTAAAAGAGCGAGTAAAGTAGCGAGGTAATATATAAGAAAGTATGTATTTAGCAAAAAGATTATAAAATCGAGATTCTTCGCAAAACAAGAATAAGGGGGGGCTTTAGTTTTTAGAGCTGAATAATACATTTTACTTATTAGAGGATATATTATAATAATTCGATACAAATTTAGAATCTGAATTGTCTTTCTAAGAATACTTGACGCTTTGGGATAGCTTCCCGGATCGATATAGATGTTCCCACTCTCTCTCTTATTGTATCCATAGTCAATCCTTTCTGGCGGGGCTAAGCATGAGAAATGGCTTGTTGATACGAGGAAGTGTACACCCTGCTAAGTGAGCTGGTTAAACACCTCCTAGTTCTCAGGTAAAGTTTTTACTTCTCCACCTTTCATTGTCTTCTGCCAGCACCCTCTCAAACCTTCCGTTCATTCACCAAAGCGGCATTGTTCCACCTCTCAACTGCCCTCCTAATCACCATCCTCATCACCCACTTTCCTTTCTAATCAGACACCATTCCTTCATCCCACCTCGAAAACCCCAACCACTGCACCGAGAGCAAGCAAAATAGTAATTCCCCAATGCCTCTCAAACCACACAACCACGTTCTCGTCTCTCCTTTGCCAACTCCTTTCTTCGGAATTCAAGAAGGAATTATAACCCGTGGTCTTTCCTTCTCTTCGCAGGACAATAACTCTCCCGAAATCTTCACCTGTGTTCCCACCTTTCATTTCCACATGAAGAGGAGTATTTTCAGTGCCGTCACTCCAAGGCTCAAAACTTCCAATTTTCGAGCCTGGTTTCTCATTTCCCCGCAGTACCAAACTCAAAATAATGGCCTCGCCGACGCCAGAACAGTCACATAAGGCCTTCCCCAAACTCTCTGATAATCCTCCAGAGAATCGATAGCGAATGATAAAATGGATGTCCCTTCACACTGCCCAGCGCATCGTTCGAGATACCAGGCGGCGTTGTCTCACACACCCACGCTGGTAGCATAAGCAGTGCGTCCAGACGACGGCAAGGCGATATATTGAGATCGAGATATATCCCACCGTAATGGTGAAGTAGAAAGTACTGCAGTACATCACCTCTTTGAATACTGTATTTATATCCTTTTTATAGGTCAAGATGCTGAGGGTCGTGGGTACTAATAAAGGTGAGGGCTGAAGCGTCAGTCCAGAACATGTACGTCCAGTTTTGGCATGGGAGGAGATTTAGGTTGTAGGTGAAGAATTGGGTCTAGGCCTAGTGTTGGGGGACAGTAGCACTTTTCCAGGTTTGGGGGATCATTTGGGGATCAGCTCGCTTTCTCGACCAAGAGAGCGCCATGTTGCGTTCTGTGAGGAGCTCGCTTGTTTTAGTTGAGTGCGCTGGATAAGGAGTGAGGAGACCAAGTAGAAGTGAGACTCTACGGAGCAGGGAGAGGAATAGGAGGACGAGGAAAGCGTATTATAGCGGTGATCTGCAGCGGAGACGCCGGAGAACTTGATGCGTGAAGTGCATATTGCCTGCGATAGGTGTTGAGATGAATTTTGAGGCAAGATTGAGAATTGAGGTTGAAGAAGAAGGTATGATCAAATATGTTGGTGGAAGGAAAGATCCTGGCTGAAACAGAGGGATAGTATCTGTACTGATCAGAAATACCTCTAGAGCTGGAGTTAGAGACAAAAATTTCGTCTCGGAAAAAATTCAAGAACTGACTGTAGTTCCTATATCTCTTCAATATAGCCTCGAGTGCATGAGTTGAAATGATCTGCTCGGGATCGGGAGTGGTGGGGGTGAGCGCCTGCTTATATTTGCTAACGGAAACTACTGCGTCTGCTTTCTCGCCAAGTTCTCTTTCATTTCTAGAATTTCATTGCATAGCGTACCAAATTCTAGCAAGATCAAACCAATCATGCCCTTCTCATCAAACAAAAAGGCTCTCATCCAAACATCTCTTTAATATCAGAGAAAACCAGGTGGAGACATGTACGTCTTGCAACGAAATCTTCAAGACACGCTCTGATTCGCTGGCATAATGAAACCTTAAACGCAGATGTGCAACGAAAAAACGAGCAAGAGCCATTCTTGGCTAGTTCAAAACTTTATTGTTGCCCCCTAAACGTAGAGGTATAACGGAATCCATAGCACAAGGAAAAAAAGCTTTGGTTAACCGATATAAATTATCCCTTTAATCGCAGATGTGCCACAAAGTCCTAGAGACGGGTAGTTTAAGCTCACACAACATTGTGCACAAGAAGCTTTTAGCAACCATAAGAGGCAAGACAAAAGTTGACATTGAAAGGAACGAAAATTAATCAATCGTCACATCTTATAGCATCCTTGTTTTGACGCACATCGCAATAACCCCGATATGTATCGCACTTTCTGTTTTTAACTGCGATGTGCTGTTTTGACGCACGTCGCAATAGCCCCGATATGCATCGCACTTTCTTTTCTAACTGCGATATCCGTCAAAGTCTGGTATTCCTAATTGCGATATGCAACAGACGCCCTTATAAGTAATTGCGATATACGTCAAAATCAGACATCCTGGACTACGATATGCAACAGAGACTATAAAGCGAAGGAGAGGCAGGACAAAAGCGGGATGTCAAAAGGAACAAAACTTAATTACTCGTCACATCTTATAGAAAGCTTGTTTTGACGCACGTCGCGCTTGCTGCGACATGAAACGCACCTGCTGTTTCTAACTGCGATATGTGTCAAAGTCTGGACTGCAATATACAACAAACTCTCCACTATCCTAACTGCGATGTGCGTCAAAATCAGATATCCTAAATAGTAATATCTAAAAGGAAGTTTCGAGCAAACGTGAGAGACAGGACAAAAGCTAGACCACAAGAACGAATTTTAATATCTCGTCGCATCTTATAGCATCCTGGTTTTGACGTATATCGCAAATCGGCAATATGCAACGCACTTTCCATCCTGGACTACGACATGCAACAGACGTCCCTATTCGTAACTACGACATGCAACAGACTCCTATATTCCTAAGTGCAATTTGCAACAGACTCTCTTATAAGTAAGTGCGATGTGCGTCAAATTTGAGCATCCTGATCTGCGACTCCTTTATTCCTAATTGCGATATACGTCAAAATTAGATATCCTGGACTGCGACATGCAACAGACTCCCTTATTCCCAATTGAAATATACCTTAAAATTAGGTATCTTAAAGTCCGATATACAACAGAAGACTATAAAGTAAATTTGAGATAGAAGACACCAAAATGAATAACTGCTTGTTGTGCACTACAGCCAAAACTCAAATTGCAGTGATTGCTAGAGTGGACTTTAAAAGCTTTAGCACTAATAGTCGGTTATCCTTCTCTGCTCGCTTCGCTCACAGTCGGCGCAACCAAGTGTAACCGGCAAGCAAGTGTAACCCCGAGATTTTTATATGGCGTTCCTCACCAAAAACCGAAAAAGCGGTGGAATTCGTCGTAAAACAGGCTTTAAATCATGAATTAAAACCGCACAACCTTATTAAATCTTATTCTGACGCGATATAAATATATATCTATATATACTACTGCTTCTTAATAATTATTAAGTCGTATTTCGCAAAGGTGGTAAAGTTATTCTGGTTTTTAAAGAGGGTTTACGACCGAAAAGTGGCTGGAATATTCAAGAACTTGTCGCGAAACAGACTTAAAATTATAAATTAAAGTCGCATAACCTTATTAAATCTTATTTTAACACGATGTAAATATATATCTATATATATTACGACTTTTTAATAATTATTAAGTCATATATCGTAAAGATGGTAAAGTTATTCTTGTTTTGAAAATAGCTTGCGACCGAAAAATGGCTGTTTTGGTAAGCTTCCCATACAAAAATCTCGGGGTTACACTTGCTTGCCGGTTACACTTGGTTGCGCCGACTGTGAGCGAAGCGAACAGAGAAGGAAGAACCGACTATTACCCCTTAAAACCTAGATGTGCAACGAAACTTTAACCTGAGCTGTGATTAGCCGCTACAGAGCTTTGTTGCCCCTAAAAACACAGATGTGCAACGAATTATCCCCAAAACCATTGTTAGCCACTATAAAGCATATAACTGCCCTTCTAAATGCAGACATGCAACGAAATCCTTCCTTCAAGTATAAAAGCGGAGTGGGGTATACAAACCCCTCTCCGCCTTATAACGAAAATCTCAAGACATACTCTGATTGGCCCGGTCCATTAGAACTTTAAACGTAGACATGCAACGAAATCCTTTCTTAAAGTATAAAAGGCGAAGCCATTTTCTAGCAACGAAATCCTTAACCCAGCTCTCCTTAGTCCGTCTAATAAAATTTTAGACATAGACAAGTAACGAAACCATTCATTAACTCCAAAACACATACTGAGGTATACACATCCCCCTCCATCCTCCATCTTGCAACGAAATCCCCAACCCCCAAGCCGGCTGCAAAGGAGCCTCTTATTCATAATTATTGGACCTCTCCAAGGCTCTCTGAGTCCTATAACCTTGAGGGCTTCTAGACACGTATCCTGAGTCCTTTTGAGCATATTATAGTGACGATTAGATGACTTAATGAGCTCATAACGAGGTCATTTAAATATGCCCTAAGCCTCGCCCTAGCTACAGTAACCATGCTACGGCTATGCTAATATCAAGGATACCCTATAAAGTTAATATCATTAATATCGTATACGCCATCGATTACGCCATAAACAGAAGAAGACGCGTTATCTAAAAAGGCTACGAATACAGGACATATAGGTCACGTGACAGTTTTCCTCTTCTTTCTTTTTCTAACTTTCCAATCTGTAAGCTTTAGTACAAAATGCAAACACATCACCTTACTCCATTACTCTTGATACCCATGTAGACCTCACGCCCTTCTCAAGTTAAATCACCAATAGACTACCGACTCCCTAGCCTTCATATCCAGGTCCCCATCCCTCGCACCTCTCGTCCCACATCTAATTATAGCCTCTCTCCTCTGAAAATTAGATAAAACCTCTCGAATCATAACCCTCTGCCCATCTGGTGGAAGAAGGGGGTCTGAATATGGATTATCTCCACTAAATGGCACCATTCCCTCTTCCTCAATTTCCATACTCCACATCGCGATCTTAGCGCAGAAGATTGAGTCCCACATTCCTTCTCTTCTCGCGGTGAACGTCAGGAGTCTGATAGCTTCGCGTCGGATAAAGCGGTCGCGACAGGTGGTGGCGACCATGTGAAGCGGTGGTATGGTGCCGAGGTCGAGGGTGAAGGAGGCTTTGATGCGAGGGGAGGAGGCTTCTTCGATGTGAGCATGTGCTTTCTGTTCCTCGACATGCTGACTTGGGTTTAGTTCCGGTAGTTGCTGTTGGCAATTCCAATTGCTGAATTTTTCACACCGAGTAATCCCTCGACCCATCTCAATATCATGTATTACTTCCTTAGCCAGTTCGACAATCTCCCGGTACGGGCCAGCGAAATTGTCAAAGTCCATTTCACTTATGGAGAATGTCATCATGAATTGAACCAAACTCATCCACTGGATCATTTTTAGAACGCAGATGCCTGTTATTTCCGCATTGCTGGTGCCCGCTTGACGACGAGACTGTAAAAGAGGATCAAAGGCCGTAGACCATTGCTTGAACTCGCTTTGAAACTCATAACCGGATGATCTGATACTCGAAGGAAGGGTGTTGTTAGAAGCACCATAAGACGACGACAGTGCTTCGTTGAAGCGCATTATGCGCTCGCATAGCGAGAATAGTGCCGAGCGTGCATCTTGAATAGAGACAAAGACATCCGGGATGTGTGCTATTTTCTGGGAGAAGGAAGAGATGTCACCTTCAGTCGGAGAGACCAAAGGTAATATCGCCGATGGCTGGGATGATATCCCTTGGTCGTCATCCCGATCAGAAGTAAGGCGAACAACGTAGGGATTTGGGAAATGGAAGGCCATGTCATAGTATTTAGCTTGGACTGCAAGCCGGGTGAAGATTTCAAGAAGCTCGTCTTCGATGAACTCGTCACGACTGAGGGCTATGAACTGTTTGGTTCGCTGTCGTCGCTCTTCCAGAAGATTTAAGCCAGCCTGGATCTGTGTGATTGTGCCTTCTTGGTCACCGGTGAAAGATGTAAAACAGGTGAAGAGGATAATGGACATTAATGTTGTTCGAAACGATCCTTCTCCACGAGTCGATATACCTTCTCGTAGGAGTCTAATTGCCTTCCCATATTGTTTTAAAGCAAACTCATAGTGGGCTGGTGCTGTGGCATGTATGTAGTCGCTCTCGCTCGACGATCCAGAGGTGGATAACGTTGTTTCTTCCAAGGTCTTATAAAGTGCTCCTAACGCGACAACTGCATGGCGTATAGATGCTTCAGAGTGACTCTGTTGAAGAATAATTCTTGACCAAAACTCCGAGTCGAAGAAACCAGATAACTCACTTGCGGCGTGAGTCCGAAACAGCTGAAAATATTGTCCTTCTTGCGTGCCGAATGTAAAGCCTCCCGGTTTGTATGTTGTCAAGGAAGGCGTTGTCAGAGACAGAAAGTTGCTCTGTGATATGAAGGATGAGAGATGTGGCTCTCCGAATTGATAGAAGGATTGTTGATAATCCTTATTTTCGCTGGTAGATAACGCATTTTCCCCATGTCTTGACCCCTTAGGGCTTCGAATCAATTCTGTCCCTGTGATCTCTTCCGCAGATACCCCAGCTTCTTCTGTGGCTCGTCCTTTTCCTTTCCGCGGAAGCAGGGGGTAATCATTTGAAGGCTGGGGAGATACGGCAGAAGGGCTTGGTGAAGCTGGCTGAGGTGTAAATACACTGAAAACCGGAGAAGGAGCTGCTCCCAGCATCAATTACAATCCATAAGAACCTACCAAAAAAACTCACCATCAGTAGGACTTGGAACATCCAAAGAATCTTCTGCAGAAAGGATGTTTCTCTTTAGAAACCGATCGATCTTGGCTTCATCAAATGGGGCTCCATAAACTCGAAACCGACTGTCTTTACCGACACGCCTGCGCTTTTCCCGAGTCTGAGCGATGGATATCATATCATCAGTCTTGATATTCTTCTTGTCAAGCCTCCATGATTTGATCTTGGTCTTCAGTTGTTTCAGTCTAGAGCTTTAATTAGCATTTGATCGCTCAAAGTTGACAGAGTAATGCCTCGTGAAGACATACGTAGCATTGAATCCCGATTGACTCAAGGTTTCTTGGACTTGGGAGAGAGTGTTACCCTCTTCGATGTAAAGGCTCTGGATTTTAGATTTCTGATCTTCCCATTCAGCACGAGTGAAGCGACGATTCGAGACCTTTGTTTGCGGGTGATGAGGCTGAGGCTGAGCTTGTGGAGGAGGGCGGATTGACCATGAACTTATGAGCTCAGACATCTCTAAATCATCCATTTTAGGAAGATTATCAAGGCAAGAGAATGAAGGTTAATTTGTTGAGAAAGATGTGGAAAGATGTTTAGACGATTTGTGGAGAGAAAGGGAGCTTTATAGGAAGGCGCAAAGTTTGATGTTCTTTCTCGGTGAGGCGCGCAAAAGTTGCGTCCAGTCAACCCCAGCAGATGTGGCCATACTGGTTGGCCAAAAGCACCCTGTGGCTGCATGATTTAAGCCCTTTTCGAAAGTTGACTAGACCACTTCGAGGCATGAAGGAACTTTTGCCTGAGAGTCTGATCTCACTTCAGCTTCAGTAACACGTGAGTTGGAAGACTATTTCAGACCATGAGTCCGCTATTCATCACATCATGTCATATGATGGCTGACGTGGCCCCTGGTCACTTTAACTTTACTCAAAACAGGATTTTGTAAGCGTCTGTATACCGAAATCTAGGGAGACCTGTTTTTGTGCACTTGGCCATGCAGCAGGCATACAATTTCGAGCAGTGATTGAGTCGTCTACTGGGAGTTGGGTGCAACAGCGGAGAAAATCTGTGCCGGGATCCTTTGGAGCCTGGTTGGGTTTCCTAGCGATCATCGCCAAAACTTGACAAAAATGAAATGAGAAGGCCCTACTCTATACCCAGCCTGATCGGAGATCAAATGCGTGAGTAATAGGTACCGCTCAGGGACTGCTCAGGCTGCTCAGGTGAGGCTTGGTGAGCCGAGGGTGATTAGCGCCAGAGCAGAAGCCGGCAAGCTTACTAATCAACCTTGTGACGAAGGAAAAAAAAGTTGTGTTCAACTACCTTATAAGTAATTGCAATATGCGTCAGAATCAGGCATCCTGAACTGTGATATATAACAGAAGATTATAAAATAAATTTGAGAGATAACACAAGAGTAGCCACCAAAATGAATAAATGCTTATTGCGTACCGCAGCCAATGCAATGTGCTTCAAAGTCTCAGACTGCCAAGCTTTATCACTACCCCTCTAAACACAGATGTGCAACAAACTTACCCCCTCTTAAAAAACCATTTTGGCTACAATAAAGCGTATCACTATCCCTTTAAAGCCAGACATGCAACGAAATCCTTTCTTTAACTCCAAAAGACAGCAAGGTATACACATCGCCACCGTCCTCCATCTTGCAACGAAAATCCTCACCCTAACTCCTATCAGCCAGTCCACTGAAACCTTAAACGTAGATGTGCAGCGAAATCCTAACGATAAGTGGAATAGCAATGTCACACAATCAATCATCTCACCCATCAAGATAAACAAGGCACTAGCCCCCCTACTCCACCCACCACCTTAACCTTAACCTCTCACCTCACAAACCCAAACACAGCAAAAATTTCCACTTATATCTTTCCCATTATACTATCTATCTATATATACAACTCTCCCCCTCCCCTTCCTTCTCCTCCCCTTCTTTCTGTGCAATAATGCGCTATGTCCACAAACAAAAGAAATAAAGTGAATATAGTGAAAAGGGGTATTTGCAATCTGATCGTCTGTCTGTCGGGGTATCAATCAATCTAAATTAAGTTTGCATCATCATCCTCGCCTCTTTCCCTCCCTCTCCCACTTATTCTCCCATTCTCCCCTGCCCTCTTGGCTTGCCTCTCTTCCCACTTCCCGCTCCACTCTTCACTAAAGCATTCCCACTTTCTCTCTTCTCAGCCTCAATTCGGACAAAGGAAATCCTCGCGTTGTATATATGCTTTGTATGTTTCCATGGAGCCCGGAGAGGCTCACCGCCGTCCCGGAAACTCCCCACTCAAACTCTCATCATCGTCGTAAAACCCGGCGTCAGAGAAGTCTTCCGCACGAGCATCAGCATCATAGCTGCCCTTCCTCAGCATCGGGGGTGTGGATGGGCCCCGCCCGTTTCCCCCGGCCCCTCCACCACTTAAACCCTGTCTGCCCTTCGCAGGACTCCCTCTCAACCCCGTTGGCGCCTTCGGCGTCGTCCGCGGCCGAGTCGCCAACTCCCTCGCCGTGAACCTTTGGCCCGTGGAGCCAAAAGCAGTTGGCTGAGCAGGCGGCGTGCCTTGTCGGGCATTGCTGGCCGGCGGCGTCAACAACCCTCCAAGTAATGATTGTGTAGATGGACTGTTCCTGCTCGGCGTACTCGAGCTGCTGCCAGCAAGTCTCTCATCCAACCTGCTCTCGCTTCTTCCCTTCCTCCAATTGC
>Ga0302221_10003173_pt1 | contig 10028 bp, 2 predicted proteins | sample II_Palsa_E2_1_FD_193517 | JGI IMG/M metagenome (GOLD analysis project Ga0302221, IMG submission 193517) | Peat permafrost microbial communities from Stordalen Mire near Abisko, Sweden - II_Palsa_E2_1 | ecosystem: Environmental > Terrestrial > Soil > Palsa > Peat permafrost | place: Sweden...
CAGTTTCAGTGCTAGCGCCAATGTAATTATTCTTTGTTAAATTATTAAGATCTATATGAATCTCTCAGAAACACTAGACTTTAACTACTTATACACGCGGCATTATTAATATATAAATCTCTACCTCAGCTTTCTTATTAATCTTGTGTAACACTGCTGTCAAAGTGATTCTGCCTTGTTAAGATAAATCTCTTAATGTCAATAAGACTTAATGCAACTTATACGACTTCACTTCGGTTTGACCCTTGTCTAATTAATCCCACACCCATTTTTCAGTAAATTGTGCCGCTAATATAGTTCGATATCGCTAAGATTTATATGAATCTCTTAATACCACTAAAGACTAGTGCGACTCCTTATTAATAAGGCATCACTACTCTATAATTACACTATCAATAGCCTTGCCACTAATAATCTCCCCTTTTATCAACCCAGCCAATATAATTTTCCCTCTCTTACTTCAATCTGCGTGAACTAAACCTATTGTCAAAGCACCTTGGCCCTTTGCCTTTAATAAACAGGACAGTAATTAAGAGAAAGAAATATATAAGTAAAATATAATATTAAAAGATCCGAAGCAAAAAGAAGTAAATTAAATACTATTGAAAATTTATATTATATAAAATCGCCCCTTTAGACGTTAAAGAGACGTTATGGAATCATGAGGGTAAGCCGCTTAATTATACGAGTATTATAATAGGGATAAAAGTAATATATTACGTGACAGCGTCACGTGCTGTCACTGCATGTGTTTAGCCCGCGGCACGAGCCTATATAAACCCGGATGCACCCTTAAGATCAATGCAAGCTTTTCACTATTATTGTAAATGCCACTTTTCCGTGACATAATATGTGAGCTAGTCACGTGGTTCGCAGTCGCGTGACTAAGCGAGCAGGATAGAAGAGATAATTTTACGCAGTAGAACTTAACTCTTTAATCAATCAGTCAAATCAAGAATCACTACTTTTTGCACTCCCTCTTTTTTAATTGTATTTCTCTTATTTCAATATCACGTATAGATCTAAGAAAGGTTCCGGAAGGATCTTTATCGGAGTTAAAACAAGATCTGCCCTTAAAGACAAGACGAGGAAAGTGTAACTAGGCTTGAAAAGAGTTAAAACGAGTCTTTATTAATATTAAAATAGCTTTTAAATATATTCTTAAGTTTATTTAACGTCTGCTTAAACGGTGTTCAAGAATACCCGTTCTTAACTTAAGTTTACTTATTTATAAGTCAGGTTAAAGCAATAACTGCTCAGGTCTAAAGACTGAAATAGAAAATGCTTATGAGAATATTCTTATATGAGAATGTTTATTACAGTTATTATCACGTACGAGCTTCTCAGTCATATAATTAAACGTAGTAATAAGTTTATATCTTTAATAAAGAGCTTAAGAATATAAAGAAGTGACGCTTGATTTCTATATAAGTAAAAGGGCACTGAAGCTTAAATATAAGTGGAGAGCTTAACGTATTAAATGCCTGAGCGTATAAAGGTTAATAACGTGACACACTTTTTAAGCGAGGCGTTAAAAGCGGGTCGGTTACATTAAACAGCCTTAAAACAACGTCATTTTTAAACGTATTCCAAGCTCGATTTATAAATAAAACAAGCTTTAAATACGACTTAATAACATTACGATCTCTTATTATACGTATTATAGCTTTATTGTCCGAAGATGCCTTGAAGAAAGCAAATCAAAGCCAGTCGCGCTGTTAATTTAAAGCTTACGTATATTATAAAAGCATCACATCACCTTTTTATAAAGCGTGCTTAAGTCAAAACCCCGACGCGTATATTTAAAGTCTGTTTACGCGGATTAATAGTTATAAAGCGCGGCAAGAAGTCTGTATAAATTCAAGGTATCTTAATTCACGGTTCCGCTGAGCGTATTGTCGAAGGAGACAATAATAATTCTTATAACGAGCTTAAATTAAAGTCTGAGTATAAAAATGATGAGATTAATACTTAATCTTAGACTTTAACTATAAGTTTTACTATAAGATTTTATGACTTTTAAGTCCTTTACTGAGTATTCTAAGCTTTAAAATATAAACTTATGCCTGAACTAACCTTTTATTAAAAGCGTTATATTATTAAAGACAACTTTAATACGGATGAATATAACGAAGAGAGGGAAGATGAGTATATTAAATACTTACGCTTTATTTTGACTAGTTGCTCAAATAAACGGTATTATAATGTCGTTATCAAATCGTCGTCTTATTATACTCGCTGTCAAAGAAGCTCTTATATTTATAAACCGATTCCAGATCATATAAAGACAGCCGCTTTCAAATTCTTTGAATTACACCGGGACGCTAATACTTTTAATATAAAAGAAGTATATTTCTTGATATTTCCAGCTTTTTTAAGCTTAATTTTAATTTAACGGAATAGAAAAAAGAATAGAAGTCGACTTATAAAAAGCTACTTAAATTAAATTCCGAGCTTATATATAATAAACTTAAGCCTATCGATAAAGAAGATTCTATTAACGAGTAAGAAACTAATATAAAGCAGATTAAGTTAAAGCTTATTGCGTTATTAAATACGCCTTTTTAAAAACAAAACAAATATTATATTGATTATTTAATAGATTTACTCTTTAAAAGAAGTATTTTTTAAAGTTTATTTAAAGTTATTAACGCTTTAAATACTTATTTTAAACTCGCCTTTAAGCTTGAACTTGAAAATCATAAATCTCTTCTTTCTACGCTTTATATTCTTTAATTTGAGCCTTTAAAAACATATACTCATATTATATAAAGCGTATATAGCTTAAAAAGCAGTTTCTGACTATTTTTAACCTTTATTACTTAAGCTTACACTCCTTTCTGTTTCAGCGATTCTGTCCCTTTTATTCTTAATAAACAAAGCGAAATATAAAAGAAAAGCTTTAAATAAATGAGTTTTTATAACACTTAAGAGCTTGCGCTCTATTCCAGTTTATTTATAAGTGCTCTTATATCCTGAAGATTTAAAACGCTTTTAAAATACTTAAACTTATATCGAAGAAGATTTTTTATTAAACCGTCCGTTAATATATCGACTATTAAAAGATATTCGACTTAGAATAACCTTTTTTAATACTCTTAATATAACTATATATTATTAATATCGACATGACGAAGCGTTATAAAAATCTTTTCGTTTTCATTAATTATAAACTTAATCGTCTGTTTATTATTATAAAAGATCGTTTATAATTGACCGAGCTTTAATTATATCTCTCGGAATAGTCTTTAAAAACTTATAACTTCTTTTATAATAAGCTTTACCCTTTTCATCTCCGCTTTAATAATAAAAGTAATAACAGTGCTTTGTTTTATTACTTTTTAAATTATAAAACCGTTGAAGAGAGATATCGTATAGCCGTAAAAAGAGTGCTTTATTTCTATATCGTCTATAAAAGAAACATTTAAAGCTATTATTAAACTCGTGTTTATAAGCTCTTTAGAATATATAATGTTTAAGAATCGTGTTTTAAAAAAGTATCGAAGCGTTTAATTCATTATAATTAAATGATCTTCGCTGAGGTTTATAAAGAATCGAGACAATTAAACGGCTATAAAAGCAACGTCTAAGCGTATTATAATCGCTGTATATAATACTGACCCGACTCGTTTTTAATATTATTTAATTTATACTTTTATAACTTACTCTTTATTTTTCTTAAACTCAAAGAATAATAACGGTGTATTAAAGCACTTTTTATTAAAGAGACCGAATCGCTTCGTAATCTTTTTAATATAAGTGTTATATACGAGCCAGAGCTTTTTTATAACTCGATCTCGAATTACTTTCACTCTTAAAAACCACTTTATATCGTTAAATAACCTTAGTTTATATACTTAATATAAACCGTTTATAATCGCCTAAGTTCGCTTTTTATCATCTTTATAATATATGACTTATACGTCGTCTATAAAGAATATAATAAAAACCTTCCGATTTATAATTATATAAATATAAAGCTCTTTTTTAATAAGTTCAAGCTCGAGCTTAATAAGCGTAGAAGTAAATTCCTTATATTAAAGCGAAGGCGAGTCTATAAGACTATATAAAACTTACTTTACTTCGATTAGTATTTTTAATATAAAAAAGCCGTTTAATATATAATAAATCATAACGGGTTTAATTGACTATTTCAAAGCGTAAATAAACGCGTTAATAACGTCGTATTACTTGATTTTAAGATTAAAATACTTTGTAATAATTATTCTTATTTTAAATAAGCGTAATATAAATATTACAACGTAGATTAAAAGAATCGTTTCGTCTTTTTATAAATCTCTACGAATAACGAGTTTTAAATAATATTTTATAAATATACCCTCTTCGTTTATTTTATATATAAAGACTTATTTTAAAGATAAAAGACTCGATTAAGTTTCTTCTTTTAATATCACTTTTTAACAATTCTTTTACTCGAGGTTTTATATTTTTAAAGCCGTATTTATTTTGAAGTATATTCCGAATAAGTGATCTTTTAACTCTTTTTAAGATTTTGATTTGACTAGAAAATTACTTTAATATATAGACGATATATTCAAAGTTTATTTTAAAGTATAGTTTTCAAGTATTGAACGAGCTTTTTCTTTTTATTCAGGCTTATATTAAGTCGATTATATAATGATCGCATATATAAGTTAAAATACGTCGCTTTTTTAAAATACCTTTTTTTAATTCGGCTATTAATTAATTAAAAACGATTTTATATATTTTAATATAGTTTAAGCTAAGTTTATATTAATCAGCGTAGTTAATAATATCTCGCTTAATACCGCGAATACTAAGCTTATTAAACTACTTCTTATTTTATTATCGTCGTCTTTTTTAAACTTCTTTCTTTAAAAGCGGCGGCTTAAACGCTTTTTATTATAAACCTTTTTATTATACGTTTATTTTAACTTTATAAAAGTTATTATTAGACTATCCCGTGCTTAATCTTATAATAATAATACTCTTTAAGAGTTCTAAGTAATACGCGTATATTCAATTAATTCTTACGTTTTATTTCTTTTATTCTCATTACGACTAATATCAATAATAATTATATTGTTGTTATAATCGTTAAGAGCTGCGTCTTCGCTATCTTTAACGGTTTCACTTATTCTTATTAGTCTTAATGCGCTTTCAAGATCCGATATAACTTTAAGAGATAAAAGTCTTATACTTTAATTAATAAAAAGAGCTTTTATCCCCGACTTCTAATTCTTTACTACTTTGATTTATAACTGAGGCTTAATAATTATAGTCGTCTTTAAAGTTTAAGCTTTAAATTAAAGTATCGGAATCTCTTCTGCTTTATCTTTTAATTATTATACGGCTTCTCTTTATTTAATGAGCTTTATATCTTATAAACCGAGATTTTTTAAAATAGATCTAATATTTTAAATCAAATTTATTGAGTCTTTAATCTCTTATATTATTGTTTATATAATTTCCAGCGATTAACCGACCGCTTTTTCTTACTTTAAATCATATTATAATAAGGCTAAAATCAAGTAAAAGTCAAATGACTAATAATTAATTAATTAATTAATTAAAGAGAATAATACTCGTTATAACACTCACTCTTTTCTTTTTATTATATATAAATAATATACTTTTTACTCTACTTTATTATTTAACTTTTAATTTATATTTTAAAGTCTATTAAAATAAATATAAAGAATTAACTTTTAAAGCTTTATATAATCGATTCTATTTATCCCCTTTTTAAATGGCCTTGTTTTTATCTTTACTACTGTTTAATATTCTTGTTCTTAATATATACTGAGCTTTTTACCCTTTTATATATTTATTTAATGACTTATACAAGGAATAAACAGTTTTAAAAACGAATTCTAAGTGAAAGAAGGTTGATAATATATTATATCACTGCGAATTAAATTATATCATTGACTTGATTAAGTGTTATATTACTGCGAATTAAACTACTTGACTTACTTTTACTTTATAAACACTTTTTATAAGTATTTGAAATCGATTAATATCTTTATTACGATTACTTTTATAAAAGGGAGGGACGATATATTATATCACTATGAGCTGAATTATATTAATTTACTTCACTTAAAGCGAGGTGTTATATTATTATAAACTGATATTTAAACGGAATTATAAGCTTTTAATCCGATCTGTATTTATTAATAAATAGAAAACAATAAAGACATTATAATATTTTTATTACGTTTACTCTTATAAAAAAGAGTTAATAATATATTATATTACCGCGAATTGAATTATATTATTAACTCGGTTAAATATTATATTATTACGAATTGACTTACTTCGACTTACTTTTTATATTTATTATTAAACGAAGTATAATAACGATATCACACTTATATTTATAAAGAGTTATTTAATTAGTCTTTTTTTATAGACAGATAAGATTTTAATATAATAATAATTTATAAACGGATATAATATTTACTGTTGAAAGAATTATAAGCTTTTAATAAATATTAAATTAAAGATTCGGATAAGAAAAAGATGTTAAAGTATTAGAAAACTTTATAAGAGACTATTATAAAGAGTATAAGACTTTCAAGGTTTTATTATTATTATAATCGACTAAATAAAATATAAGAAAAGAAGCTGTTATAAAAATTAAGTTTTATTAATGACACTTAATGTTTAATAATTGAGAGACGGCATTAAACGCTTTAAATAAAGTGTTTAAAAAGAAATTTAATGATTTATTCTTTTTTTAAAAGTATAAAAAAGTGTAATTATATTTGACAGAGACAGATATTACTTCTTTTCATTTGTTTTTGATTTTTGATTTCAATTAAATAAGTATTTATATATAAGCTTTAATAGCTTTAATTTTTAATTCTTAAAATCTATTATTATCATTTTATATTTTCATTTATTATTATTATCATATTGACTAAAGCGATATATACGACTTTATTATTTAAATTCGACATTTGACAATAGTTATTATATTAAGATCCGGTTCCTTTTAATAAAAAGAAAAATAAATAATTAGATCACTTGAAAAAGTTTATTAATCTTTTAAGCCTTCTCTTTATCAATTACAGACTTTATTAAAACTTATTACGACTATAACGAGAATAGTTTTCTATTATTTAATACTAGTTTTAAAAGGATATAATAATCCGTTCTTTAATAAAAAAGAGATTATTGCTTTTCTTAAGACTTTAAATAAGTGCTTTAAAGATTATAAGATCAATAATGACATTAAAAAGAAGGAATGAATTATTAAGTACTTTATTAAATAATATTAAAAGGATATTAAAAGGCTGTCGGAATATCAAGATTTTAATATTAATTGACTAGTTTTTTAAAAGGTCTTACTTCGAGAATATTGATATTCTGACTCGGACTAATTATTATATATTATTAATTACTTTAAAAAGTATATAAAGGACTTCAAAGTATTAATTGACTTTAATATCGTCATTTAAAGTTAAATCTACGACTATTGTAAAAGGTTTTACGAGATCGGAACTAAGTATATAAATAATAGTAATATTATAGAAAAAGCCTTGATTTTTAAGTTTCTTTATAAATTATCTCAAAACTTAAGAGTTAAAGCAATGAGATTCGGCGTTAAAATAAAGAAATTTAATTTAAATGATATAAAGACTTTCGAAGAGATTTATAAGAATATAAAGAATAATTATATTATATTAAAGGATATAAATGACTTGGTTTAAAAATAAAAGATAGCCGAACTATTAATAAAGTTTGAAAATCTAAATCTAGATTTTATAAATAATAAACTGTCGATTAAGACCGCGATATATAAAAAGAAATTATTGAGATAATAAAAAAGAGAACTTAAGTTAATCTTGTCTTTTATACGAGTTATAATTATAATAAAGACTAATAAGCGAATAATAAATAAAGACATCAACGAGATTATAAAAGGTCTTAATAATCTATATATTTTATAAATAGTTATAAAGCGAGCTTTTTAAAAGAATAGAATAATAAATGTCAATTAAACCTTTATAAATATGAATTTAAATAAAGACGACGAAGATATTACTTTTAAAGTCAATTATAAAAGCTTTTTAACTTGTAAAAAAAACTAAAGAAACGATGAGATTTGTAAATAATATAAGAATATTCAAGCTGAAAATATAAGACTATAAACACTTCATTAATATATGAATCAGTGTTATAACTATAAGATATTTATTAAAAAAAAAGTAATTTATAAATCAGATAATAAAAACTATATTTATATTAACTCTTAAAATTTAAACAAACCGTCACTTTTAATATAATTCAATAAAGACACTTTATAATATAATTAAATCATTATACGAGTCATTAATATTAAATATAATTATATATTAAAACGACGAGAATAAGTATTGTATAAAGAAGTTAAAAGTCGGTTAATAACGTAGAAAAGTAAAAGTGAAAGCATTATTAAGAACTTAGAAGTTTTCGAAGACGAGAGTTATAATATTTTTAATTTATTAAATAAAACTGATATTTTAAAAGAGAAATATATTTAAATATAAAGAATGATTATCTGAGAAATAGAAATCGAGCTTATTAAGACTAGATCATTAAAAAGAGCTTTGAAAAAAGACGCTTTTTATAATAAAGACTAGACGCTTTAAAAAAGACTATAATAATAAACATCTTATAAAAAGACGAAAGCACTTTAAATAAAAATAGTCTGATTTTAAAATAATACGAATTCTCGATTATTAAAATCAAAACCGGAAGTTAAGTTTAAAGACTAAAAAGTCATTAAAATTCTATAAAAACTAAGATAAAGCTATATAAAAACCTTGTTAAAATTTAATTATACGTATAAAAAATCTTTAAATAAATTATTAAACCAAACTACTCTTTTATTTAACTTTATATTAAAAGAAATGATATCATTTATAAATTTTACTTTTATTAAAAAGTTATTTTTATTAATAAAAGAAACGGACAAAAGAATATAAGAGATAAAGATTATAAAAAATAAAGTTAAATTAAAAGAGCTTATCGGCTTAAAAGACTTAATATATAGAATTGACGACTTACGAATCATAGATGTCAATTTATTAATTATTAAGAATTTTTTTAATTACTTAAATTATTACTTACTTATATTCAAAGTCATTATTATTATAATAAGTAAAAGTAAGCTTATTGATATATGAATAATATTCGATATTAAAGTAAAAGTCAATTATATTTCTCTTAACGCAGTCTTAAGATTTGAAATCTCAATCACTTATAATATTAAAATAACCCTTCGAATAATTATTAGAATTAAGTTTAAGTTTATCGGATTTATAAACAACGTTGTTATTATAATTAAGAACACTATTATTAAAACTCGGTTTTATATTATAAAGAGTCTTAAAATCAAAGTAGTCTTTAGATTTCTATTTATATAAAAGATTAAAGTTATATTCAAATATTTTAAAGACGAAGAAGACGGACTAGTCTTTATATTACTTTACGACTTAAAGATTAAAGTGATCACAAGTGTTAAAATTAATATAAAGACAAAAAAGACACGAGAAAGTTATTTATATAAAGCTTAAAACTAATTTAAAATCATTAAAAGCGATAATAAAAATAGTTATATTAATGACTTAGAAAACATTTAATTAACGTAATTAATTATAAGACTATTATTAGTTCTCTACGTATTATAAAGAATAGAATTATAGAACTTAAAAACAAGTTCTTAAATGAAAAAAGAGATGAAGTATTAAATCATTGCGAGTTATATTAAAAGTATTAAATCACTGCGAACTGTATTATATTAATTTACTTTTTTATTTTTCAAACCGAAACTCAAATTCTACGGATTTTATAAATATATATATAGACTTTTCAATAGATTTTAACTCAGAACACTTATTTAATCCTTACCGAAAAAGAACTAAGAGTTATATAATTAATATAGTTTATAAGATAAAAGATAAAAAAGTATAGCCGGTCAATAAAATAAACGAAAAAAGCGAGAAATTTAAAAGACGACAAGACTAATATAACCGATCGAAAATAAAAGATATAAT
>Ga0302221_10003178_pt1 | contig 10018 bp, 3 predicted proteins | sample II_Palsa_E2_1_FD_193517 | JGI IMG/M metagenome (GOLD analysis project Ga0302221, IMG submission 193517) | Peat permafrost microbial communities from Stordalen Mire near Abisko, Sweden - II_Palsa_E2_1 | ecosystem: Environmental > Terrestrial > Soil > Palsa > Peat permafrost | place: Sweden...
TTATTTATTTTTTTATTTTTTTATTTTTTAAATAATTATATATTTTTTTTAAATTTTATTTTATAAAATATTTTATATACTAAAGTTTATTTATTTTTTTTATTAATTAATAATAATAATATTTTATTTTTAATTATAATCTAGTTTAATTTTTTTTCTTTAAAATAAATATAATTAAAGTATTTATAAAATTAATAAATTATTATATTTAATTTTTTATTTTATTAATTTTTAAATATTTTTATAAAACTTTAAAAATTTTTTTTATAATATATAAATAAAACTATAAAGTAATTTTATTTTAAGTTTTAAATTAATTTAATATTTTATCGAATAATAATTAAATAAAATTTTTATAATTTTCTTTAAAAATATTTTAATAATATATTAATATTTTTTTAAAATTATTTTTATTTTTATAATATTTATTCTTTATATATTTATTAATATATATATTAAAATAAACACGTGTTTTTTATTTTTTAATATTTATATAAAAATATTTATTTTTAAAACTTTTAATTTATTTTTTTAAAAAATATATTTTTATATTTTATTATTAAAAAATATTAATAAATTTATTTATTTTAATTAAAATTTTTTTAAAATAATATTAATATTCTTTAAATTAAAATTATATAATATAAATTATATATTAATATTTTTTTATTTTTTTAATATATTTATAATATTAATTTATACGAGATAATTTTTATATAAATAATTTTTTTATTTTTTAAAATATTAATTATATATTTTTATTTTTAAAGTTAATTTTTATTAAATATAATTAATTTATATTTTTTATTCTTTTTTTATAAATTTTAATATAATTTTAATTTTTTTTTTATAATATAAATAAATATAATTATTATAAAATTTTATTATTTTTTGATTATTTCTTTAATTTTAAATAAATAAAAAATTTATATTTAATTTTTTTATAATTATAATTAATTATTTATATAAAATATATAAAATATATAATAATATAATAATTTAATTTTTTATATTTAAAATAAATTATATTTTATTTTTATTTTTATTATTAATATAATATTAATATTATAAAAAAAATATATTTTATTATATTTATTTTTAATATTTTTAATTAATTTTAAAAAAGTCCCGCTATAATAATATAAAAAATATTATATAATTATTAAAGTTTAAAATATAAAAATTAATCTTTAATATAATTTATAAAATAATTTTATATTTTTTTATTTATTAATTATAGTCTAGTCTTCTTTAGTTTTAAACTTCTTTATTATTATTATATACTTATATTAAATTATTATTTTATAGTTTTAAAGTTATATAATTTTAAATTATTTTTATAAAATTTTATTTATTATTATATTTTTTTTAATAATATTTATTATAATAATATTAAAATATTATTAATTTATATTTTATTATAAAAATTAAATTTTTTTTATTTTTTTTATTTTTTTTTCTTTTATAATTTTTTAAATTCTTTTAATTTAAATTTTTTTTTATAAAACTTTTAATAATTTAAAATTTTTATAATTAAAAATATTAATTTTTTTTATATTTTTTTTTATAATTTTATAAAAAAATAATTTTTATTTTATATTATATTAATATATTTTAAATTATTTTTTAAATTTATAATAATATTTTTTATAAATTTAATAAAAAAAATTTAATTAATATTATTAATATTTTTTTAATATTTTTTATACTTTTAAATATTTTTTATTATTTTCTCGAAATTAAATATATAATATATAATTTTATTAATATTTATTATTTATATAAAAAAAATTTTTTTTAATTTAATTTAATAAAATTTTTTAATTTTAAATATATAATAAATTAATAATAATTTTATATTAATATTTTATAATTATATTAATTATACTTTAAAATTAATAAATTTAATTTTTTAATATTTTTTTTTTTTTTAAAAAAAAATTAATAATATAATATTATTTTTGTTTTTTTTTATATATTATTTAATAAATAATTATTATTAATAATTTTTAATGTTTTTAATATTATTATAATAATTATTTAATTACTTTATATTAAATTATTTTTTAAAAATTAAATTAATTAAAATATAAAAGACGTAACTAGTAGAGTAATATACGAATATCTAAGCTCAAGCTCTTAATTTAGAATAACTAAAAAACTAATCGATAATCTTTTACAACTTGCGCCGGGTATATACTTTATACCTGCAGGTTATACGACAGCGGCCCGTGACCTGTATTCCCGTGCCTTATTCCCTGAGCCCTGATCCGACGTCCTGACTCGCGATCCTTACTTGTGGATCATGTGCTCTTCACAGATTTTTTATAAAGTTAAGGTTTTCTTTCGGCCTACACTTTATCCCTAGTCACGTATACAAAAATTAGTCGAGGTGCACGTCCCTTTCGTCGCCTTTTTACCCCCACCAAACCCCCATCCACACCTCGCCTAAAAATATATCCTCATTTTCGCGCACACCCCCCGCTCCCACCACTCCCACACCCTCACTCCCTAATTAATTTGTGCAAGGTAGCGAGTGGAGGCGAAGCGCCGACGAGCGACCGAGCTCATTAATTAATTATTTCCACGTTCCTAAGCCTACGCTTGGACCATAACGCCCTGCTAGAAAACTATACTTAAGGAACTTTATCCCTACTGGAAACACAACGCCCAATTGACTTCACGGTGCTTGTTTTATTATAAAGTTAATCGTTTCTATAATTAGTTAATCTTAAGCGGTTAAATAAGTCAAAATTATATTCTAATAATAGACTATAACATAAAAGAATAAAATAAAAAACTTAATTAAAAAAATATTAATAAAATTATTATATTAATAAAATTATTAAAGTTATTAAAATATATTCTTAAAGTATTTATTATATAAAAATACACTCGTGTATATTTAAAGCTAAATAATAATAAAAAATTATATTATTTTTAATAATAATTATAAATATTATAAAATATTTAAAAATATTAATTTATTAATAAAAACTTTTTTTAATTAATATTTATTAATATTATAAAAGTTAAAATTTTTTTATTAATTTTATATTAATAAAAAATATAAATTAAAACTTTATTTTTTTATATTATTTTTAAATTTTATAAATATATAAATAAATTTATATTTTTTAAAAAACTAATTAATTATAACTTTAAGTAATATTTATAAAAAATAAAAAAGTTTTATTTAATTTAATATATTATATATATATTATAAAGGAATTTATTTTATATATTAATTCTTTTATTAATTAGTGATTTATATAATACACTTAATTATTTCTAGTAATAGAAGTTTTACTCTTTACCTCTCGTCATTCCAATATTAACGCCTTCGTTTATTTTGTTTATTTTACTAATTATTTGATTTCTGGCTTTGAAATGCCGCTCTTAATCCCGGGCATTCCACCGCGTGCGTGTCATTATTACTGCTGGGTTCGGGGTCACTATCGCTCAAACTACTCTCTTTACTCACGGTATCTGCGGCTCAACCCTCCCGGGATTGGACAAGTATCGCATTCACGTACATTAGGCCTGTTCTTTGACCCTTCTGGGTGTTGTATCACAGATGCATGAATCTCTATAGTGCCTCTGAATGAATCCCTAGCTGATCCTTTACTCCTTTTGCTAGTACCATTTGCGTATCGGTGCTAATGTCTACGTTGTTAGGATCTGCACGAATCCCCCAAAGCCCACTTGACGCGGTATCGCCGCTGCATGTCTCCCTCTTCACCTAGTAGCTAATCCTTCGCTAGTCCAGTTTGGATGCCAGCGTTGGTGTAATTCTGCCTTGCTAGGATTAGCATGAATCTCCCAAATCTTTTGATGAATCTTGCTTGATGTAGCTTCGCACATGGATCTCAATCGGTGCACTATCGCTAAGATACGTCTGCCTGTATACGTCCCACGAAGCACGCCTGCTCTTCTTATAGCTACGGAGGCGTGCCGATGTGGCCTAATCCTGCACGGTACCTTGTCAAATAGAAGCACCGGGGCGTTGTATTCCTCTTGCTTATTGAACTTCGCTCCTGGGAAGACTATGCCTCGTCTTGCATGAAATGGTAGAATGTAGAACGAGCAAGGAGGCCAGACGTCGCGCCCAAATTCTTGAGAAGCTCTTGGAATTCGAAGTTGTATACTCGTATGCGAGTTGGGTTGTTGAGGAGAGTTGAGAAGGTCTCGAGGGCAGTTCAAGCGAGGCCTCTTCGAGTCGCGAAATTTCGGCTAAAAAAGGGGACCCAACTCGGCTCCGGCAAGGGCCCTTAGCAAGTGTGACAGGGGAGCGAGAACGGCTACCGTCGCGATATCTTAGGTGGCTATCTTACCAGGCAATAGGAGTTACAGAATTCTATATATAGCTAATATAGAAACTATAACCGATTCTCAAGGGAGCTAGAAGAGGACCCCCCTGAGCGTGATCCAGCTGACTCACTAGCGTGCTTAGGACTCAGGGCTCGACTCATTAGAGCAGCGACTGCTCAGGTCCCGAGACGGAAGTGGACTTTGGTGGGCTTAATTATCGTCTGAGACTTTATGGGAAATTAAATAAGCGAGCCATCTTTATCCCGTGCCGCTTAATAAATGGGGAACGAATTATCTCACGAATCAGGTCCATCAGATAGTTTAGATTCATAATTATAAATAAGCATTAAAGCAGCAAACAAATAGGCCTTATCGCAGTTTTGATGTAAGTCAATGTTTTTCATGCAGTTGGGAAACCTGGAACGCTAACTGTTACAGGCCGCCTTTTTGATAAGGGCTGCAGCTTATAATACAATTTTGTATCATGAAATTCCCGAGGTTTATTGATTTATTCCTCTTTCACTTTCAACATCGCGATAAATATACCCTCAAGTAGTGTGGACGAGGGAAGAGCTCGCAACGCCAAGGTCTAGCAATTTCATTGGTCCCGCAAAGATGCTCATTCAGCTGAGCTACCTCACACTGTCGACGATCTCTCTCGACTAATTAACACGTCGAGATACGATTATCATCATTGAATTTAAACAATTGACCTGTGCAATCCCGAAATCCCGTCGGCAAACCACAAGGAGGTAAACGTGGATAAGTCGACTACTCACACCGCATTTATGACAACCTACTAACCATTATAGGAGATCAACTGGCTCTCGACTGGGTCGGGGATGTTCTAGATGCCACCGCTTTATTTTTTATTTTTTTAATAGTGATTCCTATTTTCGCATCCCAAACGCAAATCAACGCAATTCAGGAAGTCGCTACCCCGAACACTATGGCATGCATGTCCGCTAGTAAAATGAGAGCCTCAGTTGAGTGAGATCCCAAATGTAAGAGCAAGAAATCCTGAAGAAAGGCCAGCGCGACCATGTAACAGATTCCAGCTTCTGGATGTACCAGAATTGCTAGTATGGAAACCAATCAAGAAACCACGCCTCAAGCTACTCCTCAATCCAATGAGAATAAGTTCTTTTTCACGCAGCCAACTGGGCCAAATATTGAATCTGCCACCTCCGCTAACCTTCTATAAACTCCAATACGAACAGCTTTTCCAGAGCTCAATGTATTTCGACTTGAGTTCAATATATTATCCTGCTAGCGAGTGTATAATAAATTCAACATAACTTCTAAACCCTACTAGTCTTTAATACTTCAATTGTACTTTTAGCAAGTAAGTATAAGACAGGCTTTAAATGTATTTCTCATTTAAATTAATAAAGAGGGTAATTCCATTTGATCATCTCTCCCCTTTATTTAGTATAAACTCGAATGTTATTTCAAGGGCATGTAAAATTATTAGATTAAAAGATTATCAAATTTGTAGTATCATCCTCGAGTCTTAATGTTTTATTTATTTTCCGATAACCGGAAGTCGTTATAGTATCTGACACTGCTCTATCAGCTTCCCTCTCAGATTAAAATTTGCACAGCTGGTTCCTTCTAATATTACTGCTTTAAAACAAAATAACATAATGCTGTCAACTGACCTTTCCCCCAGCTTGAATTCCAACCGGCCAGGTTCCTATACCTTGGGTAAATCTATCAGTATTTGAGGATTTGGCCTCAGTCACAGGACACTGCATTGAACAATCATTCTCTCTCATGTCGCCTAGATGATGCTACGTCATTTTTATAAGTACTAGCGGAATCAAAAATAATAAACCGATATTGCCATAAAGGTTGCTGTTTCTCATGCATTAAGCTGTTCACCACGATTATAATATCCTCGCCAAGCAACCTCTTCCTCTTTAAGACAATAGCAAAAGCTTCTACACTAACCTTGAAGAAAATGCCACCACCCAATCTACAAAATCAACAAGATTCGCAAAGTCAGACAGAAGTACAGCAAATTACGCGAGAAAGTCATCTTACAGACCGGGGACGGCGACAACAGCAAGATCACCGATCGCGAGGGGATCGATACCATGAACGAGGCAGATAAAGGGCTACTAGACGATGCGGACTGGGAGTATTTTGGGGAAGAGAGGGACAACACCAAAAGCTGCAACAATGGTGAGCCAAGCACTTGGGCCAATGATGAAGTCGAGTCGGTTGCGACAACCACCACAGCAGCCGCCGCTGTTGTGGTTGAGAGAGTTGAGCCGGAAAATCAAAACCTAAGAGGGAACTACTACGTCAATGATGGTGAGGTGGATTTTGAGGGCTCTTTGGACGAGGACGAAGATGATAATGGGGCCGAAAATACACGAGACAAGTCCTTGGGGGCGAGCGTGGAGTTGTCAGAGCTGTTGGCCCTGGAGCGAGACAACCCAGACGACTTTGCCAATCCAAATTCGGATTTTCCATACTCTGAGAACTCTTCCGAAGCACCTGCAGCTAAGGTACCACCCACTCTCAGTACACTCAACTCTCCTGGTTGGAACGAGTCTCGCGAAAGATTACCCGCTACCCTTGACACAACGACTGTCTTACCTTCCATCGAAGAAGATGGCTACGATGATGACTATGACTACGAGAATGACGATGACAATTTTCCAGCCGTTGCCTTCGTTAAAACCTATGCATTCTTCACAAAAGCCGAATTGCGTCTTCGAAAGCTTCTTCCTTACAAGCAATACCGGGTCCGCCGCTCCTCTCGTCTAAGAATTTGCTACACGGTCATTGCTTGAGAAGAAACAACTGGATGGGGGAGCTCGTTATTGTTTACTTGAAATGTCGGTATCTTGGCAAAGAGCAAGTGAGGCTGTGCGAGGATAATGGTGGACAATAAAGACATCAAACAAACCAATTGCTCCTTGTGATCTTTACACCTTCTCCTACGCGGACCTTGATTGTTCTATTTGGATTGGGAGTACAATGCGCTCAAGCAAGTTTCTTTATTCTTCTGAACAATTCATTTTACAGTGTCCGTGCGAAATTGCCTTTCGCCATGAATCTCGACTGCATTTATTTCTTATTCTTTTCATTGTTTCACTGAAAGCTGATGCAATATTTCAGCAAATTTCTTTACTCTCTCCGAAACGTCCGCCAAATTAGCTCAAAGATTGTTTCCCCATGTTCCAAGGAGCCATGTATATTAGAAGAGATCTAAGCATAAGTCTCAGGCTTCCTATCTCTTCTGGTTGCTCATGTACATTGCAAGATCAATCAAGTTCAACATCTTGGATTAGAGTAATAGAGACCTTCCCAGCTCCCTCATCCATTCAATCAAACCAATTAATTACAATAATTTTCGAGTTACTTCCCAGTAGTATTAGGATCTTAATCAATTCAAGTACATTGCCTCCGGTAAAGTCAATATTATGAGTACGGGGTCAACCTGAAGCCCCCAAAAACCAAGTACCATGATTTTACCTGTCGGAGAATCATTAAATCCCATCACCCACATGTTAGTATCTTACGATATCAAACTGAAAAGCCAGAATTGAATGATGCAGGAATCCTTATTCCGCAAAGCTAGATCGGCATGTCATGGACGAGGATTACCGTGCTCGCAGAGCTTCATCAACATTCAAGCGTCTTCGACCTGAGGATTTCTGGTTTCCACTGACTCCGTTAAGTGAATGGGAGCATTTGGATCAAGAAGGAGTTGAGGACACTGATGCGCTCCTTATAGTGGGAGAGATTTTGCTTGCAAGTAACAAAGCCCTCGGGAAGTGCAGATGCAAGCCAAGCCTATTGAGAAGTTGTTGGACTAATATCCATGCTTGAAAGGGAGTTTTCTTGCGTAGGGTTGGGGTCAGAATGGGCAGCCTCTCATCTAAACGAAAGTTCAGTAGAGAGAATTGGTCTGAAATATCCATTTACTTTGCCAAATGAACATCTTATAACTTGTTTGACTTCCCAGCCCAAGTTTTAATGCTCTCGAAACTCAATTTTTTCTCCGGGGGGTTGATCTGCTTACCATATACTGAGAGGCCAACACTTGCAAGGAACGAGTACATAAATTTCATTTCTAAAGTAAACGCACTCCTCCCACACACAACTCTATTTGCTCAGCTTTCCCTTTTGGGACTGTTATATGACATCTCTACTAAAACAGTTTTTTCAGAAAGAAACCCAATTCACTATCCAAGAGACAATTGTTCCGCCTCTCGTAATTGAAAACCTTTCTTTGTTCATGCAACAAGACCTGAAACAGTGCTGTATCATGTATGACCTTTTCATTTCTTGACTATTGTGCCTAAAATTTAGTTTCGAATCTTTCTCCTTCCATAAACTTCCTGGATTCAGCCATTCTGCATACTGAAACCTCAAGAATTATGGCAAACAAGATCAACGGAGGTTGGGGAAACGCATTCAGAAAGCTTCGCCCGTGGGGTTCAAACCTTGAGCCAGAGAACCAAGATCTCTGCAATCATGAGAGAATGCTTGTAACGGAATTCTACCAAGCTAAGAATCTAGGCCGGGAAGCAGCCAGTATCGAACGTGCTGAGACTTGGCTTCGTAAGTATATCCTGCTGTCGGAAGAACAGCTGGCAGATTGGGAAGCCTATTTGAGCGCCAATGAAATGGCCAAACCAAAATTCAAAATTGGAACTAGAAGAAAGCAGATAGAGAAACAAAAAGTTGCCACAGCGAAAAAGACTCTGGCAAAGGCAAGAAGGGAGATTTTATGGCTTATTTTGGCTAGGAAATTGGAGGACGCTGGGACTAGGCTATACAGGTTTCAACTAAAGTTTAAAGCCAAGTTCCGTCGTACTCAAAAGCAACGCGGGCAGCCTCAGAATATGGTCGAGGGGCCACTTCGGCCAAATTTGGATGGATTTATTGAAAGGGCGCCCAACAAGCTGAGAAATTGGCAGGGCAAACGAAGTCCTAACAGCCAACCTCTAATTTCGTCCAATGGGCACTTGCGAGATGGTTTCGTGTCCAACTATGAAGTGCCAAATCCAGCAGTGGATCAATTGCGTAAATACAAACACTTTGGCAAACACTTTGTCGGTGCTGGCCGAGAAAGTCGGCTCAGGGAGAGTGTAAGCAGCGCTTAGATGCCACATCCATCACGACTTCGTAGCTCGCTCTACCTCAGAGTATACACTTTCTAGCCGATGCATTCACTTCTATAGGAACTTATCAAGAAAATTGGGGGGAAAACACACTTAATCACTTCTTCTGTTGCATAGTTCAATGAATTGAAGCCATAGCCATAGGTTCTTTTGCAAAAATGGCACTGCCGCAAGAGGGTATGTGGGATATGCTGAAAAATTGTCACAGCGGCCGACCAGCAAAGGCCAGACAAAAAAACTGGAAAACACATGGTTCGCGGAGGAAATGAACTCTATGATTTTTCTGATGCAGAGCACGATGCCGTACTTATTTGGGAAGAGGAGGATCCCCCCCCCCCCAAAATCTAGCTATTTTACGGACATAATATAATCGCTCCATTATCAACGTGTCTGTTATCTGATATATTTTTGGCTGAATATACTTAGCTAAGGTGCTTATGCTAGCACTAGATTAGAGCCAATGCTAAAACTATGTAATATATATCAAACTTTAGATCGCCAAGCGTCTCTCCAACTAAAGAACAAAGGCAATTGTACGGGATTATTTCTCAGCTAATGCAGTT
>Ga0302221_10003181_pt1 | contig 10013 bp, 13 predicted proteins | sample II_Palsa_E2_1_FD_193517 | JGI IMG/M metagenome (GOLD analysis project Ga0302221, IMG submission 193517) | Peat permafrost microbial communities from Stordalen Mire near Abisko, Sweden - II_Palsa_E2_1 | ecosystem: Environmental > Terrestrial > Soil > Palsa > Peat permafrost | place: Sweden...
AAAATTTATTATTAAAAAAATAAAAATATTTTTATATAAATAATAAATATTTTTATTAAAATAAATAAATTTTATAAAAAAAAATTATATTTTAATATAAATTTTAAAAATAAAAATATATTTAAATTTAAAAAAAAACTTTAATTTAAATATTTTAAAATTTATAATATAAATAATTTTAAAAATAATAAAATAATAATTATATAATTTATTAATTATTTTAAATAAATATTATTTTAAAAATAATTTTAATATTAAATTTTAAAAAATTATATTAAAAGTAATTAAAAAAATTTTTATATATTTTATTTATATTTATATAAAAATTTAATAAATAAAATATATAAATTTTTATTTTTATTTTTATTAATTTTTGAATTATTTTTTATTAATTATTTTATATAAATATAATAAAATTTAATATAAATTTAAAATAATAAATTAATAAAAAAAAATTTAATTTTAAAATTTTTTAAAAAAAAATAAATTAAATATATTTTAAAATTTAATTAAAAAATTAATTTTATTATATTATTTATTTTTAATTTTTTTTTATAAATATTATAAATTCTTATATAATTATTAAAAGATCTCTGTTATTTAATATTTTCCGAATTATAATTTCTTTTTTATTATAATATTTTTTAATATAAATAATTATAATTTTTAAGTTTTTATTTAAAGTAATTAATAAAAGTACCAGGTTACTCGCAATCTCCTTCTCTCGCGAGATGCTTAAATGACGCGTTTGGTTTATTTCAGGGACAGCAAGGAGCTGCTATAAGTTGGATTAAAAAAGTCCCTTCAAGAACAACCCCAAGCAAGCTAATAATCACGTGTGGATACTCACGTGATCGTCCGATGTCTATCAACAATGCAAAGCTTTCTTGTATAACGCAATCATAAGGATGCAATCATACAATCTCCGCAACTACCGGTGGCGAGACAGGAACTTTGTCATAGCGGATTTATTAAGGTACCTCGTAGCCGCATCCTGCCCGTTTCCTCCTGAGGCCTCCTCGAAACCTGGAGGTTGTGACTGCTCCGAATCGGGAAGTGACCATTCCTCGTCAAGTAGTATTTTTTTGTCCAGCCTACCACTCGGAATCAAGTCTTTAATCCGGAGAATCGAATGAAACTCGACACAATGTGTAAGATCTTCCAAGTAGGAGAACCATGGGCGGTGCTGGCCATGGTAATGTCTTGCCTCGACTTTTCTTGGCCATTTGGATGCGAATAGAGTTGCTATTCCGCAAAGGACCTCGTCTGGTGAGACTCTCCTAAGGACAAATGCAGGCTGATGGCCAGATAATATGTAAATTAAATCTCCTTTTCGAATCGAGCGTGTGGTTTGCGTGGGTGTGAACTTTTCCTTCACTAGCTTGCAGACGATATACGGGCCGGCGGCAGCGTAGTCAGACCCCTTAGGACACAATCTTAGCATTACCAGAGACATAAAATCCATAGTGGAGAAACTGTGCTCTGTCGGGTGAGAGAAAGAGTTCATGTTGATAAGCCCCCCCACATCAATGAAGCACGAGTCCGTGAGATTCAAAGGACGCTCCAGGAGATTAAGTTCAGGATCTTGCAAGACCAAAGGATGTAGCTCAAAGACGTGGTGAGAAAGTCCGTTGGTATCCCACACACTTTTCTCCCGCAGGACAGTGGCCTCTTCATATGTGGCATGGAAGACGGGTAGCTCGAATTCGAACACTGGGAGTTCAAAGTCCTGTGTATCTTTATCGACTGTTTGGTACTTTCTGTGTCGCAGATATTTGGTACAATCGCCTAGAAACTCATGGAATTGAGAACGCCAAAGGGCTGTCTGTGACTCCTTGTCAAGAGTCTGTCGTGCACCGTCTGCGAGTTGTTGATTTGTGAGATTGAGGGTCTGCTTCAGCAGCAGCTGGAGTTCACGATACGCAACCCGCCCGGGCGAAGACCTTGCACCGACAAATAATCCCAATACACGACCGCAGTATCCGTGCTGTAATCCGCAAATACTTTTGCTGGGGCTTGACTGATTCCCAGAAGAGCGTATATGTGATCTCTCGGATCACTACACCGATGATTGCGGAAGTTGTTTACCATCTTGCTCAACGGTAGCCAGTTTTCAGCCGTTCCTTCTCAACGAAGTAGTTGAATATGTTGTGAAAGTAGACAGGTCGTTTGATCTTGAGCTCATCCAAAGCTTCTGGTGTAAGGTACTCGCAGAAGCGAAGCAGCGTCCGCAGTCGTAATTGGCCATTCCCGCACACAATCGAGGCATTCTCTGAAGCGAGAGTGATCTCCTGGATAATCCACTTCCGCGACCAATACTCTCGACCCAGGATCCCATACAGAGCCTTGAGGCGCAAATTAGACCAGAGCTTTTTTGCATCGAACCGAGGGCCAAAGTGACTACCGTTTCTGCGAGGGGCGCACTCTAGTATCTCCACGCTTCGGAGAGTGGAGATCTCGTCTTCGTCCATTGTTCCCAGCCAGATAAGAACATTCGATGCACTCAAGTATATTTCGCCCATCATTGCCACTTGCTGATTTCGCTTCGGAATATCGTTTTGGTTAATACATAAGGCATGGATCCAGACATATTTCGTCCATCCATTCTCCCTAGCCTGAATAAGGAAGTCGAAGAGATTTTGACGAATAGTTGCTGGCTTCCCTTGCGAAGTGATTTCCTGAGTCAAATTCTCATCGCCCCAGACATAAGATACGGCTGAATACGCTGCGTAGCCTGTCGCCTGTCGAATGTCGGTTTGATGAAAGGTACAGACTAGCGGGCTAGCTTTGGTGGCAGAAGGCTCGATATTAAGAAGACGAGTAGCAGTGACAGAGAACAAAGGGGTGTATATTGAGTCCATTGCTTGAACTAGGGAGCGATGAATGTAAATGATATTATGAGAACTAGCGATGCAAATTTTGGAAGTTTGAGGGCGAGGCTTTGAAGTGAAGGATTCGATGAGGCTAGATAAGGCTGTTGGAGGCTTGTTAAAGCTTACATTATGTATCATCCCTCAAGATTGGCAAGGAATTTATATCACACCTAGGCAAACATGTCAATAGGTTGGTGCAGGGAAAGCAGTGGAGATTGATTGACATGGTTCATGAAAGAAAGAGAGCCTCAAGAGATGTGATTTTATGTAAAGAATAGGGGCTAAAGCTAGCCCCATCAAGGCACCTCTGAGCACGTGATTTCCCGCTTGACCTTGGCAAGGACTTATTATCCAGGAGAGTGCGTCCGACTTGGTGCTAAGCAATTGGGTTTCAGAGTCTGGAGTACAGTGTTATTTGCTTTCAAAGTAAAGTATTAAGATATTCCAAAAATCAAAACGGAGACTCACGGCGACGTAGTGAGAGATGGAGGTGGTTTGATTTGAAAGTTGAAGCCTTTTAATAATATATTGGAAAAGCTCACGAAAAGAGTCTTTTAAGGCAACACGCACGCTTCTGGTATCGTTTCACCTTTCAGTGGAGGTGAAGCGTTTGCAAACTAGCAACCCCCGTGTCCAAATCTGTCAACGCTTCTCCATGCATACACCCATGCAGATACACCGCCCCGTATAGGTCACCTCTTAGTGGATTTTGAGAATCTTGGTTCGGTGCTGCTTTTAAGGTTATTGGCATCCAGCATCCAGGTACTATGTAAATATTCTGTCCACGATTTCCGTACCTGAAACAGTCAAACTTTTAATATAATCCGGGCATGAAAGCTTTGAGAACGGAAAGAGTACAAGTGGAGGAAGCAGAAGGAGTGCAAGAGACTGAAGGAATACGTACTGTGACGAGGTCCCCAGCCTGCCTCTCTCCGTGATAAAAAGCCTCCGAGAACCAAAGTTGAGCCGCCGATAAGCCTTAACATATGGTTCGACGTAAGCCCAAGCCCGCTCGTTGACACTTTGCCCGGCACATTAGACTCGAAGTCTGCGGGAACAAAGGCAGGGCCTTGAATCAAAACAGCAAACATGGAAGACCAGTCTGGCGGGGCTGGCGTGCCTTCGGAGGTGAGATCATGTGTTACGGTTCGCAAGAATGCTTCTGCCATGTCCGCTCCTGTAACTCCCTCAGATCTCTCTTCTCTCATGATTATGGCATAAATAACGTTTATGTGTACACCAATGCTCGATCAGATGCTTCAGGTATCCATGAAGACCACGTGTCTCCGTTCTGTGAAGTTTTTTCTTTCATTTTTGCGGCCAATTGATGGAGAATTCTTCTGACATTCGCCCGGGGCGGAGTATGGTTCAGGTAAGTAATTCAAGCGAATCTTGTCAACTTTGAAAGCTTCAATCTGAAGCATGGAGTAGCACAGGGGCAGTATTCCACCAAAGCGCTCGGGCGAAGTCAAGAATTTGGTATGGGGTGACGCATGACGATCACCCGAGGCGTGAAAGTAAGCAAACCCCCCAGTGTACAGCTCTTGATTATCTTACAGAACGTACTTAAATGGGTTTGTGAAACTTCCAAAAATATTCCGCATTAGCAAAATTCTGGTGTGAAAGCCTTTGATCCAAAGCCAAGACAAGAACATTTAAGCACCAGCTAGTGACTGGTGCTCAAAGATGTTTTTCAGAAAGGTAGCTCACCAAAAGTCAGGTACCCAGCTCCATCTCTTCCATGGACGCGTAGAGACTGGACTTTGCCAAGTATTATTAGATGCTCCAGAGAACGCGAGAAAATCGAGGTCGCCCCAAGTCTCAAAGAGAAATTTCAAGGTTTGTAAGTATACAGACCACGTTGACACGTTGTAGTCGATAGGCAGTGGAGGGGATCGACAATCTCCGGCTAAACTTGCAATTACATAGATTCTGTCCCGCGGATCGGTTGCCAATGCTAAGCGGTGCATCGTAAGTAATTCAATTAACCTTTTTTGATGCTTGTTTTTCAAAATGGCTTTGCGAGTCGTATGTAGACCGAGAATCAAGCTATCTCTCATATCTTTGTTCGTTCCCACTCCTATGAATAACGCGCATCGTTCCAGGTTGGATACTCCTCTCATGGCGGGCAATTTCCCACGCACGGCTTATGAAATCGGGTTGTCTCTAACTTCAACCCAAGGGGATTGACAGTTGACAATCACCTCCCATGGAACAACTTTGGACCCGCATATAACCGCTAACCGGGATGCATAGCCAATCTCTTGTATACTCCATACTCTGGTCCAATACGGTTTTCGCCATAATAGTATGACGGCCTTCCACTGGTCCTGAATACGCAAGACCTCGGTCAACTACAGTGCTAAGAAACCAAGGCCTTGGGTCTTCCTGTCTGCTGGCTGAATCAAGAAAGTTCATTGCGCAGTCCGTACTTGGAGAACCCTCTCCGAGCCAAAGATCACCTTCGCAGCATTCTCATATATTTCTCTCATCATTTGCACTTGTCTTCCTCGCTCCTCGAAATTCTCTTCGTCAATACAAATGGCGTCAACCCAGAGCACGAGACCTATGTGGCCGTCGAAGTCGTCTCAAAGCAGCCTCGAGATTACTAGTGACTACAAAGGGCGAGCCGTTCACTTGTATGACGCATAAAGAGTACATCTTCCCCTAGGTATAGGACAAAGCCTCGTACGGCAAAGTGTCATCGACTGTTCCATTATATATACAAGCTACCTCGCAACTTAGATCCTCGTGATTATCTCCTGGCATAATCATAACAATACGTATCTCCCCCTTAGAGTCGTCCAGCTACCGGTAAACATCAGCCCGCTTCGTTGCTCCGTATCTCAAAGAGAGGTATTTAAGTCGCACCAACTTTCTTAGACAATGATCGTAGAGACGCCACCTTTCGATAAAAGAATGGATGAACACCCCACAATAGAATATGCTGAACACGGCTATCCAGAGGATATAGGCTATCGCAAACCCTAAGATGCAAGGGCCCAGAAAGAATGCCGCGATACCCCTCAACGACGTGGATTTGATTCGGTTTTGGAGAACATGGTTCATCAAGAACCAAAGAGCTATTTCCTGTGCTAGGAAAATGCACAAACAGCATATAACAACCCTCTTAACCCAGACTGGAAAAGGCACTGCCATGGCATTCGATGTTATCTGATCCAGACCAGCTTCCTGGTCTTCACGCAAACAGGAGGTGCTTTTCGCAGCCGGGTGTACGGTTGAGACGGAGGCTCCTCGAAAAATATGAAGTTATGAACAACAGTGCTGTTTGGGGGCGGTAGAAGAGCTAGTGTGCTCGGCGGTTTTTGGATCAAAGGTTTGATTGATTCTCGATCTATGTTTGGCGTTGAACTAGAGGCGAGCCCGAGTTCAGGGCGTGCTGGCCGTCGTTTTTGGGCGTTTCCTGGGCATTTTGATCCTCGTTCCTGGACGTTATCTTAAGCGTTTTGTTCCTGGATTCTCGTTCCTGGTGTTCGGGTCCTGGGCATTGCTGGTCCTGGTCGTTACTAGTAGTGGTCCTGGAGGTTTTAGACTAACGCGCCAGTCGGCCACTACGCGGCCCCCGACTGTCGCGCCTCTTGCGGGTTGTGGCTGGCGAGTTATAGCTGGCGAGTTGTGGCTGGCTAGGTATTTTAAGGAATATTTTTATAGGAGGGTCTATACAGGAGTTGAAGATATACTTTTAAGTAAAAGTAACGGCAGGAATAAGTAGATATAATAGTCGTGTATTTTGCATAAAGAGAAGTAAGTATAAGCAGAGTTATAAAATAATATATAAAAAAGTTTAGATTTTAATAATAAGGAAAAAAGACTTAAAACTAGTTTTATATATTATATTAATCTTATTTTAGCTTAATATATATTATTAAATATAAGGAATATCTCTTTATTTATTATAAAAAATAAATTCTTTTATCTTTGTAAATATTCTTCTTTAAATCAGAGTTAATGCTTTAAGATAACTTAACAGAGATATAACAAGGATTAAGGGCCTTCTCTTCTTTTAAATCCATCGGAGTTTGGCCGTTCTATTTTCGGGGTTCTTAACCCAAGCGAGACCGAGTCTCTTACGTCTCGGTTCTATTCCATTAACCTTATTCGATATATAATACCTTATCTACTTTCTCTCCGATCTTTTTTGGCTCAGCACCGCGATGCCGATCAATTTCTTCAGCTTCCTTAACGAGATCCGGAATAAGATTTATAAAAAGGCCCTTGTACTTTCGGAACTTACTATATTATATACTATACAGTATAATAAAATCTATAAACTTATATTACCTAGAAATAACTAGAAATATAGATCATTATACTTTTGTTTAATAATTCTTCTCGCTAATAAAAAGACATACCGTAAAGCTAGTACACTATTTTATTCCAGAAATCAATTTAAACTAAATAAAGATTTTTTTATCTTATTTCTCGATTAAATCGGATCTTAGAACGCTAGCTTTCTTCGCCATATTTATATCGCTTTCCCGGCTTTTAACGATTATCATTATCTTAAAAGTATTATACTTAAAGAAGATAATATATATATTTTAGAATATATCCGCAATAACTATATAAATCTTGCTATACTCGAGACGTCATTACGTTTCCGGACGATCAATATAATAGAGTCTATTATTAATACGCCTAATAATTCTCGGGCTACCGCGCTAGCGCTAATAGACGCGTGCTTCAAAGCTATCTTGTCGCTAAAAGAGATCATTATTAATATATACGATAAACCTATTAGTTATAATCTGAGGAAGGAGATGCACGGCTGCAGATAGACAATCGAGGGCATATAGGAAGAATCGGAGAGCGTTGATGAGGACGACGACTACTGGTAGGATGACTATTAGGATGACTATTAGGATGACTATTATCGTGAAGATGAAAGAGAGTGGGAGGACTATTATTGGGGGAATGGTTCTGACTGGGATTAAAGATATCCGCACTTAATGGGGGATTGGGAAGGGAAATCTAAAAGTCAGCAGCTATAAGCAATTAAGTTCCGTTCCATAAGCTTGCCCAACGCAACCTCTAGTTTCCTAAGCCCTATGTCTGGCATTATTCCTCCTTCGAATCCCCCTACCTGCCAAGTCGAGCTTGAAGATCCCGGCAAAGCGTATGAGGCCGTTATTAGGTCCGTCGGTAGTAAATTTAAAGCATACTCAATGGATTATCACGTGAGAAAATAAAGATAAATTTTGTTGTATATCGTAAAAATATTGGATTCCCGGTTACTGGCACATAACGAGTATGGCTTGGACGAGGCTCGATATAAAGCTGAGATTATAATCTTTATTTTTTGTTGCTTTTATAAAATCTGCAGGGACTCACCGACGCTTTGCTCTTTCAATCAAATATTGTTGGAGATGCAGTATGCTTTGGGTCTTGAAATACACGCTCTTCTAGTCAATAACGACTGTCTTGCGAGAAGGAGTTAAATCTAGACGAAATCGCGGAAAAGGTATCTGAAATATGAATAGTCTTTGATATATTGATTACTGATGTCTAGAAGTAGAAGTGAGATAAGTTGATGTTAGAAGAACTTTAGTGGAGGAGTCGATGCTGTGACAAGAGACTTAGCGAGGGCGATGGTGATGACGATAGGGCTATATTTAGTATATGGAGCCCACTTGAGGCCCCTCTGGTGCTGGCTTCCAATTGGCTGGATGGGAGCCAACACGACCTCACCACCGCCACTAAGGCATCCGAGGATTCGGCTTTCCACGTTGGGTGAGTCGGGAAAGAGCTCGTGGAAGGGTCGCAGGAGACTTTTGCGGCGAGACTTGGCAGCGCCTTCAGCGTCGCAGTAATTGGCCACCAAAGGCCGTCAGCGAACCCTCTTACCGGCGCGAAATATAAACACTTTCACTTCGTTTCAGGGCATTCTACCAGAAAGTACCAAATATCTCTTTGTGCTCAGATTTTCATTGATACCCACTGTTTTCCATGTACCACGACCCTGGTATCCATCAAAGATCCACCTCCCCTTCGAATGTACAGTAGAGTTCGAAATCGGCTTCAGTTCCCACTCTCAATGATTTTATTTTTGACCCACATTTTATGCGGCACTTGCTCGCCTGACTCCAGACCCCTACATTCGCTTACTTCCTTGTTCTGGATGTCACGGGACTCTGCCTAAGGATTTACCGATGTCGGCAGATAAGCCCACCAAAGGGCTCCTTAATTATTCACGTTGTGCTGGAAATAACCAAGATACAGTTGCTAGCGAAACTACTATATCGACTAACACTGTACGGTACGGATATGTATATATCGACGTAGATAGGAGCCAGACCAGGTGTAGTAGAAGGGGCCGCTGGCCATGGTAACATGGTGTCGATTGCGCTTTCCGGCATAGCGGCTGATGAGGCTGCTGGAACCGAGTATGACATAATCAATCAATCAATCAACCTCTCAAACCGTCGGAATATCACAGTGTAATCTTCAACCACGAACTAGCAACCCAACTAGTTGTATGAGCTGCTGGCTTCGGCTTCCCAGATTCCTAGTGTACCATTTTACTATTCATTTGCGTTTCAGCCTCAAACATGAGACTACTGGACACGCACAGCTGGGAGATAAAAGATTTCATCTCCGATGACGAAGTGCCACCGTATGCCATCCTTTCCCATACTTGGGATGAGGAGGAAATAAATTTCCAGCAGTGGGAAGGTATGGTAGTCTCGGATATCAGCCACAGGAAAGGGTATAACAAAATTAAGCAATTCGGCGAGAAAGCCGCTGGTAATGGATTCGGCTGGGCATGGGTCGATACGTATGGCCCACCTCACTGCTCCAAGTTAGTACTTGACTAATGAGGCATAAAGCTGTTGCATTGATAAGAAAAGCAGCGCCGAGCTAAGTGAGGCTATCAACGCAATGTTTCGATGGTACAAGAATGCCGAAGTTTGCTATGTTTATCTGCCAGATGTTGTGTGGTGCGAGGATATATCAATCATGAGCGAACGACTAAGCCGCTCTCGCTGGTTTACTCGAGGATGGACACTACAGGAGCTGATTGCCCCTCTTAAGGTCGAGTTTTATGCAACCGACTGGCGGAAGATTGCAACCAAAGATGAGCTCTGTGGTTTACTCTCATCCATCACAAGCATAGACGAG
>Ga0302221_10003185_pt1 | contig 10005 bp, 11 predicted proteins | sample II_Palsa_E2_1_FD_193517 | JGI IMG/M metagenome (GOLD analysis project Ga0302221, IMG submission 193517) | Peat permafrost microbial communities from Stordalen Mire near Abisko, Sweden - II_Palsa_E2_1 | ecosystem: Environmental > Terrestrial > Soil > Palsa > Peat permafrost | place: Sweden...
ATCAAAATGGATGAAAAGAGAATATACCAGGTTACATACAAGGTCTACCACAATGAAAGGTTAAAAAAAGTCTCCTTTCATGGCAAGCCTATGTATCCCTTGTATCTAAGACTAACCTTTGATCGACGGACAACGGAGTATCGGTCGAATCTGTTTGATCTATTCATGAAGCCAAAATACGGTATCCGGGTTTCGGGAGAAATATACCCTCCCCATTTCGAAAGGATTATCGAGCGGGAAGAAAAGCTGATCGAATTTGTCATCGACCGTCATCCAGACGACTTTTCTTTGGAAGTGTTTAAGAAGGAGTATGACTATTACAGCCGGGATCTTCTGGACGAGATGGAGCCTGGCTTTATGAACTATTTACGGAGCTATTTCGACGATGAAGGGATGCCTTATCTCGGCGACGCTCTTGCAATTAGCCAGCATGAAGTTTCTCTTTTCGACGTGACCCTGGACCTTAAAAGGGCATTGAAACCCGAATTGTATCAGCGTCTAATAGACCAGTCTTTTATATACACACCCTATTTTGCGCTGCATTATTTTATTGAGGTGCCATTAAGATGGCCGCTTAAAATCTTGACTGTTATGGAGTGGGAGATTCCTTCGACCAAGAAAGGATTTAGTGATTTTATGGAAAGAAATTATGCTCGGCAGGATTTAACGAAAGTATTAGGACAAATCGATGAGTGGGTGAAAAGGGCAGCAGAAAGCAGCCGATAGCCTTTTATTCTATTTCATTACCCGGTGGATGACTAATAATAAATTTTCGTAATTTAGGATAACTGCTGTAATTATGGCACCAAAGAAAATATAATTTGCAGTCCGATTTTTAGTTGTATCGGAGATATTAAAGTTCAATAATGCCATAAGAAAAAAACAAGAGAACAAAAGTGCCATGAAGGAGAGAAATAGATCTGCAAAAAATTTAGAAAAAAACGCCAGGCCGATTGTGACAATAATTACCACTCCCGATAAATTCTCTTTCTTTAATTTATAACCATTCTTTTTGAATGTCGAGTACGAAAAATAAATTATGCAGAGTGCAGAAAAATATAAAACGATGGCCCTTAAAAGAGAAAATTTGAAAGTTAGAACCGCAATTGCGGCTAGTGGAAAGAATATCAGTGCGACTACCCTCAAGGACTGCCTATCTTCCTTTGTAACTTTATCTTCGTTAAATTCTAATGGTTTAATTTCTGTCTCTGACCTCATTATATTGCTTTAAAAAAACAACAGACAATAGCAGACCAACGGCAACAACAATGTCTACGATATTCCAAATTGATCTACCTAATGCTATCTTTATAAATGGCTGAAATAATAAAGCAAGAGCAACGAGAATCACCATTTCTATTTTTGCTCCTTTTTTATTCGCATCAATCGCAAGTAATACGAAACCGATCAATGCTGCAAAACGTACAAACTGGTAATAGCCATAGGGCATTTTTGCAAGACAAATAAAAAATAGAATTGCTAGTGCGATTTTAATTGCTTTAGCCATCATATATTAAATTTAAAAAAAGCCTATCATACCTTCCTTGTCAGTTTTAGAATTCTTATTTGGAGTATTAGGTAATAAACTTATCAAATCAAAATTTACTTGCCTTAACCTGTCATAATTTTTATTAGCAATTGCTAAATGACCTGCTTCCATTAAACTCTTTGCTTGATTCTGCTCATTAAACAATTGGGGCTTTTCAATTAGTCGTTTAAACTTGGCCTCAAGCCAGTCTGGTGTTCGCCAAAGAATATTAAATCCTAAGTTGTTCAAATCGTCAATAGCTTCTTTAATTTTTGAAGGATTTATTGCCTTTAAAAATATTTTCTCACGAATTGTTATATCGTTAAACATTTTATGGTCATGGTCATTCCCATTATCATTTACAATTTTCTGACACCATTCTTTGTCTTTACCATATTCGATAGTCAATAGTTCAATTCTTTTATTTTTTGTAGCATCGTCAATTGCTTGTGCCAATATTCTCTTCTTTGCGATCTCCTTATGTCTCCTATCAGTGGAATCATCGTCTGGCATTTTATCGGAAATTTCGACTAAATCACTTACTTTCTTTTGCAAAGCGGAAAGTTGCTCTGCCGTCTCATACTCCTCCCTGTCGATTGCCTCTTTAATTTCAATTTCAAGACTATCATTTAAAAGTGTTATTTCGTCCTTGAATTTTTCAACTGAGAGATTTACATTAGTACCATTGTAAACCCCAGAAAATTCCTTATTAATACGAGTAAAATAAACCGAGGCTTTAATTTCTCTGCTTGGTGAGATTTCAATTTTTATTTCTAATTCATCACCCTTATAAATATCAGACGGAAGTAAGGTTCCTTTTATCTCTAAATATGCAATGGATTCATTTGCTTGTGGAATATTCGTATGGGAACCTTCAAGAACATTTAAAATTGCTTTATCGTCAGAATCTTTCAAAATAGGCTTATTCATATATCTTATTAGGGTCTTCTTTTGTGGCAAAAAAGAATTTTTAAAAAAAACAGGTTCAAGTCTTGTTTTCGATTTGCCAACATTAACTAATTCCCCATCATCATCTATTTCAATGCAAATATCATGGGCCAAAGGCGTTTCGCCTGGATCAATAACGCCTTGTGAAATACCAATCAATTCTATATCAGAATCAACAATATTATTTTGAGCATCCAAAATTATAAACTTAAAGTAATTATATGCGCTTTTTACAAGCGGCAAATCTTCTGAAATTCTTGTTGACAATGGCTTTACTCCTGTATCGAATCCTTTATCTTCTCTTGTTATCCTGTAAAATAAACCTTCAATATTTCCATCAAATCTGGCAGCGATTATTTCTTCATTTTCGTTAGAGGTTTTTGAATAGGCAAATCTAATTTTGAGTCCTGACGCTGATTTTTTGATAGCGTCCTTTTCAAAATTCTTTTCTTTTGTGCCTGCGAAATATGCGGCACCAATCGCAACCGCAGTAGTTGGTTCAACACTGCAATTAACAGGAATTTGCAAAATTTCCTCTACCCGCTTTCTTACATAAGGTATATAAGTAGAACCGCCAACCATTAATGTGAATTGAATATCAGAAGACTTTAATGAGTTACGAACAAGTATCTTCTTAATCATATCAATGGTTGAATCAACCGGATCTTTAATAAGGGTTTCAAATTCTGAACGTGTGATATCAAAGGTTTCATCTATTTCCCGACCATCTTCATCAGTAAGTCCGTTAATTTCTACCTCGGCAGAAGATTTATTTGAAAGAATAATTTTGGCATTTTCGGCGGAAAATAAACTTCTAAAATAAAAACTATTGTACTCTCCTGATGCACTTTTCATTTTACTTTCCAAATCTGTAAACTTAAAATTCTTATTCAAGTATGGTACAATTATCTTATCAACTATTAAATCGTCAAATTCCGCACCACCTAAAAAATTATCACCTTCATGGTCAATAATTTTTAATTCACCATCTTTGACCTTTACCAATGCAACATCGAAAGTTCCACCGCCAAAATCATATACAAGCCATTGCTTATTTTCTAAATCGGTTATACTTTGATTGATTGCATAAGCTAAACTTGCCGCTATGGGTTCAGGTAAAAGAATTACTTGTTTAAAGCCCGCTAAATATCCCGCTTCTGAAGTTGCATTTGATTGGGGGATATTAAACGATGCAGGTATAGTAATTACCGCAGCATCAACTTGTTCGCCTGAATGAACAAATCCTTTCAGCTCCTTCAATACTTCTGCTGATAATTCAACTGGTGTTTTTGATACATTTAATACCTTAACCCTTTTTGTTTCATTTGTACCTAAAAGTCTTTTGAACCTGCCGAACACTTGTGAAGGGTCGCCTTTTTCCAAAAAAGTCTTTGCTTGATTTCCTACAACTACTTTATCTTTTTTATAATATACAACAGATGGCAAGGTTTCTCTACCATAGTCTTGCGGATTCCGAAATACTTCGATTTTCCCTTTAACGAACTTAGCAATAACAGAGTTAGTAGTACCTAAGTCAATACCGAAATTGATCATTTTATCCATAAAATTGATTATTCAGAGTTTTTAGATTTTACTATTACTATTGCCTTTTGAACGATAAACGGTTTTATCACTTCCTGTGAAGTTATTGGGTCAATAGATTTATACTTATAAATTATCATGGGTTTAATTACATCTATGATTTCAAGATTTTCAGTGCCAGTTCCTGAAATATTTGCTTCACAATCAATTCTTGATTCATCCCAATTTTCTCCTTTAGGATTGTGATATACAAATCCGCTACCATCCTTTAGAAGTTCCGTTTCAAAGAAACTCTTTATTCTATCTATATTTCTTTGAATCGAATTTGATTCTTGAATGTCATTTACTTTTTTTTCTATCTCAAAAAGTTGATTAACTAAGAATTGGTATTCCTTCGGTATTTTGAAAATTAGTTGCTCCATTATTAATTATTAAAGTCTGTTTCCGAAATTGAATTTCCGACTGTATTATCAACAGAATAATCAGTTGTATATGTTCTGTACAATTTTAAAGTATAGTAGGGGATTGATACTCTTCCATCATCAGAAATAGTCCTATTGAAATCATATATGCTATTATCTCTTTTATAAGACGCATGAGAGCTGAAATGTCCACTGCAAATCGGTTCGCCTTCTTTCACAGACCAATCATTACCATAAGCAATCTTTAAATAATATCGACCCTCTGGAATATTCTTTACGGTATATGTCGTCTCATCGTTTATGAATACAAATCGGATACACTTATCAGTTTGATAGTCAAATATTTTTACAGCAGCATCAGTAAGTTCTGTAGAGATGATAAGTCTTGTATTGATGCTTCTATCATAACTGGGTGTTATTCCTGAACAATTAGAAAAATTTCCATTTTTTACTGTAACATTTACGTAAACGGGTTCTTTGTAGGAAGTACTATCTACCGGGTAGCTATTACTTGACTGGGAGCTAGAATTACTAGAACTGCTTGTAGTATCTGTTGTTGTTGACGGAGCAGAATAATTATTATTACTTGGGTAAGTATTTGTGTTGCTTGAATTCCTTGAATTATTAGAATTTGATGCTAAGTATATAATAAAAATGATAATACTAATAAGAACCAACACCCCATAATTTGATTTCTCTTTAGACTTGTAGCTTGATACTTTTTGCCTACTTACTTCTTTCCGCTCTTCGATTTTTAATTTCAAATCTTCAAGCTGATGCTTTGAGCTAAGTAATTTTGACTTAGTTGATTCGTCTGTATTTATCGTCATTGCTTTTGAAAGCGTAAATAAGGCTATATCTATATCGTCATGTTTATTCCATATTGAAACAGAAAGCGATTTAAGAAGTAAAGCGATTTCATTTTTCGTTTCAATAAATGTTCTATCTAACAGATTTATTTCTGATGTATTAATGGTATTGTTGAGCCAGGTCTTAATCGAATCGGGAGTTGTTGTTTTATTATCAATCTCGTCAATTTTTTTTACTATTGCATCTGATAATTGCAGGTATTTATTCAATACTGGGCTTTTCTTTGCTAATTCAAGCCTGCTTTGAAAATTTTCTAAATTCTTTTTTTGAATATAATAACTTTCCCTGATTGATTTTTCTTCTAATCCAGTGCAGTCAATGGCTTTTGCTACTTCGGTCATTAGAAAACAAAGAGAATGATTTTTTGTCTTATCGCTGTCTAATTTGTCAATCTCAATATTGTGAACAGTAATTGCAAATTGTGAAATTGCTTTAGCAAGTACATTCCTAACATTTTGAAATTGTGAAGAAGGTAAAAGATTTAAAAGTTTTGTATTTATTGTTTTAGTTATAAGAAAACATTTTTCATTAAATAAATCCGAATTAATTAAAACACTTTTCTTTTTAACCTTTTCATTGATATTAGTAATTTCATCTGTTATGCTTCGAAGAAATAATCGAACATTACTGTAGCATTTCTCGGTATACTCCGTGTTCACAATTGGATTTACCAATAAAAGTTTTGTAGTGATAGCAGCATTCCATTTTTCAAAATATTGAGATAACTCTTTGTTATACTGCTCTGAGAAATATGGACTAATAAAATCGATAAATTCTGAGGAGCTGTAAATGCTTTCTACTCTATAATTATCAAAGAATGATATGGTTCCTTCTGTTAGAAAGTCATTTAAATGCTTGTTCTGGTAAATAAAAAAATGGAATTCTTTTTTATTATCATCGTCTAATTCGTCAATGATTTTTATGCAATCAGCTTTTGTGAGATGGATCTTTCTAAATGTTATAGAACCTATACTATTGTTGTCGCTAATAGATAAATCAATTTGGTGGAATAAAGCAGTTCTTGCGCGCCTAATATTTGTTGAAGTAATATCATAAGAATTACCTGTAGAAAGGTTCAAAAGCTCATATGGGTTTATATACTGCATAATAATTATAAGACGTTAACGCAGATTTTGAAGAATAATTATTGCAGCAAATGCCCGGGGGGAAAACAAGCAACAGAACATTTCTTTCATGGTATGGGGGTTAGAGTATAAAATTAGGTATTTTTTTAATACATGCAAGGCCGCCCTATAAAAGCGATTCATCCGTGAATTATTTTTCAGGAAAATTCTAACCTTTGCTCTTTCCTGTCCTTTTCGATTTCTCCGCCATTTCTGCCAGGATTTTGAGATATTTCTTTTTATCTGTCTCGTCAATTTCTTTGGTTGAGACAAAAAAATCTTTTAAATCCCGATTTACAGTCAGGGCTATCCGCATAAAAGTGGACGGCGACGGCTGAATGGTATTAGTCGCCCATTTTGAAATGGTAGTTTCTTCATAACCAAGCTCGGCAGCCAACTCCTTATTAGTGATTCCTTCTTCTTTTAGAACCGCCGCTAATCTGTTTATAATTAACTTCCCTAGCTTGCTCTTCGATCTTATTGTCTTAACCATTGAGTGTAAGAATTTGCTCTTGTAGGCAAATTTATACTTCTCTAAATCATTGATTTTTAACCGAAAATGCTCTTTTGGAAATATTTATTGTTATTAAAGACCAATTTATATATCTTTAAAAGCATTTTTAAAATTAATTATCAAAAATTTACGGCTATGACTTAATAACCATTATTTTGCAAATGCCACTATAACTTATTCAGTGCGTTTGCTTTATTCTCGATTCTGAAAACTACGACCTTTCAATGGCTTCGAGAAATAGGGTAAATCGCTCACGTCACGGCGTGGGCGTTCTTATTCGAGGCCAGGGGTGTCGTAGCCCTTCAGAATCGGTAAGGACTAACCCACGTCTTTCTTTTTCCTTGCTTTCCTGGTCAAGTTCTTACAGATTTTAACAGCATTGTTCCCAACCAAATTTAAGCTGTATGGATATCCAGGATACTAACCCAGGATCATCAGCCCAACTTGACAACCTGCCTCCTGTTTCAACCCAATCCGCGCCATCTCATCTCATTGGTCCGGAGCTAAAGGAATTTATCTGGCGGCACTGCGATCCCATTTATATCTCCATAGCCAGGCTAACAGGGATTTCAGATTCAAATGACTTGGAATACTTAACCTGTCAGGTCATCCTTGATCTATGGGACCATAGGGGTGCACTATTGAAGGAGCAAAGGCCGGGGGTTTTCATCTTCAAGATACTTCTTCGGCATACATTTAACCATTTAAAAAGAGCGGGCAGCACAAGTCGTATCGGGGTTCTCCGTAATATACTGCTGATTGATCGAGTCTGTTACCTGCACGTTATCAAACCGGAAGAGAGATCAACTCAACCAAATTTCCTTTCTTTTTTACTCCATCAAATCAAACGTATATGGAAAACGTATTAATGCGGTTTTGCCGTCGGACTCACCGATATACTCCTAAAAAAGTAGCCACCCATCTAGGTATCTCCGTCGAGACATACCGGGATATAGAAACGGGAAATATACTGCTCAATGAAAAACAAGCCCGTCAGTTGGGAGCTTTATATCACGCTCCTTATTCTTATTTCTATATAGAAGCCCAACAACTGGACTTATTGTTGACGAGGAAGGTCATCAACGATATACTGAAGCAGAAAATTAATCTGCTCATAGAAAAGAATAAGAAGCAGGCTGAATCGGTCGCATAAGTGACATTCTTTAATCTTTAAACCTTGTAATTCTATGCTTAGAACTATTGATTTTTTCCCGCAATCGCAGCAGGAATGCCTAGCGGAATTGCTACAGAAAGTTGTCCAGGCTGTCCAACCGGAAAAGATTATTTGCTATGGTGTTCGCCTCAGTCATTACCAGGAATGGGGGTGTTTTCTGAACAGGGACGAATGCAAAGACGAGTTTCATCCTAATTTTGACTTTTTGATTATATCCCCCGTGGAGGAAAAGCGGGATGGTCATGATATCGCTCAGATTGCGGAACAGCAATGCCTCCCGCCGTTTTCCATCTGTTGTATTGCTCACAAAATCAATTCCGTCAATGATGCGCTGATCGCAGGACAACCCTTTTTTTGTTCCCTGTATCATAAGGGCGTATTATTATATGATGCCGGAAGGATGGATTTGATTGATCCTGGCGATCCTGGAAAAAGCAAACTTAAAGGGGAAACTGCACAAGCGCACTGGTCCCGCTGGTATGGGCTTGGCCAATATTTTCTAAAGGGGGCTGCTGATTCATTAACTTATGGTCGCCCGGATCTCACGCTATTTATGCTGCACCAAGCCGTAGAACATACCTGTATAGCTCTCATCCGGGTATTCACTGGCTACCGTCCGAACACTCATAATCTTTCCCGGCTGCTGGCTATTATCGAGAATTTTTCCGCTATGTTAATGGCCATTTTCCCTTGCATTACCAAAGAGGAAAAAGAACTATTTAAGATTTTACAAAAGGCATATTCTGATTCCAGGTACAAAGAAGAATACAATATTTCTTTGGATAAAGTAACTCTTTTAACAGATCGGGTCAGGGAATTACAGATTATTGCCGAATCGCTCTATACAGATAGAATAGCTTCTTATGGTGAATCGAATACGGCTATTCCTGCCAATAGCTTGTGATTAAGTCTATACCGAAAAACGGGCTTTTTCTCAATCACTTCAATATATTTCCCATGAACGCAGTCATATCCCTCGATCTTCCGGAAAAGTTTCAGCAGTCGTGCGATAAATTCGGCATTCGGTCCGATGCAGCTATACAAAGTTTTATAGACAGTATTTCTATCTATGCCTTCGTGGTCAAGCCAAGTAGAGAACAATGTTCAGTGGCTTCCTGTGTCTTTGGATACTACGTAAAATGTATGGATGGAAAAATAAAGACTATCGCTAATCCAGATAAAAAAGATATAGGTCTTTATTACATCAAGCAAATTCTACAACTTGTTCGCTACAGGGCTAGCCGAAAAAGGAAAGAGGAAATATATGATGGCTTAATTACCGAATGGTATGCCAAGTTGCTTAAAATAAATCAGCCATGAAACAATCATTTACCGTCAAACTTTCACCAGATTTTTATATTCTTTGCGACTTCTTCAGTTTCAATCCGGATGAAGTAGTGCAATATTACCTCAATCACATCTCCCTATCGTTATTCGTCGATGTGTCTTTAGATAATCCGTTTGGGGCGGCCACCTATTTTTTTATCCAATATTCCGATATAAATGAGCAGGAATAAGCATTTAACCCGAAAGCCCGTCCGTCTGCCAGAAAAAGCTACTGCCCACCCTATTTCCTCCCTGCGGGAGGTCTTTTCAAACTTTCGTCTCTATGAGCTAAGAAAAGAATTAAAATGCTGGCTTTATGTCGGAATTTCCAATGAAGACAGCGCCTATGAAGATGTGCAGGAGAGACGAAACTTAATCCGGTTCCGAAAGGAAATACGAAAATTGGCGGAGGCGCTATCTGTTATTAATAACGCGCATCGCCCTAAAAGGGAAAAGGAACGGCTGGCTGAACAACCTTTAGAAATGAGGGAAAAATTGGAAGAGCGTAATCGACCCACTTACCTAAGTAGTGAACAAATGGCCAATCCGATGCCTGT
>Ga0302221_10003186_pt1 | contig 10001 bp, 1 predicted proteins | sample II_Palsa_E2_1_FD_193517 | JGI IMG/M metagenome (GOLD analysis project Ga0302221, IMG submission 193517) | Peat permafrost microbial communities from Stordalen Mire near Abisko, Sweden - II_Palsa_E2_1 | ecosystem: Environmental > Terrestrial > Soil > Palsa > Peat permafrost | place: Sweden...
ATATTTGCTAAGCGTTGTACTCGTCGTCTTAGTGTTACTATAATTGCTATACTTGTATTATTTAGCCCGAATAGATCTGGTAAAGCTATTTGCGGTTTTTGCTCTTACTATATTTATAAATTGACTTGTTCTTCTAATTCGTCTTATTCTTCTAATTCGGGAGTAGGATTATAGTGTCGGGGAGGTGCTTTTGACCTAAGAGGTGCTCGTGTTTTTAGTGCCTTAGGTTTTGCTCTTTGCTTTAGCCTTAACTTGAGTTGATTATTTACCTTCTTCTCCTTTATAGCTAAAACCTTTTCCCTTTCTTCCATCTTAGCTTGCTTTTGTGCTATTATAGCATGTAATGCTTATGCATTTTATAGTTCGAGTGTAGCTTTGTCGGCATTAAGAGGAGAGTCTTTAATAATAGGTTTGTTGGGGGAGGAGTACTCCTCTAATTCGGAGTCGCTATTTAGAGATAAGGCCGACGAATTGTTTATAAGAGACAAGCTTTAGGAATTAAAATCGCTCTTAGAATTAAGATTAGAGACATCCTTTATAACCTTATTGATATTATCGCTAGCTCTTTTACGAGCTCGCTATACTCTTCCATTTTCTACTAGCTAATTAGGATAGTGTGGCGGGGTGCCAAGGGGATTGTTGATTTCTGTCGATTTTAGAGGGTTTTCAGAGGTTCTCAGTTAGTGCTACACGTGACTGGAATGGGGGGTATAACTGCTGTTTTCTGTAGCTGCGCACACTTCACTTCATACTTAATTCATACCTACTTTTGCACCTAATAATCGTACACAGTTGTTGCTAGTCTTATAGTTTCGTTTCTATTTCTTGATTTATGCGTGTATGCTTTAGTTCTTCCTTTTATTGTTACTTTAGTTCTACATATGCGTTCTCCTTCTTGTTCTATTGCTTGGTTTCCTAATATCGTTCTTGTAGGGTCTTCTTCTAGCTGAGGTCCGCCCCCCTACAATAGAAGCTAAAGCCTTAGTGAACTGTTTGCACAAATCCTAGAGCATTGTACAAGGAAATATAACTCGATCCTAGCAATAATATGCAGCACAAGCAAATAAACACTACCGGGCAGTGGATTTTAGAGTAGGGAATAAAGTCTAAGTTATAGTAAAGCACTAAAAAACGATTGACCGAGCTATAAACTAGCTTAACAAATAAATAGGCTATACAAAATTCTAGAAAAAATCGGGTATTCTTTTAGGCTTAAGTTACCGGAATCAATTAAGGTGCACTTAGTGTTTTATGCTAAAAAGCTATATAAAGACCTTAAAAACTTATTACTTAGCTAAACCAATCCGGAATACGACTTAATAGAAGTGCAAGAAGGCGAGGAGGAGGAGTACAAGGTATAAGAGATATTAGCAATAAAGCTTCTTTGTAGTAAACTGCAATACTAGGTATAGTAGAAGGGATAAGATCTTAATCTTGATTAGTATCTTGCTTCTTTATTAAGTAATAGCTCTATTGCTTTACAAGAATTCTATCATATATACCCTAATCGACCGGGCCCTCCAAAGAACCTAGCTTACTAGCTAGAATGCGCGCAAAAGGATAAGTTCCTTAAAGCTAAGAAAGATGATAATTTAGAGGAGTTGTTAAGGAATTAAGTTAAGGAACTAAGGTTTTAGGCCTAAAAACTAAGGCTGCTGTGGGAGAGGGAATTCCCCCTCTAGGGGCAGCCTAACATATAAGGCAGTTGTCAGGTGACTTTGCAAAACTGCAACTGTTTTTTTTCGAGAAAGGAACTGCAAAGGGTTTACAGTATTTGATTATACAATTACGGAATACGAAGCTCGAGGACAAGCTTTTTCGAAAGGGGGGAGCAATGTTACAGTTCTAGCACTAGCGTTCTATGTCACGTGGTCACGTGTACTAGCGCGGCTAGTATAGGCGGTATAGAGCGGCAAAACTCGAGTATTTGTATAAACTGATCCTTTGTAAATAACCTCTTCTTTCCTTAGCTTTAAATAGTCGTAATTGAAACCATTTAACCAACGCTCTTTCCTGGGCTATAAATCTGGCGCTCGTGACACTTAAAGGAATTTGCTAAATGCTAATATGCTTCTTTAATCAATTTCTTCTTTAAATATAATTAGCTTACCTTAAATGTTAAAAGCAAAGATATAATAGCTTTTATAACCTCTTTTAGCTTACTTAAAATAATTACTTTATAGCAAAGAGTTACTAATTTAGTAGCTTAGTTTATATAAATAGTAATAACAATCTTAGAAGACTCGTTTTTAGCTATAGCTATATTATTTATTAATAATATTAAAGTAAAAGGGCTATATATTAACCATAATAAAGAATTAAAGCTTTTTAAGACTTTTTAATTTGTATTTAAGCATTTGCAAAACTTAAACAAAGCCTTAAATCAAATTAAATAAGCTAAAGCTTTTATTAGACTTAAATTACAATTTTGCTATAATAATATAAGTATTATAAGTTTTATATATAATTTTAAAGAAAAAGGCTTTGCTATTACTGAAGTTAATAAAATTTTAAACTAACACTAGTGCAATAATATTATAAAGGCTAAAGCATTTTTAGGAATTTGTATATACTATAAAATTTAGATTAAACCATATACTATAATAGCTAAACTAATTTATTAATTGCTTACAAAAAGAGAGCCTTTCTTATAAGGGAAAGAATAGATTAAAGTAATGTAAACTCTTTAAGAAAAGTTTACTATTATACTACTGCTTTGTAAGCTATACTACAATTTTGCAAAGCTGTAAGGACTCATTATTTTAGCTGTCAATATTAGCTTATTTAAATAAAAAGCAGTTTTAGGCCAATATAATAATAAAAGACATAAGTGGATTGCTTAATATAAATTTAAAATATGAAACTAGGCTAAATAAAGCTATAATGTTATTAAGCAAAAATATAAAAGAGTTTTTAAAGCTTTGCAAAAACTACAATTTTAGCTATATAATATTTATTTTATCCTAGAAACAAATGCAAATACACTTGTTGCTTAGCTAAATTAAGCAGCTATTAACCTTTTTAAAGCTTTAATTATATGCTAGCTTGCATAAATTAGGCTATTTGACTTTAAGGTATACTATATAAAGGGTAAAAAGCATATTATAGCTAATAGACTATCTTAATGCCTTTATTATAAAGATAATTTAAAGGATAATTTAAATATTAATAAATTTATTACATTAAAGCTTAATACATTCAAAATTTAACTAATTACTAAAAGCGCAAAAACAGTAAAGTGTTATAATATTAAATACAATATGCACTTTAATTAGCTAAAGCTTTGCTTAGCTAAAACTTGCAAGTTAAAGCTTTATTTTTTAAGCTGCTTTTAAAGGGAGAATTCCCCCTTTTACAATAATCTTATATTTTAAGTACTTAAGCAAAAAGCTATTTTAAATTATATAACTAACAACTATAATATTATATATTATTTTATATTAATACTTTAAAATATAATTAATAGTTTTACTTCAATTAATTCATTTAATAAAAGCTATTTAAAGCAATTTTAAGTAATTGCAAAGTATTTAACTATATTAGCTAAGCTTAAAAGCATATTTAAAAGCAAATTTTGTAAATTAAAGAAAGAAGCACTAAACTATAGCATATATAATAAGCAATTATAAAAGAATAAGTGCAAAATATACTTCTTATATTTAGTTTTTAATAATTTAGCTTAAAAAGTAAAGGTTATAAAATAGTTATATAACAAAATTAGCTATTTGGGCTAAAAAACCACTTTTGAAAAGCTAGCAAACAAATATTATTAAAAGGATTTTTATAATAATATCTGCAAGTATTACAATTCCTATAAAGTATATTAATATAAGCACAAGTAATAATAAAAAGAAGCTTTATTTTTTGCAAAGGCTATAATTGTCTAGTAATAGCTAGGAATAACTTCTTCAAATAGCTAAAAGCTAAATTTATAAAGGACTCTATTAGCAAAAAGGTTACAAAGTTTATTTAAATTAAAGTAATTTGCTAATACAGTTTATTTGGAAAACTTAAAGTTAATAGCAATACCAAATTTAAAGGTTTTGTGATTAAAAAGCTTTAAAAGCTAAAGATTTATAAAATTATAATCTTTATATATAATGCTAATGCTAATAAAATAGTAAAGTATAAGCATTAACCAATTGCATTAGCTTTAATTGCTTTAAGTATAAGAGGAAAAAAAACTATAAATAAACCTTTTACTTTAAATACTTTTTGCAAATAAAACTATTATATATAGCTTTACAAGCTTTACTCCTTTTTATATAATTTATAGCAAAGAAGCAATACTTTTAATAAAAACTTGTTACTTTACTTAAAAAACTTTTAAATAAAACAAAGTTTATAATTAATTAACTTTTCTATAGCTTTATATATAGCAAATTCAAATATATAATAAAGATATCAAAGAGTTTAAATTACAAAAAACTTAATAATATATTAAAGGCAAAGCTAACTTTAATGCTAAATATTAGATTTGTAAAAAACTAATTTAAGCTAAAAATCTTATTCTAATATATAATATTAAAAACATTAATTAAAACAGGTCCAAAAACATTAAGCTTTTATACTAGTAATTAAAATTATATAAAGTTAAGAAGGTAAACTAGTTAAAGGGGACTTGTATACTAAAAGAATTGAACAAAACTTTCTTATATTATATATATACAAGAAACTAATTAAAGCAGTTTATTAAAAAAGATTAGTACTAGTATTCTTATAAAGATAAAATATTAGAGTTTGCTTTTAAAGAAATCAAGTTTTAAATTAATGCAAAACTGGAAAAAGAAGCTATTGAAAAGTTTTATACTAAAACTACTCAAAAAATCAAAAGAAAAAAACACTAAAATTGTTATATAAGTCCCGAAACTCTTCAAATTTAAAAAAAGAGAAGTATATCTACTTTAATAATAAATAAAATAAAGCTAAATTAGCAAGTAAAGATAAAGACTAAAAGTAAAAGCTATTATTAACTATAAATATATAGCTGCTAATGCTTAAACTTTGATTTATATATACCTTAAAATACAAGAATAACTTAAAAAAGACAATATTGCTTAAAATTAAACTTTATTTAAGTTAAAACTTAATTAACAATTTTAATTTGCAAATGCAATTAATTAACAAAAACTAATTTAAGCTATAAGCGATGCTAAAAGCTATATTAAAAGCATTAAATACAAAATAATAATAAAACTAAAAGACTAATAGCAACAAAAACACCAAATAAAGCCCTTTATTTAACTTTAATTAAAAAGAATAACAATAACAATAAAATTATAGCTACAACTATTAAAGTATAAGCAAAGAAACTTCAAAGCTGCAAGTAATAATTAAAAAGGGTAAAGAAACTTTATAATTAAGTAAAACAAGTTCTTAGTAACTTTACTATATTCTAGGCTATTAGAATGCTAATAATAGTTGCAAGAAAAGATATTATTAAAAGAGGAGAAGTAATTATAAGATTTGTTTTAAGGGAAAACTTAGCATTTCCTTCTTATTTTAGCTTTTAATTACTTTTTGCTTTTATATTCAATTACTTAAGCTTTTTTTTATTTATTTCCTTTATTATATATAAAGTTACTTATATTTTTGTTTACTTTTAGCTTATACTTGCAATCCCTTTACCAAAAAACCCCTATTTACCCTACTTTTACTTGCTTAAAACAAGCAATAAATATAAAAGAAACAAGGCTAACTTGTATTTACTTTTTGCATTCTTTTTACTCTTAAAAACCATTAATTTGTTCCTTAATTTAATTAAGCCTTTAAATCTATATATATTTACTTTAACCCCTTTATTTCTTAGTATTATAATTGCTTTTTCTCTTTAAGCAAATATATTATAAAAGACTTTTTTTATATATAGCACTAATTCACTTTTACTTTTATATAATAAAGGACTTGCACTTTAAAGAAGAGACCTTCTCTTTAATTTTTCTTCTTATTTTATATATTTAAAAGCTTATAGCTTTTAAAACTTTGCTTTTAGTTATAAATTAGTCAATTTGATAAGATAGTAAATATTTACTTTTACTAAAACTTATATAACTTTATATTTATACTTTATAACTTTATAATTTACTTATATATTTTACACTTTATAAAAATATTAAATGTTTTATAAAACGCAAGAAAATAAAGATAAAATATTAAGTGTAAAGCAAACCTTTGTTAAAGAAGCTAAAAACAAAAAGCTTTTATTTATATATTATATATTTGCATCTTATAAACTTATAAAGCTGCAAATTATTAATATTAAAGTTACAAGTTTAATATAAGCTTTAAATATTATTAAAAACTTTTTAAATAAAGAAAAAGCTACTGCAATTATAATATTTAATATTATATTATTTGTTACGGTTCTGCGCTGGCACGTGCAGCGCTAACCTTGATCAGGCTAGGGTTGGCGAACCTAGGATATTTAAGCATGCGATGCTTCATGTTTCCTACTTCCTTCCTTAGCTTTGTATAGTCGTAATTGAGACCCTTCTACTTTGCCTTCCTTTCCAGGCCCTGAAGCTGGCGCTCGTGACATTATTATAAAGTAAAAATAAGGTAAAAGATATAATTATAAGCTAAAAAGATATAATTTAAAATAAAGAAGCTTTTAAATTGAAAAAGAACACTTTAATAGTATATAACACTTAAAATAAAGCATTTATTAAAGCTGCAAAGGATATAAAAAAAGCTAAAGCTATTTTTTGCAAAGCTTTAGCTAGTTCTATTAAAATTATAAACTAGAAAGACTCTTTTTAAGCGCAAGCTTTTAGCAAATTCGTTTAATATAGCAAGAATATATATATCAACTTAAATATGCTATTTAAATCGAAAATTAAGCTATATAAAGCTATTAAGTTGCTTAATATAATAAATTTAAAGTATACTTGCAAAGCTTTAATTTATATTTAATTAATATTTACTATTAATAATATTAAAGCTACTTTAAATTATTTAAAGAGCTTAGCAAATAACTAATAGCAAAAAATTAATAAATTGCAAGCTATTAAGCTTAGCTAGTTAAAACTTTACTTTTAAAGAATTTAAAATTTTAATTGAAGGAACTTATATTAATAAATTATTTCTTGTCTTTATAAATAAGCTTACAAACTAGAAAGCAGTTGCAATTAATATATTAAAAGCCTTTATACTTATACTTGCACTTGCTATAAAAAGACTTGCTAAATAACTTGCTAATTAAGAGTAAACTAGAAGACAAAAACAAGAAAAGGCAATATATAAAGCTATTTAAGACTTAGCTATTAAATTTAATATAAAAGAGAGTAAAGTCAAGTTTAATTGATTTTTATACAAAAGAATTAATATTATTACTAATCTTTTAAACTTTAAAATAGTTGTAACTTTAGCATTAAAGCTAGCAAATAATATAAAAGCTAATAATGCAAACCCTTTAGCAATTAGCACTTTTGTTAATATACAAATTAAAGCTTTAGCTATAAAAAGAGCTAAAAGAGCTGCTTTTAAATATAGTATTTACTTTAATTTTGGTTTAAATAATAAAGAATAGCCTTTATCCTTTAATAAAAGACTTAAAGCAAGGGGTTTTAGCAAAAAGAAAGCTATATTTAAAAGAAAAAACCCTATTTTTTATAAATTAGTTAAAATTAAAGGATATCTTTGTGCAATAAGTAATTTATAAAAAGGGGATATAGCTTTATAATTAAACTTGAACTTTAATAGCTAATGCTTTGCTTTAAAGGCTATTATATTAAAATAACACTATGAACTTAAACTATATAAGATCTTTTGCTTAAAGCATTTTAAAAAGCTTATATACTTTCTTTTTATATAATTTATTAAAGATGCAAATAATATACTAAAAAAGATATTATAAGTTTATAGAATTATTAAAGACAAAGCTAGCTTTTAACTTGCTTAAGTTTATATAAATATATAAAAGCTTGTTTTTAAATATATTTACAATTGCAAATTATATCAAATAATACTTTATTAAAAATTAATTTTAGCTTAAAAAAATAAATAATAAGCTTTATATTAACTTTACTAGTCAATTTGCTTATAAAAAGTATAAAAGTACTAAAATAGCACTTTATATAAGTAAAGAAGAGTAAAATTTTGAACTTATTAATTAATAAAATCAAAATATTGCATTTTTATATTTATTATAATACTAAAAGACTAAATAATATTATATTAAATAATTATTTCTCTTTTGCTATATAGCTATTTTAAGCAAATCTTTTAATTTAGCTACAATTTTATAAAATACTACTTAGCAACTTTATCTTTTTAGTTATATACTTTTAACTTATCTAGTATTATAACAAAGACTTTATAATATTGCAATTTTATAAAGAAGATATTAGAATATTTAAGACTATTACTTCTCTTTGTGCTAAAACTCTTTTAGCTAGTAATAAGCAAGAAATTATCTATTTAATCTTTAAAGACTTAAGTCCTTTTAATGCCTTTATAATATATACTTTTCAAAATTGAAGATATATTAATTTGTTTATTTAAAGCAATAAAAGGAAAGCCTTTAATAATTTTATAAAAGGCAAAAAAGACTAAATAGTAAATATTATATTAAAAGTATATAATATATATATTTATTATTTGGGGTTTTTTATTGTTTACTCCTTTTTTAGGAAAATAAAGCTTTTATAACCTCGAATTTTACTTTTAATTAGCTTAATTTTAGTCGGATTTGATAATATAACTAATATAAGAATTTTATATAATATTATTAAAGTTTTACATAATACTTAGCATATTTTTGTAAAAAATTATTTTAAAGATATAAATAATAATAAGTCTTTTGCTAGAAGCATTTAGCTAAAAGGTGTAAAAGCTTTATATAATATAATTTAATACTTAAAACGCCTTAATTACTTAGTAATATATGCAAAGATAAAGAAATAGCTAATATATAGTAATATGCAAGCTAATAAGGTAATATATTTTGCTTAGTAAAGGGAAGCTATAAAGCAAGTCAAAATTGCGTTTAAGTATTTGCAAAAAGACAAAATAGCTATATTTCTTAGGAATAAGTTATACTTTAGGTGCAAATAAGAAAGATTAAAGGTTTTTGCTAAAGATAATAAAGAATACTTGGTAATATTAGATAGTAATAAAGTAAAAAACGAGGGGTAATTGTTATTTATTATTGCTTAAAGACAAGTAATAAATATAAGAGGGACAAGTGTAGCAGGGCGCCAAGGAGATTGCTGAATTCTATTAATTTTGGAGGTTTTTAGCTAGTGCTATATGTGACTGGAATGGAGGTATAATTGCTGGGTTTTGTAGCTAGACATGCATCACTCCTAATCACCAATACATGTCATTCTACATCATTTAATAATCCGTACATTCGTTGCTTGTTTGCGTTCTGCGTTTGCTTTATGATTACACTTGGTTCTCGCATACTTTAGTTCTTTTGTTATTGCTTTATATCTACATATGCGTTTACTTGTAGCTGCTTCTTGATATCCGAGAGACGTTCTTGTAGGGCCCTTTTTCTTCTGGCTGAGGTTCGCCCCCCTACATGCAGGGTGATCAATAAGCCAGTCAGTCATCAGCCACAGCTGATAATTAAGTGGCTGACTAGTGCGGGGCACTAGCTGACTGACTGATGCTGATCAGCTGATTAGCGACTGATCAGTTAGGGATATATTTTTAAAAAAAATTAATTATAATAAATCTAATATAGCTATATGCTTAAAAATCTCTATTTCAATTGCCCCTTTCCTCTACTAGTTTTTAATATATTTTTAATGCTATTATCTTTCCTAATAGCCAAGAGATCTTAAGGATAATAGTTGATTTACTCTTGCTCGCTTAGCATTAGGTGCGCTTATAAATTTACTATACCTACTCTAATAGTTAGTGCATTTAGTAATGGCCTGCTAACCTCGGATAAGCGCACCCCGGGTAAACCCTTCCCCCCCGGGCGCATACTCCTACTCCCACACCCACTGCCACTCCCACTCTCACCCTCACTCTTAGCCTAAAGCTTTCGC